>Ga0209705_10000640_pt1 | contig 18184 bp, 14 predicted proteins | sample PPLLaktember2015_5_FD_187262 | JGI IMG/M metagenome (GOLD analysis project Ga0209705, IMG submission 187262) | Freshwater sediment microbial communities from Prairie Pothole Lake near Jamestown, North Dakota, USA - PPLs Lake P8 Core (1) Depth... | ecosystem: Environmental > Aquatic > Freshwater... | reverse complement strand
GAAGAGGATACCTAAATAATACGTATTGTGAAATAAAAAAGTGGCGCACGGAGCCGTACGCCACTTTTTTGGAATCAAATGATGAATGGATTAGCCACCGTAGCCGGTGGTGATAGAGCCATCCAACAGGCCGGTGGCGATCTCGTCAAGACGATCCTTCACGTCCTGCGGGATGGTGCTGTCGAAATCATGGAAGGGGGCCAGGCCCGCCGCGCCGAAGTAGTTGCCGGAGGGGAAGGTACCGCCCTGGGCCATCTGGATCAGTTCGAACACGGCCGGGGTGATCAGCTTCATGGCGCTGGAGATCAGGCAGGCATGCGCCTCGGGGACGGTCTCCCACTGGTCGCTATCCACGCCGATGCAGTACAGACCAGCCGTTCCAGCTACCTCGATCAGGGCACCGTTGCCGGTCTTGCCGCCTGCGCCAAAGACTACGTCCGCGCCGTTGGCGACTGCCTGGGCAGCTGTGGTGGCGCCCCACTCAGGATCGGTGAAGGCGACATCCAAGCCACCGGGGTGGTAGGTGGAGATGACGTTGATGTCGGGGTTGATATAGCTAGCGCCGGCTTCATAGCCTTCCTTGAAGGCCACCACCGGAGGAACCAGGTCGGTGCCCAGCACAGCCGCGATCGTGCCGGACTGGGTCATCATAGCTGCCAGAGCGCCAGCCAGGAAGCCGGATTGATCCTCATGGAAGATCAGGCCGACCAGGTTGGGCAGCACAGCACCCTGGAACTGGTCCACGCCGATGAACAGCACATCGGGATTGGCGGTCGCAGCTTCAATGGTAGCGGTGCCCAGGGCGTAGCCAACGGTGACGATGACGTCATAGCTCTTGTCGATGAACAGCTGCATATTGGCAGCATAGTCCTTGGCGTCCTTGGTCTCAACATAGTTGACGATGGCGCCCAGTTCTGTCTCAGCCTGCTGCACGCCTTCCCAGGCCGACTGGTTGAAGGACTTGTCATCGATCTCACCTACATCGGTGACCACGCCAACACACAGCACGTCTTCCTTGGCGCAATCGGCCTCGGTTGCCTCTCCGCCGCAGGCGGACAGGATCATACTGGCTATCATCACGACAGCTATAAGAATTGACAGCTTTTTATTCATACAGTTCTCCTCCTAAAGAGAGTTGGGGTGAAAGGTCTTTCTATCCCATTGGGGACCTTCCTAGTATAGCAAGAAGCACCCGGATTGACAATGTGTACTTCTTCACTTCTTTTAGGTTTTTATTGGCTTTGATTAACGCATTCCACCGGTGACCGGGTCCACGCCGGTGTCGATGTAGCCCGCCAGCAGATCAGCCAGCACTGCTGACATCAGGTTTTGCTTGCCCGGGCTGAACAGCTCCGGGTTGATCTGCGAGAATTCCAGCGGCAGGGGCAGGTCTTGCCCACCCTGGCCTGCTAAGAGTTGCGGTACCAGCGCCTGCACCTGGGCCAGTGGGTCGGAGCTGAAAGAGAGCACCCAGTTGGCCTGCAACACTTCATTGGGTACGCTGCTGCCGATCAGCATCACGTCCGCAGCAGCCAGGGTAGCCAGCATCGCCTCGTCGCCCGCCCCAGGCGTAACATAAACCATAGCTACGTAGTGGTCGATCAAATTGTTGGCTGCCTCCTGCCACGCGGCAGTCGTGGCCCCGGCGGGTAGCTCGACATAGCGCGGGTAATCGTAATATGGCGGGTGGTTGTAATCCTCCGGGTAATTCTTGCATAGACCGCAGTAGAACACTGCCCCGTTGAGGAATCCGTTGCGGGCTGCAATTCCCTCGGTGCTATCCGATACACTGATCACCCCGATCCGGTAATCGATGGTAAGCAGAGCCGCCAGGTACCCAGCGATGAAGCCTTGCTGGTCAGGGCGCGCCCCCTGGGTGCCGGTCAGGCTCAGGTTGGGGGTAGCGGTCAGCCCCGGGATGCCGACTGCCAGGAATTGGGTCTCCGGGGCAGCCGCAGCCATGGCTGCCAGGCCTGGGTCGGGAGGCAGCGCCACCACCAGGCGCAGCTCAGGGGTCAGGTCTATGGGCAGCAACTGCTGCCGCACCTGCCAGTGCAGCCCGGCTGTGGTAATGGTGTCATTCAGGGCGGTCTGCAGGGCTTCGGCCTGTGCGGAATCAGAGCCAGGTGGGGCAAGTAAGACCGCTAGCGCTGGCGGGGAGGTGAACGTAGCGGTGGCATCTGTCTCGGCAATCGGGGTGGTGGTAGGGTCAGTCAGCGTAGCCAGCGCAGTTGGTGTGAGGGATGCTATGGGTGTCGGATTCCCGCAGCCCGTCAGCAGCCCGACGATCAAGATGGCATACAGTGTGCATCGCATAAAAAGGTGTTTCAAAGCCAGTGCTCCACAGATTAGATTGGAGGCGCGTGAGCCGCTCACGCCAAGGTAGTATAATAATATCATGATTGAGTTGAACATTCCCGGTCGCGGGCAGGTACAGTTGTTGCACCTGGTCTGTGATGTGAATGGTACGCTGGCACTGGATGGGCAGTTGTTGGAAGGTCTTTCCCGTCCGCTGGCTGCATTGCGCGATCGCCTGGAGCTGCATCTGCTGACTGCTGACACCCACGGCAAGCAGCAGATCATAGACCAGCAGATTAATCTGCGCGCCGAGCGCATCCAGCCCGGGGGAGAAGCTGCCCAAAAAGCCGCCTATGTCCGCAGCCTGGGGGCTGAGAATGTGATTGCCATTGGCCAGGGCGCCAACGATGCCGAAATGCTGCGCCAGGCTGCCATTGGGGTTTGTGTGCTCTCAAAAGAAGGGACGGCTGTTGAGACCCTGCTGGCAGCCGATGTAGTGCTGCCCGATATTTATCGAGCGGTGGAACTCCTCGAAAATCCTTTACGCCTGGTTGCTACGTTACGAAAATGAGCCTACCCACGACTGAAGCCTTTCCCGATGATCCTGACCCTGATGCCCCCGCGCGCCGCCGCCGGGCGCGTCGCTTGCTGGCGCCCCTGGAGGCGGACGAACGCGTTGCCACGTTGGACTCTCTGGCGCGGCGCGCTTCGCCGACTTTTGATTTCTTCCTATTCTCGGCCCTCTCCGCGGCACTTTTCTGTGTGGGCTTGTGGTTCGACTCGCCGGTCCTGCTGATCCTGGGAGCGATCTTTGCGCCGTTGATGGCTCCAGCAGTGGGGCTTTCTTTTGGGACGGTCATCGGGTCATTCAAGTTCTTCGGGCGCAGCCTGGCTGGTCTGTTGGTGGGCAGCCTGCTGGTCTTTGCGGTGGGGGCAGCGGGTGGGTTGATCACCCAGTGGTTCACCCCCCTGGGGGTGGAGCAAGCTTATCTTCACGCCCGCATCTCATGGATCAACTTCCTCGTCCTGGCGGTCGGGGCGATCTTCACCGCTGCCACCATGGCTCAACCCGAGCGCAGCCCGGCCGCGCCCAGTGTAGCGCTGGCTTATTCGCTCTACCTGCCGTTGACCATTGCTGGTTATGGGTTGACCAGTGGCATCCCTGATCTGTATCCAGATGGGCTGGTGCTTTTTGCCATTCACCTTGCCTGGGCGGTGGTGCTGGGTACGCTGATCCTGGCTATCCTGGGCTTCCGGCCGATGTCACTCTTCGGCTATACCCTGGGCGCGGTAGTGATATTGCTGGGGGTGGTACTCCTGGTCGGGTTTGGGGCATTTGGGGCAGTTCTGGGCGTATTTGGTGAACCGGTGGCGGTGCCTACCTTCACACCTACCCTGACCAGTACCCTAACCCCGGTGCCGCCTACACCGACCTATACGTTGACGCCGGTACCGCCCACCGCTACCCTTACACCCACCCTCACGCCAACGCTGACCCCCTCACCCACTTTTACTTCTTCGCCTACCCCCCTGCCGGTATACGCCCGCATCAATGCTCCTGAAGAGAATGGCGGGGCATTCCTGCGTGCCCTGCCGGGCTTCGATGCGGACGCGGTGACCACTCTCACCAACGGCACCCTGGTGCAGATCTTACCCGATGGCGTGGAGGTGGACGGCTACTTCTGGGTGCATGTGATCGTGGTCTCCAGCCGCCTGGAGGGTTGGGTGCTGCAGGACTTGATCCAGGTTTCTACGCCTGAACCACAGTGGTAAATTAATATCCCGGAAAAAAGGGTGAAGCTGTGCATGCGCACTGCTTCACCCTTTTTTCCGGGTGTTTATTTTGTCGTCCACAGTCGCCCCGGACGTAGCGGCGCGCAGGCTGCTACGTCTGCACAGCCAGAGCATTGCGCCTGGCAGTCTGCCTCCACCGGACGCAGGTAGCCCATGCGAGCCAGGTCAGCCAGCATTTGCATCACCAGCGCCTCACTGACATCCAGTTGGCGCGCCAGAACGCTCACGCTGTACGTCCCGCCTTGTTGAAGTTGTTTTAAAAGCTGTTCAAGCATTCGTATTCTTCAAGGTAATCCTGGTAGCGACTTCAATTGTAAAAACAACGCCGATCAATCTCGTCACTGAAATGAGGATAATCGTAGTTGCGACTTCAGTCGCTGCACTGCTGCATTATTCTCATTACAGGCCAAGCAGCGTGCCCATTTGATAAATGATCACCCCCGCCGTCAGGGAGATGACCAGCAGCAGCCCCAGGCTGAACAACGTCCAGCGCCAGGAGTGTGTCTCCTGGCGAATGGTTGCCAGGGTTGCCAGGCAGGGGATGAAGAGCATCTGCACAGCTAAGAAAGCCAGCGCAGCCGGTTGCGTCAGGCGGCTGCCTAGCACGACTGCCAGGCCTGCTCCTTGTGCCCCTGCGCCGTAAAGCACTGCCAGGGTCGGGATGGTGTTCTCCTTGCGCACGAAGCTGGCCAGCAGCGCTACCAGCATTGGCCATTCCAGGCCCATTACCCGGCCGAACGGTTCCAGCTTTTGCCCTATCATTCCCAGGTAGCTGGTCTGGATCGAGCCGCCAGGGAAGGTGGAGAGAGCCCATAGCGCCACCGAAACCACCAGGATGATCGTCCCGGCCATTTTCATAAAGTCCACCAGCCGCAGCCATAGCGACCGGGCGATGGTGCGCAAGCGGGGGATCTGGTAAAGTGGCATTTCCATGATAAAAGCTTTATGTTCCCCGCCCATCAGGCCCTCATGCAGCCCAATGCCCAGGCCGGTGAGCAGCACCAGGTTCAGGGCGATCAATCCCCATGAGACCCACAATGCCTGCTTTCCGAAGAAAATGGGCGCCAGCGTGGCGATCACAGCCAGACGGGCGGTGCAGGGCACCAGCGGCGTAATCAGGATGGTAGTCAGCCGCGCTTTTGGCGATTCGATCATTCGCGTCCCCATCACCGCCGGTACATTGCAGCCAAAGCCTAAAAAGATCGGCAGGAAGCTCTTACCATGTAGACCCATCAGGTGCATGAAGCGGTCCATCACATAGGCAGCGCGCGCCATATAGCCCACATCTTCCAGGAAACTCAGGGAGGCAAAGAAAATTAGCAAGATGGGGAGCAAGGTCAGCACAGTACCTACCCCGGCAATGATGCCGTGAACCAGTAATCCGGTCAGCCAGGGCGGGGCGGTGCTGAGCTGTGCTACCGCCCAGGCACCTCCTCCTTGCACCAGTTGAACATCCAGCCAGGTCTGCAATGGCGTGCCCAGGGCATAGGTCAGAAAGAAGAGCAGGCCCAGGATGCCCAGCAGGATCAAGATGCCCCATATGGGATGGGTGGCGGCCCGGTCAATACGGTCGGTGAGGGTCAGCTGACCGGCCCTGGGTTGCGTAACCGCCACGCGCAGCATGCGCCCGATCCACTCGTAGCGCCCGCTGGCGATGGCTAGGGCTGCGTCATCGTGCTGCACCAGGATGGCGTGTACTGGCTCCCACTGTTCGCCCAGGTGGGCTTGCAGCAATTCGGTGACCTCGCGGTCGCCTTCCAACAGCTTGAGGGCTGCCCAACTGGGTGGGTATGGGGCAGGAACATGGTCTGAGATCAGGTGCTGGATCTGCTCAAGCACGCTGCGATGGTCTGCGCGGATCTCCGGTCGGGTTGGTTCACAGGCAGACGGATCTTGCGCCAGGCGGATGGCGGCATCCAGTAAAGCGGTCACACCCTGGGCTTTGGAGGCGGTCATCGGCACGACCGGCAGGCCGAGGGCAGCCTCTAAGACGTGCGGCTCGATCGTGATCCCTTGCTGGGCAGCCGAGTCCAGCATGTTCAATCCGATAACGATCTTCACCGGCAAAGCGAGCAGTTCAGCCAGCAGGTAAAGGTTGCGCTCCAGTGCGGTGGCGTTGACGATCAGTGCCACCACGTCTGGCTGCTGCCGGATCAAGTAATCGCGGGCAACCCGCTCATCCGCTGAGTTGGCGCTCAGGCTGTAGGTGCCGGGCAGGTCTACCAGTTGGATCGGGCTGCCGTGACTGTGGACGAACCCGATTTTTTGCTCGCTGGTCTTGCCGGGCCAATTGCTGACATACTGGGTCTCCCCGGTCAGATCATTGAAGATGGTGGACTTACCTACGTTAGGTTGCCCGGCCAGGGCGATAACCAGCGCTGGCTGTGGGAGGAGTTCGGCGGCGGGGTTCGCCAGAGTGAGCAGCGTCATGTGTTTATCGGGCGAACCAGGATCTTTTCGGCCTCGCCGCGCCCTAGCGCCAGGCGCGTCTCTCGCACTCGGGCGATCAACAGACCACGCCCGATATTCTGCAGCAAGATCACTTCTATGCCGGGCGTGAATCCCATGCAAGCCAGTCGGCTAACTAGCTCATTCCCACCGCTTATCGCCGTGACTGTGCATATAGTACCAGGGGGCAGCTGGCTGAGGGGAACATCAGTAGAGGCGGCTTTGCCAGGAATGGCTGAGGTGTGGGGTTTGATAAGCATCTAAGCAGCCTCCTCGTCTGGGCGGCATTCCGGGCAGTAGCCGCTCAGCGTCAGGTGGGTCTCAATAACCTGCAACCCCTCTCGTTCGGCCAATCCCTGGACCACCTGTAGTACGGTTGGAGACTCGAACTCGATCACCCGCTTGCAGTTCAAGCAGGTGAAGTGATAGTGCGGGGCATTAGGTGCGGTCTCGAAGTGCCCATGATCTTCGCCCAGGCTGTGCTCGGCAACCAGCCCCAGGCGCTTGAACAGCGCCAGCGTGCGATACACAGTCGCCAGGCTGATGCGCGGGTCTTTGGCTCTGACCTGATCGTGGATGGCTTCGGCGTCCAGGTGTTCTGGGCTGTGCTCCAGTACATCCAGCACCAGCTGGCGCTGGCGGGTGGCGCGCAGCCCCTGGGTGTGGATGGCAGATTGAAAGTTTGTGACGAGGTTCATGATTCCTTATTGAGAATAATTACTATTATCAATAATATACCCCCCAACCTGCCCGGCTGCCAGTGACAAACGTCACCTTCTTAATCTCACCCTGTGCAGTGAAATGGTTAAAGGTGATCTCGTTGACATCCACATCCATCCCGGCTACACTAGACAGCATGACAGCGAATGCCTGGGACCTGGTGGTGGTGGGCGGTGGAGCAGCGGGTTACTTTGCAGCCATATCCTGCGCCGAGCATGCAGCCCAACCGCTCCGCATCCTGATTGTGGAGAAGGCCAGCCGGTCGCTGGGAAAGGTGCTGATCTCGGGTGGGGGGCGTTGCAACGTAACCCATGCCTGCTTTGAGCCCGCCCGCCTGGTCGAGTTCTACCCGCGCGGTGGGATAGCCCTGCGCTCGGCGTTCACCCGTTTCCAGCCAGGCGATACAGTGGCATGGTTCGAACAGCATGGCGTACCGCTCAAGACTGAGGCCGATGGGCGTATTTTTCCGCGTTCTGACTCGGCTCAGACGGTGGTCGACTGCCTGTTGCAGGCAGCCCAACAGGCCGGGGTAGTCTGTTGGACAGACCACACGGTGATCACAGTTGAACACACGGATGATCCTTGGGCAGTTTTCCATCTGGAGCTGCGGCCTGGCGGAAGGGACGAAACAGTGCTGGTGACCGCCGGCTGCTTGCTGCTGGCAACGGGTGGTGACTCTGCTTCGTTGCGTCTTGCAAAGAAGTTAGGTCATACGGTCGAGGCGCCGGTGCCCTCGCTGTTTACCTTTACGGTGCGGGATGCTCGGCTGGAAGGGCTGGCAGGCGTATCGGTGGCGGAGGCCAGGCTGACACTGCTGGACGATAGCGGTACCCTACCTACATTTACCGGGCGGCAGCAAAGCGGGCCGCTGCTGATCACCCATTGGGGATTAAGCGGACCGGCTGCCCTGCGCCTGTCGGCATGGGGGGCGCGCTGGCTGCATAGCCGCGGCTACCGGGCTGGGCTGCGGGTGAACTGGCTTGGGGAGCACGGACAGGAGGCAGCGCAGGCAGAATTGCTGGCTTATCAACGCGATCCGGTACATGCTCGCCAAAAAGCGGCTCAGCACAGCCCATTCAATGGACTGCCGGGGCGGCTGTGGCAGCGACTTTTCGCGGCTGCCGGAATAGGAGAGGAGACCCGCTGGGGAGACCTATCCAGGCCTGAACTGCGGCGTCTGGCAGAAGAGCTGACCGCGGGGCGCTACACCATCCAGGGTAAGGGGCCATTCAAGGAGGAGTTTGTCACCTGTGGCGGGGTGTGCCTGGACGAGGTGGATTTCCGCACGATGGAATCCAAACGCCTCCCCGGGCTGTACATTGTCGGGGAAGCGCTGGATGTGGATGGTCTGACCGGGGGATTTAACTTTCAGAATGCCTGGACCACCGGCTGGTTGGCGGGGCGAGCAGTGGCGGAAAGAGCGTAACGACTGAAGTCGTTACTACGATCGGCGCGACCGTTTATAGAAACAAGACCTGACAGGTTTTCGATGGCGGGATCTATCGAGACAGGCTGATGGGCGGCTTGTGTAAACCTGTCAGGTCTTCTGGTTAGCGCACGGTCACGTTGGCGTAAACGGCGGTCGAGTTGCCGTCCAGGTCATCGATCATAAAGCCGACAATGTAATCGCCGGCAGCGGCGTAAAGCACCTCCCAGGTAAACATCTGATCGCCGAAGGTGAGAGTGTCGCCCTCTTCCTGGACGGTCTGGACTACGTTTCCCTGGGCGTCCAGTTCCATCCATTGGTGCAGGATGGTGAAACTGTCGCCGGTGGCGGGGTTGATCTCGCGCGGAGCGCCGGCGGGGCTGCCGTTAGCCTCGCTGGTGAAGCCGAAGACCTGCTGCAGTGAGCCGTTGCTGAAGTACAGACGGGCATAGCGCTGTTCACCGGAATCGCCAAAGGTGTAGATGCCGTCCACAGTGTAGACGGCTGCCTCAGCTGAGGCGCCGTAGGTTTCCGGGTACAGATAGGCTATGGCGGACGTGGTCCCATCGCTGATCTGGTAGACCAGCGGCTCCCAATCGATTTCCAGGATGAAGGTATCCGAACCCCAGTCAGGGTAGTAGACACCCTCCAGGACGAGCGACTGCGCGGCTTGCAGGTAGTCGCCGTCGATGACCAGGATAGAGTTGCTGGTGGGATCCAGGTAGCCGACCACCAGGCGCACATAGGCGACATTGGTACCCTGGATACTGGTGCTGAGCAGGACCGACTCACCTGGGGCGACGCTATCCGCCGAGAGCTGGATAGGTGTCGCCTGTAAGTCGCCGGCGGCGGGCGCCTGGACTGCCTCAGCCGCAGGGGGCAAGGAGATAGCGCCAGCGGTGCGCTCGAAGGTCTGCCCGGCATAATGGAAAGCGAGGAAGTCATCCCACAGCGAGGCGGTCGCGAAGCGGCTGGCGGCGACGTTGTAGGACGGCGGCCCGGCGTTGGCCGAGCGGTAGAGCTCCGAGTTGGGGAAGTAGATGGAGACGCCATGCGCACCGGGCACCTTGGGGCCATGCATCTCGGCGATGACCACGGCATCCAGAGCGGCAAGCAGCTGGTTGGCAGCCTGGCTGACTGTGCTATCCCCGCTGGATTGGGCCACCTGCTGGGCGAACTGCGCCAGGTCAATGTAAGACGCGGGCACGTCGCGTCCGAAGATGCTGGTGAAGGACTGGCTGTAGGAGCGCGCCTGGGCTACCGCCCGTTGGTCAGCGCTCTGCATGGCGAAAGCCAGTGCGTTGAGACCGTCTACCATGGAAGGCACCTGGCTGAGGTCGGCCGCGGTCAGGGTCACGTTCTGCATCATCTGTTGGGTGACCTGGTCAGCTGAGGGGGCGCTGGATGCGCCGCCGAACAGGCTCAGCAGCGGCGAGCCACGCCCGGCGAGCTCGGCGCGGGCAGCATCATCCACGATGCGCTGGTCGTCCTGGATGTAGGATTCGACGATGAAGCGACCTAATTCGGCGCCGCTAACGCCGGGATTGGACTGCAGCTGGCTGAGGAAGGCGGCATAGGCCCAGCCCAGGGCGGGCTCGACCTCCTGAGAGACGACCGCGTAGCGGGCGTGCGAAGCCAGCATGGTCATTACCTCGATGTGACCCATCAGGCAGGCATCCATGCCGACCAGCTCGAAGGCGTCCAGGCCGGTCTGGCTGCGGATGGCACCCAGGGCGACATCCAGCTCGTCCAGGTAGAGTACATCGCCCAGGGCAGACGCCAGCGGCAAGGTGGCACCGCCGCGACCGGAAGCGGTGGGGTCGGACCAGCCACCGGGCCAACCCATGCCGTGGTCGGAGAGGATCAGCACGTAATGGTCGGCGGGATAGGCGGAGACGGCCCAGGTGACGAAATCGACCAGGGTCTGCCCGGAGGCCATGTTGACCTCGCCCAGCTCGGTGATGAGCTGCGAACCGACGCGGTTGAGGTCGTCATCCTGGGTGACGTAGTAGCGGCGGGCGGAGGTCCAATCGCCATCGCCGGTATAACCAGCCTGGTAGCGGTCCATCTGGGCGACGATGTTGACGTTTGCGCTGGAGCCGATGCGCTCGGCCTCATTCAGGTCCATGTAGATATCGCGTTCGAGCACCTTGTCATCGGCATCCTGGTAGAGCAGGACCGTCCAGGTGTCGGAGCCGGAATAGGTGCCCGCCTGGGGCAGTGTGACCGGCTCGGCGGAGGGCATGGTGTAGACCGGCTCGGCGTCCTGGGGTTGGGTGATGGGCTGCTCGTAAGCACCCTGGTCCTGGGGGGCGATACCGCCCCCGACAAGTTCGCTCAGGCCACCCAGTTGGGGCAGAATAAATAAGACAAAGCAGGCGGCCAGGACGCACAGAACGATGCCGCCGATGATCAGCACCTTCTTGGGCAGCTTGCCCAGCATGCCCAGGATCGAGCCCAGACCGCCAGAGCCGGAGCCGGTGGGGAAGCTGGGCAGTGATGGAGCGGCAGAGGAATAATCGCTGGGGGGTTGGGAATAACTGTCCCCGGCTGATGGCTGCGAGTAGCCTGAGTCGGCATAGTCAGAGCCGGAAGCAGGCTGCTGGGGCTGGGCCGGCTGCTGGGGCGGGCGGCGGCGCACCGGGGGTTCGGCGCGGCCAGTAGGCTGGCCTCCGCCGGGACCGGCGGGGCGGCGGCGTTCGGTACGCACGGTGGGTTTCTTGGGGGAGTCGCGGCCGGTGGTGAAGAACATATACGGTTCCGGGGAGGGATCGGTCTCAGCGGCAGCGAAACTGAAGCGAAGGCCATTCAGGTGCAGGTGGGTTAGTTTAATGGGAGTCCTCCTTGAATTCCTGGGAACACCCAGGACCATTGCATGGGCAGACTTTATCATGTATAAGTCCTTCTTATTATAACATTCTCGGGTGAAGCTCCATGGTTATTGAAATACAGAAGCAGAAGTCTGGTATAAAATAGATTTTTGTTGTATAACATAGGATATTCTAAATGTAACCGGTTTCATGGGCGAGGTGAAAGATGACCAGGCGAATATTTTTCCTTATTTTGACCTTAAGCCTGCTGGCGGCGGCCTGCGAAGGCGGGACACCGCCAGAGGCAGACTCGGGTAGCCTGTACGTGGACCCCGGGCGGGGGCTGGGCGAGATCAGCCGGCTGGTGTACGGTTCCAATTATGGGCCGTGGGTGGCGGTGCCGGGGGATATGATGCCGGCAACCGAGCAGGCAGGCATCACCGTAGTGCGCTGGCCGGGCGGCTCGTGGGGTGACCGCAACGACCTGCAGCCCTACCAGATCGATCAGTTCATGCTGTTCTGCGAGCAGATCGGGGCCGAGCCGAGCATCAGCGTACGGCTGATGAACGGCACGCCCGAGGCCGCCGCCGAGCTGGTGCGTTACGCCAATGTCGAAAAGGGCTACAATATCCGCTTCTGGAGCATCGGCAACGAGCCAACGCTGTTTGCGGATTTTTTGCATGAGCCTTATGATACCGAGCAATTCAACCAGGAATGGCGCGCCATCGCCGAGGCGATGCTGGCAGTGGACCCGGATATTCAACTGCTCGGGCCGGAGCTGCACCAGTATGCGGCGGATCCGGCTGCCACTCCCAAGGATTCGCAGGGCCGCGATTGGATGACCGAGTTCCTTAAGGCTAACAGCGACCTGGTGGACATCGTCTCCATTCATCGCTATCCCTTCCCCCTGGGCACCACTGGCACGCCGGTGACCATCGAGCAGCTGCGCCAGAACACGGCGGAGTGGGATGCGATCATTTCCAGCCTGCGGGCGCTGATCCAGGAGGTGACCGGGCGGGAGATCCCCATCGCGGTGACCGAGATCAACACGCACTGGTCGAAGACCATCGGAGGCGAGGCCACGCCAGACTCGTTCTACAATGCCATCTGGTGGGCAGATGTGCTGGGGCGGTTGATCAACCAGGATGTGTATATGGTCAACCACTGGCTGATCGTCAGCACTGGCGCCCAGGGGGGTTGGGGTATCATCGACCGGGGACAGGTACGCCCATCGTACTATGTGTTTATGTTGTACCAGCAGTTCGGGGAGCAGCAGGTGTATGCTGACTCAGGCGTGGAGAATGTCTCGATCTATGCCGCGCAGCGCGAGGACGGAGCGCTGACGCTGATGATCATCAACCTGGCGGACGAGGCACAGGCTGTGCGGCTGGAGGTACGCGGCGGAGCGCCGGAGACAGCGCAGGTCTGGCGCTTCGATGCCAGTCACAACGCCGAGAACCTGGGCGATCAGGCGGTCGATGCCGAGGCGCTGGAGTTGCCGGGGCAGTCGATCACGTTGTTGATGGTGCCGTAACGACTGAAGTCGTTACTACAAATGTAACGACTGAAGTCGTTACTACAATGTTGCAATGACATCGAATCGTGGAGTGGATTATGACGCAAAGACGCAGTTTGATCACCATTATCCTCCTCTGGTTGGGCTGGTTCATTGTGCTGTATGGCTTCCAATACCTGGTCAACGAGCGCTTGAACATCAAGCGCCCGGACTATGCTGTCAGCTGGACAGAGCAGGAGACCATCGCCAATGCCAACCGCGGCAAGGACTACCTGCTGGAGCCTTTCCTCAACCGCCAGGTAGCATGGGATGCGGAGTATTACGTGGGCATCGCCGTGGGCGGGTACGACGACCCGCAAGCGGGGACAGTGGTCAACCCGGAGACCGGACAGCCGGTGATCAAGAACTATTCATTCTTCCCGCTGTATCCGTATGTGATGAAATTCTTCATGCTGCCGCTGAAGGTCTTTGGGCTGAACCCGATCGCTACCGCCTCGCTAGCCGGGGTGGTGGTGGCGCTGCTGGGCACATTGGCGGGCATGCTGGCGCTGTGGGACATCGGCAGTGACTATCTGGAGGATTCGGGTGCGCTGCGGGCGGTCTTCTACCTGCTGATCTTCCCCACCGGTTTTTTCCTGGCGCAGGTTTATACCGAAGGTCTGTTCATCGGGCTGGCCTTCTGGTCGCTGGCGCTGACCCGGCGCAAGCAGTGGTTGTGGGCGTCGCTGCTGGCGATGCTGGCAGCCTGGACGCGGGCGCATGGGGCGGCACTGGTGTTGCCGCTTGGGGTGGCCTGCCTGGCAGTGCTGGATTGGAAGAAATCACTGCCGGCGCAGCTGTTCAGGCCTTTCAACTGGAAGTGGTTTGCCCAGGTTTTTTGCGCACTGCTGCCATTGGGGGCTTACCTGGCCTGGAGGCTTTCGCCGCTGGGACAGGGTTGGGCCGAGCTGCAGACCTTCTACTTTGGCCGTGGGCTGATGAGCCTGGAGAAATCTATTGGCGACTGGGGGCGGGCGTATGAGTATGCCCGGGACCTGGCTCGTGGTGGGCAGGGGATGGTGTATTTCAGCATCGAAGTGGCATCCATCCTGCTGGCGCTGGTAGGGGCGATCTTCATGCTGCGGCGCGCGCCGGGCGTGGCGCTCTTCAGTCTGGGGGTGATCGTGCTGTCCGTATTCAGCGGTTCGGCGCAATCCATGGCGCGCTACATGCTGGTGGCGCCAGCGACGTACCTGTTCCTGGCGCGGTTGGGCAAAAATCAAGCATTTGACCGGGCCTGGACGGTGCTCAGCTTGTTATTGATGGGTATGGGGGCGATGCTGTATAGTTTTGACATGTGGGTTGGGTGAAGATCATTCCGAAAAAAGGGAGAGCAGCGGAAGAGCGCTGCTTTCCCCCTTTTCGGGAATATGATAAATCCATCTTGACATGCAGCGATAATTATGCAATAATGTAACCGGTTACATTAATGACCAGACCCTCCTCTACTTCCGTAACAATTCGAGATGTAGCCCGCCGAGCAGGCGTTTCGGTGGCGACAGTCAGCCGGTTCATAAACCGCAACGCCGTCACATCGCACGATGTATCAGAACGTATCCAACGCGTGATGGATGAGCTTAATTATGTCCCGCATGCCACTGCTCGTCAACTGGCCACGCGCAAGACGCGGGTGATTGGGTTACTGCTGACCAACATCTACCATGATTTCTTCGCCCCGCTGCTCAGCGGGATCGAATCGGTGGTCAGCGCCAATGGCTATAACCTGCTGGTAGCCACCTACCGGGCTGGGCTGCGTAAGAATTACGAACCGCCGATTGGGACGCACAACACCGACGGCCTGTTGGTATTTGCCGACAGCCTGGACGATGCCCAGATCACCCGGTTGTACACCCGTAAATTTCCTATTGTGTTGATTCACCGCACCCCGCCAGGTGGCCTGCCGATCCCTTTTGTGACCGTAGAGAACCGTGCCGCGGCTTATAAGTTGGTGGACCATTTGATCAGTAACCACGGCAAGCGTCGGATTGTCTTCATGCGCGGCCCGGCCAGGCAAGAGGACTCGTACTGGCGTGAAGAAGGTTACAAGAAAGCCCTTCACGCCCACGGGCTGCCGTTTGACGAAAAGCTGATCCTGCAAGGTGAGTTCGAGCGTGATATTGCCTACGCCACCATGCGGGAGTTCCTCTCTGATTCGCCGGATTTCGATGCGGTCTTTGCCAGCGATGACGACTCGGCTATCGGGGCACTCAAGGCGATCAACGAGTCTGGACGGCGGGTTCCGGACGATGTGGCGCTGGTTGGCTTTGACGATATGCGGCTTTCATCTTTTCTGACCCCACCGCTTACTACCGTGCGTGCCCCAACCGAAGAGGTGGGGCAGGTAGCCGCCCGCCAGCTCTTCCGCATTCTGGAATGCGCCACTCCTGAAAACATTACCCTTTTACCTACACAACTAATCCTGCGCCGCTCATGCGGCTGTGCATATCAACCCGACACCCTGTAAAACTGGAGGTGAAACTGGCTATAACATCTACTTTTTGTCTTGACAACCCGACCAATATTCTGACATATTCTAAAAGAGGAGAAAACTGAACATGAAGAAGCTTTTGTACTTTCTAACGATCTTGATCGTCGCATCGATGATCCTGGGAGCCTGCACGACACCTGCAGAAGAACCGGTGGAGGAAGAGCCGGTAGCTGAAGAACCGGTAGCTGAAGAACCGGTAGCTGAAGAACCCGCTGAAGCCGTCCAGATCCGCTGGTACGTTGGTCTGGGCACCGGCACGGATGCCAATCAGGTTGAGATCGAGCAGGCGCTGGTGGACTCCTTCAACGCCTCGCATGATAACATCGAGCTGATCCTGGAAGTAGTCCCCTATGATAGCGCCAAGGATACCCTGGCGACCCAGATCTCAGCTGGCGCTGGTCCTGACATCATCGGACCGGTCGGCTGGGGTGGCTCCAACGCTTTCTACGGCCAGTGGCTGGACCTGTCTCCCTACATCGAATCCTCCGGTTATGATCTGGGCCAGTTCGACCCGGCGCTGGTTGAAATGTACCAGACCGAGGAAGGTCAGGTCGGCCTGCCATTTGCCGTGTTCCCCGCCGCAGTGTTCTATAACAGCACCATGTTCGATGAACTTGGCCTGAACTACCCGCCCGCCGAATACGGCGAGATGTATGTCATGCCGGATGGTAGTGAAGTGGAGTGGAGCTGGGAGACGCTGACCGAGGTTGCCAAGCTTTTGACTCTGGACATCAATGGCAATGACGCCACCAGCCCTGACTTCGATAGCACCCAGATCGTGCAGTACGGTTACCACCCGGTCTGGTCCGGGAACCCGGCTTACATGGGCTCCTTCTGGGGCGCTTCAGCCATCTACTCCGGCGAAGCTGGCAGCTATGTCGCCGATATCCCTGCCAACTGGGAAGCTGCCTGGCAGTGGTGGTATGACGGCATCTGGGGTGAGCAGCCCTTTATCCCGAACTTTGACGTTTCAAACAGCGAACAGTTCGGTACCGGCAATACCTTCGGTAGCGGACGCATCGGCATGGGCGTGACCCAGCTGTGGTACACCTGCTGCCTGGGCGACCTGGCCGGCGCAGGTTATGAATTCCAATTCGGCGCCCTGCCCACCTACAATGGTGAGGTGAACGGCCGCATCGATGCCGACACCTTCCGCATCTGGAAGGGCACCCAGAACCCCGAAGAGGCCTTTGAAGTCCTGGCTTTCTTGCTAGGGCCAGAGGGCGTTGAGCCGTTGATCGTCGGCACCGCCGATACCCCGGGTGCCTATGGCGCCTTCCCCGCCCTGCCTGAATTCCAGCAGCGCTTCATTGACGCCAAGATTGCTCAATATCCATACGTCACCACCTGGGACACCATCCTGGCCGGTCTGGCCTACGCCGATAACCCCAGCGCGGAAGGCTACATGCCCAATTGGAATGAGGCCTGGGCTCGCATGGATACGTTCTATTCCTTGGAGAACACGACCCCAGATCTGGATCTCGCTAACGAGATTTTGACCTTAGAAGCAGACCTGACGGTCATCTTCAACAAGTAATAGTAATCTAATACACATTTGGGCGGGCCAGTTTTCGCTGGCCCGCCCAATATCCTATTTTCAGGAGGGTCGGTATGCAAGAGCTAACCCGTTTACCCAGACTGCCTTCCATCGGGTCCTTCCGCAACATGCCACCGTTGGCCCGGCGCGAATTTCGCAACGGGATGTTGTTCATCTCACCCTGGTTGTTCGGTTTTCTGATCTTTACCCTCATTCCCATGGTGGCCACGTTGCTTTTCTCGTTCATGGATATCAAGATAACGGACGGTGTCCTGAACCCGCCGACTTTCGTAGGCTTCGACAACTACAAGACCCTCTTTCAAGACAATGCGGTTTGGAACGCGCGGCCTGAATCAACCCCGGGCGCCTTATGGGTGACCATCCGCTTTGGGCTGATCGCCCTTCCGGTAGGGATCTTTCTACCTTTAGGGCTGGCCGTTTTGATGAACAATAAACATCTGGTTGGAAGAAACTTCTTCCGCTCCATGTTCTACATGCCTTATATCATTCCTTTTGTTGCCAGTGTCTTCCTGTGGGGCGGGATGGTCAATCCGGAAAGCGGTTGGATCAATCGCTTCTTGATCGAGGTGCTGGGTGTAGCCAGTGAAAGCGTGCCGGGTTGGGCTAATGACATCAACTGGGTCTATCCAACTTATGTCATTATGGGTATCTGGGGCGTTGGCAATGCCATGCTGATCATGCTGGCCGGCCTCCAGGGCGTGCCGACCGAACTTTACGATGCTGCCAAGGTGGATGGCGCCAACGGCTGGCAGTCCTTCTGGAATGTGACCTTTCCGATGATCTCGCCGGTCATCTTCTACAACCTGACCCTGAGCATCGTGGGTTTGTTCCAATACTTCCTGGTGCCGCTGGTCATCAATCAGGGAACCGGTCGTCCAGGGGGTGCGACCATGTTCTATAACCTGTACCTTTACAAGAACTTCTTTGTCAACATGAACATGTCCTATGGCTCGACCCTGGCCTGGTTGTTATTCGTGGTCATCCTGCTCGTGACGGTCTTCCTGTTCTGGTCAGCCAAATACTGGGTTTATTACGCCAGCGAGCGCAAGTAGAGGAGACCAGACATGTATAATCAATCTTTCTGGAC
>Ga0209705_10000637_pt1 | contig 18217 bp, 15 predicted proteins | sample PPLLaktember2015_5_FD_187262 | JGI IMG/M metagenome (GOLD analysis project Ga0209705, IMG submission 187262) | Freshwater sediment microbial communities from Prairie Pothole Lake near Jamestown, North Dakota, USA - PPLs Lake P8 Core (1) Depth... | ecosystem: Environmental > Aquatic > Freshwater... | reverse complement strand
GGGAGACGGTCGCCGACGGCGAGCGCCGGGCCGAGATCAAGAAGGCCGAGGGCGTCCGCCAGGCCAAGATCCTCGAGGCCCAGGGCGAGGCCGAGGCCATCCGCCTGGTCAACGAGGCGGCCGAGAAGTATTTTGTCGGCAACGCCCAGATCCTGCGCCGGCTCCAGGCCCTGGAAACGTCCCTCCAAGGCAACGCCAAGATCATCGTGCCGTCGGACAAGGACCTGGTCAACGTCATCGGCGATATGGCGGGGGTGGCCCCCCTGAAGAAGGGCTAGGGGGCCCCGGCCACATTCCGGGAGATCCCCATGAGACGCCCTGCCGCCCTGGCCCTGGCCGCCGCGGCCGTCCTGCTCGCGCTCGGACTGGCGGCCGCTCCGCGCCCGCACCCCGCGCGGGCCGGCGGCCCGGAATTCGACGTCCTGATCAAGAACGGCCTCGTCGTCGACGGGACGCTCAGGGAGCCCTTCCGGGCCGACGTCGCCGTCAAGGACGGCCGGATCGTCCGGGTCGCGCCGTCCATCCGGGGCACCGCGGCCCGGACCATCGAGGCCCGCCGCCTCCATGTCACGCCCGGGTTCATCGATCTTCACACCCATATCGACAGCGCGCTCGTCTTCCCCGAGCACCGGGCCCCCCTCGGCTACCTGACCCAGGGCGTGACCACGGTCGTCGCCGGCCAATGCGGTTCGAGCGCCTGGCCCATCTTCGAGAAAGCCTCCGACCAGATCCGGAGATTCACCGACGAGGGCGTCGGCGTGAACATCGCGCTCCTCGTCGGTCACGGCGATATTCGCCAGCTCGTCATGGGCATGGAGAACCGCGAGCCGACGCCGGATGAGCTCGAACGGATGAAGGCCCTCGTCAAGGAAGCCATGGAGCAGGGCGCGGCCGGCCTCTCGACCGGGCTCATCTACCGGCCCGGCCTTTATGCCAAGACCGACGAGGTCCTCGAGCTAGTCAAGGTCATCGCCCCCTACGGCGGGATCTATCACTCTCATATCCGCAACGAGCGCGACAAGCTGCTGGAGGCCGTCGGCGAGTGTATCGCTATCGCCGAAGGGGCCGGCGTCCGGGCCAACATCTCCCATTTCAAGGTCATGCGCAAAGCCAACTGGGGCCTGGTCCAGGAGGCCATGCGGATGATCGAAGCGGCCCGGGCGCGCGGGCTCGAGATCACCGCCGATCAGTATCCCTATAGGTTCACCAACACGGTGCCCTATTCGCCGCTCGTGCCGCGGGAGGTTTGGACGGGCGAGGAGCCCGGTCTCGGGACGGCCGACGTGCGGCGGGCCTTCGACCATCTCAGGGACGCGGAGCTCCTCGAACTTTACGCCAAGGGCACGCCCTTCGTCCCGCTGTCCCGGCGCCATCTCGATTTCCTGAACGGCCTGCCGCGGGACCGCTTCGTCGATCTCGTCGCCTCGGAGGTCCTTGCGGGGCGCACCCGGGGGGCGGAGAACGAAAGGGAACGGGCGCTTTTTGTCCGCCGCCTCTCGCAGCCGGACGAGGCGCGGGCCATCCGGGAGGGCATCCGGGAGTACGTCGAGGCCGTCGGACCCGAGAATCTCATGATCGCGGTCGCCGCCGACAAGTCCCTTGAGGGCCGGTCCCTCGCTGCGATCGCCGCGGCCAGGGGGAAATCCGTCGAGGACGCGGCCATCGAGCTCGAGCTCGCCGGGACGCTGGCGGTCCCCTTCACCATGTGCGAACCCGACATCGAGGCCATCATGAAGAAGGACTATGTGGCCACGGGAAGCGACGGCCTGCTGCCCGTTTTCGGCGTCGACCGGCCCCACCCCCGGTCCTATTCGACCTTTCTCTACAAGATCAAGGAATACGCCCTTACGCGCAAGACGATCTCGCTCGTCCGGGCCGTCCGCTCTCAGACATCTCTTCCCGCCGGGATCATGAACTGGCCGGACCGGGGCCGGATCGCCGAGGGCGCGGCCGCGGACATCGTCGTCCTCGATCTCAAGGGGATCACCGCTCCGTCCTCGATTTCGAATCCCCACCAGTATTGCCGGGGTGTCCGCCAGGTGCTGGTCAACGGCCGGCTCGCCCTCGAAGACGGCGTCTTGAAGGAGACGCTGGCCGGGCAGGTGCTCGGGCGCTGAGGTCGGGCCGGGCTATTTCGCGGCGGGCGGCTCGAACTCGACCTCGAACAATCCCGGATCGAATGTGTAGCTCCGGAACGCCCGGGCTGTGGCCGGCGAGACCGCCTCGAGGAGCGGCCCGATGGATGCCCGCTCCTCGTCCGTGATCTCCAGCTTGGAAACGACCTCGACCACGACCTCCGTCCGCGGATGCCGGTGGAGGTAGGGCGCCCGGAACAGGAAATCGGCCATGAGCGGGTTCGGGTCGAGAAGCTCGACGCCGGGATAGCCGGCCGCGGCGAACGCGTCGGCGAACTGTTGCCGGGCATATCCGAAATGGGTGCAGTTGAAACTGGCGATGAGCGGGCCCGTGACGGGGCCGGTCTTGGCCAGGGCCTCGCCGACGAACTGACGGATGTACCCAACGGTCTCTTCGGTCGCGACGCCGCGCTCGATGGCCCCCGCCAGCTTGTGGCAGGCCTGGCCGACGATCTGCCCGGCGGGGAAGCCCCGGGCGACGAGCGCCTTCTTGTGGGCCTCGGACTCGACCGTCGTCTTGGTCCCTAAAACGATGACCGTTGCGCCGGGCGTCTTCTCGAACCGGCGGGCGATGAGGTCGACGCCCGTCTCGACGATGCCGACGACCGGGAAGGGGGCCTTGCGGGCGAATGGCGTCCTTTCATAGACGACCGACAGGGTGTTGCAGGCGATGAGCAGGATGTCGGGGCGGTAGCGTTTGTCCATGGCCCGGAGGACGACATCGAAAATGCGGTCCTTCTCGGCCTCGGAGGCCAGGCCGTTGTAGCCCGTGTTGTGGAAGAGGGCATTGTAGAAGACGATCCGGGCCTTGCGGAAGACGCCGCTCTCGGGCAGTCGGGCGGCGATGTCGGCCGCGACGGACAGCCCGCCCAGCCCCGAGTCCGTGACCAGGATCGTGACGTCCTGCTTCTTGGAGAGGACATCCTCGATCATGGCTTCGCGGCTTTTCACGGGATTCGCGCACGAGATCGCCGTCAGCGCCATTGTGGCCGCCAGGGCCCATCCGGTCCAGCGTCTGGTCATGGTGTCCTCCGAATTTCCGCGGGTTTCAATAGCCGGCGGCCGCGCCGTCCCTGCGGGAGTCGGCCGCGCCGCAGATCCTCCGGCCCTTCGCGTCGAGGAAGATCCCTTGGGCGCCGCCGAAGAAGTTGTCGAAATCCGGATAGGTCTTGACGGTGTGCCCCCAGGATTCGAGGGTGGCGATGACGCCGCCGGGGATGCGGCCCTCGACGGCGAGGGTCCTGCCCAGACCGTGCACGCGCGGCGCCTCGATCGCGGCGTCGAGGCCCATGCCGAAGTCCACGAAATTGATGATGATCTGGGCCAGGGCCGAGACGATCCGGGCCGCCCCCGGCGTCCCCAGGACCAGGACCGGTTTCCCGGACCGGCAGACAACGGTCGGGGCGATGCTGCTGGCCGGCCGCTTGCCCGGGCCGATCGCGTTCGGGCCTCCGGGCACGGCATCGAAGTCGGCGAGATGGTTGTTGAGGATGATCCCCGTCCCCGGCACCACGATGCCCGACCCGAAAAAGCTGTTGATGCTCTGGGTCAGGGCGACGACGTTGCCCTTCTCGTCGGCCACGGACAGGTGCGAGGTGCTTTCGCTCTCGGGGACGACCAGCGCGGCGGGGGCGTAGTCGAACCGGGCCTGCCCCGCGACGATGCGCGCGCGGAGCTTCCGGGCATAGGCCTTGTCCGTCAGGACGTCCACGGGGATCCTGAAAAAGCCGGGGTCGCCGGAATTCACCGCCTTGTCGGCAAAGGTCATCTTCATGGCCTCGGCCAGGATGTGGATCAGCCGGGCGCTCCCCGCGCCCAGCTTCTCGAGATCGTAGCCCTCGACGATGTTCAGGAGCTCGATGAGGTGGGTGCCGCCGCCCGCCGGCGGCGCCGCCGTCAGGATCTCCCAACCGCGGTAGGTCCCGGACACGGGCGTCCTGAGCTCGGCCTTGTAGCCGGCCAGGTCCCCGGCCTCCATGACCCCGCCCAGCCGCCGGAGCTCGGCGACGATCGCCTCGGCCAGCGCCCCTTCGTAGAAAACCCGCGGGCCGCCGGCCGCGATCTTCTCCAGCGTGACGGCCAGATCCTCGTTGCGAAGGACCCCCCCGGGCTCGGCCGGGAGCCCGTCGGGCAGATAGATGGCCGCCGCAGCCGGGAAGTTCTGGATCTTCTCCAGCTCGTCGACGATCATCCCGCTTAGCTTGGGGCTCACGGGCAGGCCCTCCCGGCAGAGCCGGATCGCCGGCTGGAGCACCTGGGCCAGGCTCATCGTGCCGAACTTCTCCAGGGCCAAGGCCGCGCCGGCGACCAACCCCGGGACCCCGACGGCGTCCGGCCCCTCGGCGGTCCGGGCGTCGAAGTCCTGCCCGGGCCGGTAATAGTCATCGGCGGTCGCCTGTCTTGGAGCCGTCTCCCGGTAGTCGATCATGGCTGCGCCGGGCCCGCCGGCCATCTTGACGACCATGAATCCGCCCCCCCCGACACCGGAAGCGTTGGGCTCGGCGATGCTCAAGGCGAAGGCGACGGCCACGGCGGCATCGACGGCGTTGCCGCCCTGCTTGAGGATCTCGAGGCCGACAGCCGTGGCCGCCGGGTGGGCCGAAGCCACCATCGCTTTCCGGGCGACGACGTCGCCGGGCCCGGCCGGCCGCCCGCCGGCGCAAGACCAAACGATGAGGGCGACGGCCGCGGATGTGAGAACGCGGCAAAGTGGTCTTTTCACGGCGGCCCCATCCTACGTCCGGCCGCGAACCGCTGTCAAGGAAGAGCGGGACCGGACCTTCGCCTATTCATTTTGAAGAAAATGAGGTATCATCCGTGACCCGGGAAAGTGAGGCTGTCATGAAGATCATGCGACTTGCGGCCGCGGCCGCCCTCGTCGCGGCGCTGTCCGCAACCCCGCCTCTCGCGACGGCCGCGGGAGCCGGCGAGGGCCCGGTGTTCGAGCCGCCCCTGCTCATCACCTCGGCCGGGCAGAGCCCCGATGTCCAACTCGCCGTCATCCTGGCCAAGCGGGCCGGGATCGAACACACCCTGTCGAAGCTCGCCGTGGCCAAAGACCTCGAGGGGGCGAAAGCCCTCGGCCTCGTCGTCGGGGCCAGCCTGAAGGGCCTCGGCGCGGCCGGGATCGACACGGCCAAGGAAAAGGCGCGGGTCGAGGCTCTCCTGGCCGAGGCCGCCCGGAAGGGCATCCCCGTCCTCTTCCTCCACCTCGGCGGGGACCAGCGCCGCGGCGAGCTGACCGACTCGATGGTCAGCGCCTATCTCCCCGCGGCTAAGATGGCCGTCATCGTCAAATCGGCCGACTCGGACGGCCTGTTCTCGAAGATCTGCAAGGAGCGCGGCATTCCGCTCGTCGCCGTCGAGAAGACGGCCGACGCCGCGGAGGTCCTGAAGGGCGCGTTCAAGCCCAAAGCCTGAGATCCGGGCGGAGAAGCGCGGTTTTGCCGGAATACGCCGTTTTCTTCCTCATGGTGGCCGTATTCCTGGTGGCGGCCGCCGCCCTGAAGTGGCCCATCGGTCTCTGTCTCATGGCCGCGGCCGTCGCCGGCGCCCTGGCCGGGGGAGAGGGCCTCCCCCTGAGGCATTTCGTCGAGGGCAGCTTCGGCTTCTTCGACGTCATCCTGATCATCCTGACCGCGGTCCTGTTCATGAAGGTCCTCCAGGCTTCGGGCGCCCTCGACAGCCTGGCTGCCGTCCTGCTGCGGGTCTTCTATCGAAGGAAAGCGCTCCTGCTCCTGACCGCGAACCTGCTCGTCATGTTCCCCGGGATGATCACGGGATCGTCGGCGGCCGGCGTCCTGACGTCGGGGCCGCTCGTCGCCCCGGTCCTGACCAAGCTCGGCCTGAGCCGGCTCAAGGCCGGGGCTTTCATCGCCATGGCCGCCGTGCTGGGCATGATCGCACCCCCCATCAACATCCTGGTCATGATCATGGGCGGCGGCGTCGACATGCCCTACGTCGGCGTCACCCTGCCCCTCCTCATCCTCGTCGTGCCGCTGGCGATCGCGATCCCGCTCTGGATCGGCCTCGGGAGCGTCAAGGCCGTTTCCTTCGAGGAGCTGAAGGCCATCCTGCCGGCCTCGGTGTACCGACGGTACGGGCCCAAGCTCTACCTGCCCCTGTTCGCCGTCATCGGCCTCATGCTCGGCGAGCGGGCCCTGGTCAAGGTCATGCCCGACCCCGGCATCCCCGGCATCTTCCTAGCGGGGAGCCTCCTTGGCGCGGTCTGCGGCCGGCCCTTCAACTTCTGGAAGACGACCCGCAAGGCCGTCGAGGAGGCGATGCCCATCCTGTTCATCCTGGCCGGCGTGGGCATGTTCATCCAAGTCATGACGCTGACGGGGGCGAGGGGCTGGATCGTCATGACCTTCCTGGCCCTGCCGGGAGCCTCGCTCTATGCGGCGATCGCCCTGGGCATGCCCCTCTTCGGCGGCATCTCGGCCTTCGGGGCGAGCTCGATCCTCGGCGTGCCGTTCATCCTGGCTCTGATCAGCAAGAACGCCCTCATCACTTCGACCGCGCTCTCGGCGATCGTCGGCCTCGGCGACCTCATCCCTCCGGCGGCGCTGGCCGGGAGATTCGCCGGCCAGGTCGTCGGGGAAACGAAGTTCATCCGCATTCTCAGATACTGCCTCGTCCCGGCCCTGTTCGTCCTGGGCTGGGCCTTGGCCGTCCTCGTCGGCTCGCCCATTTTAGACAGGATCCTCTAGAGGAAAGAATGGAGACCGTCTATCGCCTGATCGTCCTCTATTTCGTCGTCCACATCGCCCTGGATCTCTTCGGACGGAAGAAGGTCCGGGACCAGATCGGGCCCGTCGTCGTCCTGGTCCTCTTCGTCCTGAGGCTTCTGCTGATAAAGTGAGACCATGAAAAACGGGAAGACCCATCTCGCAACGGCCGCGGGCCTCCTCGCCCTCGGCGCGGCCGCGGCGTTCCTGGCGGGACGTGAATTCCTGAGCATGAAGGCGGTCGAGCCCATCCATCCCGGACCGGGGCTCTCCCGCCAGGCGCTGCTCAGCGATTATTTCCCGCCCCTTGCCGGCACTCCCGGCGATACGGACGTCTATGTCTTCGAAGGCCCGGAGCCCGGCGGGACCGTCCTCGTCACGGGCGGGACCCACGCCAACGAGCCGGCGGGATTCGTTTCTTCCGTCGTCCTGGTCGAGAATCTCCGGGTGCTCAAGGGCAGGATCATCGTCATCCCCCGGGCCAATGCCAGCGGCTTCACCTGCAACGATCCGCAGGAGGCCAATCCGCAGCGGTTCACGGTCGCGACGCCGGGCGGCCTCCGGGAATTCCGCCTCGGATCGAGGCTGACCAATCCCGTCCACCAGTGGCCGGACCCGACCTTGTACGAGAATCCGGCCGGGCAGATGCTCTCGGCCTCGGAAGTCCGCAACCTCAACCGCTGCTACCCCGGCCGGCCGCGGGGCTATCTGACCGAGAAGGCGGCTTTCGGGATCATGGAGCTCATCCGCAGGGAGAAGGTCGACCTCGGCATCGACCTCCACGAGTCGGCGCCCGAGTACCCGGTCATCAACGCCATCGTCTTCCACGACGCGAGCGCCGAGCTGGCCGCCCTGGCCCAGATGTCGCTCCAAGCCGAAGGGCTCGAGTTCCGCCTGGAAGCCTCGCCGCAGAACCTGCGCGGGCTGAGCCATCGGGAGTGGGGAGACGCGGCGGGGATCAAGGCCGTGTTGATCGAGACGCCGAATCCCGTCCAGGGGAGACTGAAAGGACGGACGACGGCCGCCCTCGTGATCGACGGCAAGGACAAGGCCTACCTCAAGGCCTCGCGGCTCGGGCGGCTGTTCATCCCCTACGACGAAAAGGGCATCCCCCTCGGCGAACGGGTGGCCCGCCACCTGGCCGCCGTGGCGGCCGTCCTGCAGAGCCTGGCTGAGATCGAGCCGCAGAAGGCGATCCAAGTCGACGGGCTGCCCGCCTGGACGCGGGTCATGGAGGAAGGCCTCGGGCCCTTCCTTCGCTAATCGTTGCCGACGAGCTGGATCGAGACCTTCCTCGATGCTCCCTCGCGTTCGACCGTGAGCGTTACGGTATCCCCGATCTGATAGCCGTCCAGGGCGGAAAAGAGGTCGTCGTAGGATCCGATCTTGACCGCGTCGACGCCCTTGATGACATCCCGGATGAGCAGCCGTCCGTAGTCGTCCCGGAAGACCCCGCGCAACCCCAGATCGTAAGCCCGGCTCGACCGGGCGACCTCGAGGACGACCGCGCCCTCGATACGGGCCCGCCGGGCCACCTCGTCGCGGACGAACGAAACGCCGCCGATGTCGGGCCGGATGACCTTCCCGAACTTGATGATCTGCGGGACGACCTTGGCCACGGTATCGACCGGCACGGCGAATCCGACGCCGCTCGAGGTGCCCGAGGGGCTGACGATGACGGTGTTCATGCCGATGAGCTCGCCCGCCGAATTGAGAAGCGGCCCGCCCGAATTGCCGGGATTGATCGAGGCGTCGGTCTGGATCATGTCCCGGATCGTGAGCCCGCCCGCGCCGGAGATCGACCGGCCGAGCGCGCTGACGATGCCCCTGGTGACCGTGTGGTCGAATCCGAACGGGTTGCCGATGGCGATGACCTTCTGGCCGACCTGGAGGTCCCGCGACGTTCCGACGGTCAGCGGGGCCAGGCCGGCGACCGCTTGCCCGAGCTTGAGGACGGCGATGTCCTTCGAGGGATCACGGCCGACGAGCGTGGCCTCGACCTGCCTCTGGTCGGGCAGGCTGACCATATACTTGACGCCCTCGTTGATGACGTGGAAGTTGGTGACGATGTGGCCCCGGTCGTCCCAGACGAAGCCCGAGCCGCTTCCCTGGGGCACCAGCTCGTCGGAGGTGAAGAAGAAATCGCGGACGTATTGAAGGTTCGTGATGTAGACGACCGAATTCTTGGTGATCCGGACGACCTCGATGGTGTTCCTTTCGTCCTCGGTCATCCGGCCGTTGCCCCAAGCCTGCGCCGCGGGCGCAGACTGGACGGCGACCGGAGGGGCCTGCGGCGTCGAGGTCTCCGCCGCCGGAGGACGGACCGCGGGTCCTGAGGACGCCGCGGGGCCGCTCTGAGCCGAGGGGGCGGAATCCCCGGATCCCGTGTCGGCGCAGGCGAAGTGGGCCAGGCTGAGGACGACGAGGGCCGCCAGGACGATCCTGTTTGTTCTCCGAGTGGCCATGCGCCTACTTCTTGATGAAAGGCCGGGTCTCGAGCGGGCTGGCCGCGTCGTCAAAGAACGTCTTCTGGAGCTCGAGCGTGACCGCGTCCCGTTTGACCAACCGGATCATCTCGACGAGGGCGCCCGACTCGGCCTCGAGCAGCACCCGGCCGAACTCCGCGTTCCCGGCGCTCCCGTCGCCGCGGTAGTGGTTGGGCTGCCCGGCGTACCACCAAATGCCCGTGTAGGCATGCTTCAATCCCGCCTGGCGCTTCTGGTCGGCGCCGCTCTCGTCGCCCGCCCGGTCGAGCCGGACGAGCCCGGGGCGGTGCGAGAGCATCACCGACGTTTCCTCCTCGCCGGCGTGTCCGTCGACCGTCGTCCGGCGCATCTTGTCGAGTCGCGCCTCGGTCGCCTCGTCATAGGCTGGCTCGAACAGGTAGACGACATAATCGCGGCGCGTCTCGAGCTGGGACTGGCAGAAATAGTGGAGGAAGGCATCGTTGCCGCCGTGCCCGTTGACCAGGATGATTCTCTTGAGGCCGTTGCGGGCCAGCTCGTCGCAGGTCTGCTGGAGGAAATCGAGCATCATGCGGCTGCCGTAGGCGATCGTCCCGGGCTGGTGCTTGGCTTCGAAGATCTGGCCGACGAAATAGGGTGGGAAGACGACGGCGTATTCCGCGGCGGCGGCCCGCAGGGCGACCTCCCGGCAATCGATGAGGTCGGTCCCTAGCGGCAGGTGCGGCCCGTGCTTTTCCAGGATGCCCAACGGCACGATGCACGTGCCCCCCGACAGGGCCACGGCCCGGACGAAGTCCGGGGCGGTCAGCTCTTCGTAGCGAACCGGCAGCGGCGGCCCTGACGGCGGGGCGGCCTGGGGGACCGTCGCGGCCGCGGCCGAGAGGGTGATGACCGCCGCGGCCAAAACGAGGCTCGATTTTTTCATGGCTGGGACCTCCTTGATCGCAAGGGCGTCCCCGAAATATAGCCCCGGCTCCGCCCCCTGTCAACAGGCCCGCCGGGTTTGGCGAAAATCCCCGGACATGATATATTTCCCTCGAGAGAGGCGGCATGAACATCCAATTGACCAAAGAACAGCTGGCGTCCCTGGCCAAGCTCGTCTACCTGGGCAACCGCATGGCCAACGACTGGCGGACCGACGATGTCATCGAGGAATATGACGAGGTCGAGAGCCTCGTGCTCGAGGCCGCCCAGAAGCACGGCTTCGGCGACTACGTCGATTTCGACGAAGAGACCAAGAAGGCCCTCCCCTCCGGCGAGCTCGAGGAGAAGATGGCCGAGACGGTCGATTTCTACAACGACAATTCCTTCTGGGACCAGCTCATCTACCGCATGGCCGACCGCGATTATGTCCGCAAGTTCGGCGAGGAAGCCCTGGAGGAGATCTACACCGAGAAAGGCATGGAGCGGGAGCGGCCGCTCATCGAGAAATACGAGAAGGAATTCAACGAGAACGGCCTCGACCGCGTCGAGATCCGCCGCGACAATTGATCCCGCCACCATGAGCGCCGACAAGGTCATCCTGGGCCCTTCGCTCCTGTCCGAGCAGGACGTCTATCTCTTCAAAGAAGGGAACCACTTCCGCCTCTACGATAAGCTCGGGGCGCATGCCCTGACCGTGGACGGCCGGACGGGCACCGTGTTCGCCGTCTGGGCGCCGAACGCCGAGAGCGTCTCGGTCGTCGGCGATTTCAACGGCTGGAAAGCGGGGCGCCACGCGCTCGGGCCGCGGTGGGACGGCTCCGGGATCTGGGAGGGGTTCATCCCCGGCCTCGACAAGGGCGCCCTCTATAAGTACGCCGTCACCTCGAAGATCGACGGCTCCCGGGCGGAGAAGGCCGATCCCCTGGGTTTTTATTCCGAGGCGCCGCCGCGGTCCGCTTCGGTCGTCTGGGACCTCGACTACCGCTGGTGCGACGGGGACTGGATGGCCAAGAGGCCTGAAGCCAATGCCCTGGACGCTCCCATGTCCGTCTACGAGGTCCACCTCGGCTCGTGGCGGCGCGTCCCGGAGGAGGGGAACCGCTCCCTGACCTACCGGGAGATGGCCCCTCTGCTCGCCGAATATGTCCGGGAGATGGGCTTCACCCACATCGAGATCATGCCGATCATGGAGCACCCGTTCTACGGATCGTGGGGCTACCAGACGATCGGCTACTTCGCCCCGACCAGCCGCTACGGGACGCCGCAGGACTTCATGTATCTCATCGACATGCTCCACCACTACGGCATCGGCGTCATCCTCGACTGGGTGCCTTCGCACTTCGCCACCGACGGGCACGGCCTGGGCCGGTTCGACGGGAGCTCCCTCTACGAGCACGAGGACCCGCGCAAGGGCTTCCACCCCGATTGGAAGAGCGCCATCTTCAACTACGGCCGCAACGAGGTCCGCGAGTTCCTCATCAGCAGCGCGCTCTTCTGGCTCGACCGCTACCATGCCGACGGCCTCCGCATCGACGCCGTGGCCTCCCTGCTCTATCTCGACTATTCCCGGAAGGCGGGAGAGTGGATCCCCAACCGCTACGGCGGCCGGGAGAACCTCGAGGCCCTGAGCTTCATCAAGCGCCTCAACGAGGTCGCCTACGGCATGTTCCCCGGCATCCAGACGATCGCCGAGGAGTCGACGGCCTGGCCCCTGGTCACCCGGCCTGTCTATCTCGGAGGCCTCGGCTTCGGCCTCAAATGGAAGATGGGCTGGATGCACGACATGCTGGCCTACTTCAGCAAGGACCCCCTGTTCCGCAAGTTCAGCCACAAGGACCTGACCTTCAGCATGTGGTACGCCTACACGGAGAATTTTGTCCTGCCCCTGTCGCACGACGAGGTCGTCCACGGCAAGGGCTCGCTCGTCGGCAAGATGCCCGGCCTGGAGATGGAGAAGTACGCCAACCTCAAAGCTCTCTACGGCTATATGTACACCCATCCGGGCAAGAAGCTCCTCTTCATGGGCGGGGAATTCGCCCAGTGGAAGGAGTGGACGCACGAGGAGAGCCTGGAGTGGCACGCCCTCGACCACTCCTCGCACCGGGATGTCCAGCGCTGGGTCAAAGACCTCAACGAGCTCTACCGCCGTGAGCCGGCCCTCCACGAGCTCGACGTCGAGCCGGAAGGCTTCGAGTGGGTCGATTTCAAAGACGTTGATCACAGCGTCGTCAGCTACCTGCGCAAGGGCCGCTCGACGCCGGACCTCATCCTGGTCGTCTGCAACTTCACGCCCGTCGCCCACGGGGACTACCGCGTCGGCGTGCCGGCCGGGGGCCCGTGGCAGGAGATCATGAACAGCGATGCGAAGGAATATGGCGGGCACGGCCTTGGCAATCTCGGCGCGGTCGAGGCGCTCGCCGAGCCGGCCCACGGCCGGAGCCACTCCCTCCGCCTGACCCTCCCGCCGCTCGGGGTTCTCGTTTTCAAGAAGGGCCTGTGAAGCGCTTCATCTGCATCCACGGCCATTTCTACCAGCCGCCCCGCGAGAACGCCTGGCTCGAGGAGATCGAATTCCAGGAAGGGGCCGCTCCCTACCACGATTGGAACGAGCGGATCTCTGCGGAATGCTACGCGCCGAACACCGCTTCGCGCATCCTCGACACCGAAGAGCGGATCATCGATATCGTCAACAACTACGCCCGGATCAGCTTCGACGCCGGGCCGACGCTCCTCGCCTGGATGGAGAGGGCCGTCCCCGACGTCTACCGGGCCGTCCTCGAGGCCGACCGCGAGAGCCGCGACCGGTTCCACGGGCACGGCGGGGCCGTCGCCCAAGGCTACAACCACCTCATCCTGCCGCTGGCCAACAGCCGCGACAAGCGGACCCAGATCGTCTGGGGACTCCGGGATTTCGAATCCCGGTTCGCCCGGCGATCGGAGGGATTGTGGCTCCCGGAGACCGCGGTCGATCTGGAGAGCCTGGACATCGCCGCGGAGCACGGCGTCGCCTTCACCATCCTGTCCCCTTACCAGGCCGCCCGGGTTAAGAGGATCGGGGACTGCGAATGGACCGCCGCCGGGAACGGCGCGATCGATCCCAGGCGGCCCTACCTCTGCCGCCTGCCCTCGGGACGGACGATTGGCGTCTTCTTCTATGACGGTCCGGTCTCCCACGACATCGCGTTCGGCAGCCTTCTCCGGGACGGCGTGGGGTTCGCCGGTCGTCTGCTGAACGCCTTCTCGACCGGGGCGGACGGCCCCGAGATCGTCCACGTCGCCACGGACGGCGAGACCTACGGCCACCACCACCGCTTCGGAGACATGGCCCTGGCCTATTGCCAGCGCCATATCGAGAGGAACGGGCTGGCCGAGCTCACCGTCTATGCCGATTACCTCGAGCGATACGCCCCGGCGCACGAGGTCGAGCTCGCCCTCAACACCGCCTGGAGCTGCGCCCACGGCGTCGAGCGCTGGCGCAGCGATTGCGGCGACAGCTCCGGGGCGCATCCCCGCTGGAACCAGAAGTGGCGGGCGCCTCTGCGGGAGGCCATGGACTGGCTCCGCGACCGGGCGGCCGCGCCTTTCGAAGACATCCTGACCGGATGGGGCGCCGATCCCTGGCCGGCTCGCGACGATTACATCTCCGTCGTCCTCGACCGGTCGACGGCGAACGTCGAGGCCTTCTTCGGCCGCCACTTCCCCCGCTCCATGTCGCCCGGGGAGAAGACGAAAGCCCTCAAGCTCCTCGAGATGCAGCGGCACGCGATGCTCATGTTCGCGAGCGACGGCTGGTTCTTCGACGACATCTCCAACGTGGAGACGGTCCAGGTGATCCAATCCGCCGCCCGGGTGCTGCAGCTCCTCCGGCAGATCACCGGCTCCGACCTCGAGGGGGAATTCGCCGACCGTCTGGCCGGCGCGAAGAGCAACGTCCCCGAATTCGGCGATGGAGCCCGGGTCTACGAGATGCTCGTCCGGCCCGCGATCGTCGATCTGCCCCGGCTCGGCGCCCACTACGGCGTGTCCTCGCTCTTCGAGGAGTACCCCCGGGCCGCCAAGATCGCCCATTACGCCGCGGACGCGGAGGTCTGCGAGCGCGAGGCCGCCGGCCGGCGGAAGCTGGCCCTCGGACGCGTGACCCTCAAGTCGGAGATCACGTGGGAGGAGGGGACGATCGCCTACGCCGTCCTTCACCTCGGCGACCAGGACCTGATCGCGGGCGTCAAAGAGCTCGAAGGCGAGGCGCGGTTTCATGAGGCCTGCCTCGGGATCCGGGAGGCCTTCGCCAAGGGCGACATGGCGGCCGTCCTGCGGTTGATCGACCGGAACTTCGGGGACCACAGCTATTCCCTCTGGTCCCTTTTCAAGGACGAACGGAGGAAGGTCGTCGCCGCCCTCCTCGAGGACAACCTCCGTGAGCTCGAAGCCGACTTCCGGCGCATCTATGAGACCAATCGCCCGATCATGGAGGCGATGAAGCGGATGGAGATCCCGCTGCCCGAGACCCTGCTGGGCCCGGCCGAGTTCGTCCTCAACGCCGACCTCCGCCGCGTCATCGAGGCCCCGGCCGTCGATTTCGACCGCCTCGCGGCGCTCGTCCATGATTACCGCATGTGGTCCCTCGAACGCGACAAGGCCGGGCTCGCGTTTCTCATCGGAAATAAGATCGAAGCCCTGATGAGGGCATGGGCGGAGGATCCCGGGGACCGGGAGGCCCTGACGGCCGTGGGCCGGGTGCTGGCGGCCACCAAGCCGCTCGAGATCGACATCGACCTCCGGAAGAGCCAGAACGTCTATGTTTCGCGGGGCCGGCAAGTCCGCGCCGACAACGCCGCCCGGGCGGCCCAGGGCGATGGCGGGGCCCAGGCCTGGCTCGACGCGTTCATCGCGGCCGGGAAGAGCCTGCGTGTGAGCCCGGCTTTCTTTCAGCGGCTGCCCCGCCTTGCTTGACCCGCGCCTTCGATCCGGGCCGCGATCCCCCCTACCTCAGTCGGACCGGCAACACCAGATCGGTGGCGGGATCGCCCCCGCCATCCTGCCCGTCGATGCCGAGGCTCCAAAGGAGCCCCCGATTCTCGTCCCACCGGTAGGGGCGTCCCGAAAAAGGGTCCGGGATGCTCCAGGGTCGATCCCCCGCGGGGAGTATGCCAGCCTCGCGGGCAGCGTCGTCTCCGAGAACATGAAGCCGGGCGGATATCCGGACGAGGTCGTAAAGAGCCCGAGTCATGAAGCCCCTCTCGATGGTCCTCTTCTGCCGGGACGGATCGAGGCTCTCGTAAAGGAGCCGGCCCGAAGGGTTCCAGAGCCACCAGAGATTCAGGCTCTTGAAGGACGGCGGATCTCCGCCGTGAGCCCCCCAGCGAAAGGGCGGGGAGGAGTCAAGGGCCAAGAGCCAATCCAGGGCGTCACGGAAATAACCCGCGGTCCTGTTCTTTGTCAGGAAGAGATCGAAGGCGGCCTCCCTGAACCGCCTATAGTTATCCGGACCGATTTCCCGGGCCAAGAAAACGTTGACAACCATGCGGATTTGATCGCCGCCGCGGCCGGGGAAGAGCTCGCGCAAGGCCAGCTCGCTCTGGAGCCAGCGGTCCCCGCGCTCGATCCTCTCCGAGACCCACAGGAATTCCCCGACGAGAGCGGCCCGGGCACTGAGCCGTAACCCGGCGATGGGAGGGAGGGCATCGAGAAAAGCTCCCGGGACCTCCTGCGGGCAGCCGGGGAGATTCAGCAGGCCGCCCATGGCGTCGAGGGCGGTGTCGATGATGGAGCGGCCGAGATTATAGAAAAAAAGGCTTTGGGCCCCGGCGGCCAGCCGCTCCCCGAATCGGACGGCCGAGAGAAGCTCCGCGGCCGCGCTCGGCCAAAGCCCGTCCTCCGCGTCGAGAACGGACAGCGCTGCGTGCAGCTTGGCCGCCGCCTGGATGAAGGACATCAGGGCGTAAGACCGGTCCCATTCGATGCCGTATCCGAAGTCGGCCACTTTTTCGGATAGGATCATGCGTTCGTAGCGCTCGATTAGAACGGAGAGCTCTGATCGCAGGCGGGTCAGGCGCGGGCGTTCGGCCCGGAGGAATTCCGGCCAATCCCGCTCCGGAGGGCGGGGGAAAGGGACCTCGGCGATCATCTGCCAGTAGCGAACGCCCAGGGGCTTGGTGCGGGGGGCGATCTGCCAGGACAGCCTCTCCACCCTCTCGAGCTGGCCCAAGAGCCGGCGATACCCGGCGATCTTCCCCTCGATCCTCAGGCCGTCGGATTCCGGTTCCCCGAGGAAAAGGAGCCAGAAGGCGCCATTGTCGGCTTCGAGCGATGACGGAGGCAGGTCTCTCTCGCCCGGGGTGTCCTGGGGTTCCGGCTTGTCGATCCTGTTGAGAACGATGAGGGTCGCGAAAAAAAACAAGCCCGCCAGCAACGTTCGGACCAGGACTTTGCCCATCCGCGCTTCTCACTCCCGTCAGGCGCAACCGATCCTCGGGCGGCCTTGGCTTTCCTCCATCCTATCTTTTCAGCCGGCAATCGGCAATAAGGGAAGTCCCGGCGGCCGCTCCGAAAAAAAAGGGAGCGGCCGATGCCGGCCGCTCCCTTGGGGTGCCGTGGCTACGACTTCCGGAGGTCTTAGTACCGCCGGTTACCGCCGAAGCCACCGCCGGACCTCGAGTCCGTGCGCGGCTTGGCTTCGTTGACCTTGGCCGAACGGCCTTTCAGGTCCTTGCCGTTCGTCATGGAAATGGCCTTTTCGGCCTCGTCCTTGTTCGGCATCTCGACGAAGCCGAAGCCCCGGGATTCGCCGCTGAACTTGTCCTTGATGACGGCGGCCGTCGACACTTCGCCGAACGCCTGAAAGACCTCTCTCAGGTCGCCCTCATTGACGGAGTTGGGCAGGTTGCCCACGTAGATATTCATTCTCGTCTCCTTTCGACGATGGAAAGACTCCTTCGAGCCTTCCCGGTTCTTAAAGATGTTTGAACGTCATAAAGGAGAGGAGGATTCGACCGATCAGGGCCTCTGGCCCCTTCCTTTAGCCATTCAGGTGTTAATAGCTGAGGTTTCCCTTTGCCTATGAACGACTCTATTATACCACACCCCCCTAATAGCGCTAACGCGACCACCCTCCAACTGCTCTATACGCTGGACGGCCGGCCGTGCAAAGCGCTTTTTAACGGGGGCTCGACGCGACCTTCCGGCTGCCCAAGCCCGGCGCCTACCGGATCAGGCTCTGGGTCAAGGAGTGCTACAACGGCAAGGGCGAAGTGCCTGCGCCGGTCAAAGAGATCACGATCTGACCGGAATGACCTCCGGGCTCCCCGGGCCGGGGGGATCACGGTTTGACTTTCTCCCGGAGAATTCTTATGGGATGGGGCGAGAGGATCCCCCGCGGGGTCATTTTCCGGGCGGAGCCCAGGACCTACGAAGATCTCTGAGGATTGAAGGGGTCCGAGCCTCTGAAGGACCGGGCCATGGACAAGGGGAAATTGGCCGATATTTTCAAAGAATTCCGCTGATCCGATATTATCGCGCCGCCGGATATCTGTCCTTTACGGTAGGCAGCATTCCTGCCTTTAAGGAAAGTGCCACCCGGCGAAAGTCCGATTCCGGGATGCCGGGTCCCCGTTCAAGCCCCGGTCGCCGGAGACTCCAGGCCCTCGTCAAGAACCTCCTCCTCCCGGCGGGCATTCCTCCGACGGACGGCGCAGATGATGCCGGCCGCGGTCAAGAGAGCCAGGGCCAACCCTCCGGCCACCCACCAGGGGTTCTCCTTGACGAAGTCCGTCGGGCCCGTAACCAAGGCCTTCTTGAGGTGGGAATACTTGTCCGAGATGAAATCCTGCATGTCTTCCCTTTTTTCCTTGGCCGCAGCATTGAGCAGCTCCACGGCCGCGATGATCTTTGCGTCCATGTCCAGACTCCTTTTGAGACGATTCGGCCCGAACTTCGGATCCGCTCTTATGACATATGCAATCCCCGT
>Ga0209705_10000636_pt1 | contig 18217 bp, 21 predicted proteins | sample PPLLaktember2015_5_FD_187262 | JGI IMG/M metagenome (GOLD analysis project Ga0209705, IMG submission 187262) | Freshwater sediment microbial communities from Prairie Pothole Lake near Jamestown, North Dakota, USA - PPLs Lake P8 Core (1) Depth... | ecosystem: Environmental > Aquatic > Freshwater... | reverse complement strand
AAATTGTAAAATGAAACTGGATAGAGCAGGGTCGAATCTGCAAAAGGGATTGTTAAATCGGTTAAATCGGCAACGTTTTGTATCAAACTTTAGGTTCTTTACTATAAAATTTAAATAAACATGGCTCACGTCTTCAGGTTTAATTTAATAAATTTTCTCAAAAATTACAACAATATGTACTCAGTTCACGATGATATCGCAGCACATAACACCTTTTTTGAACAGGCTTTTCTCCAGATGTATATGTTAAAAACCAATAGAACACGAATATGAACTTTTTATTCTCTGAATAAAAAAAAGATAAAATTACCTGGCTGCCAACGATGCGATTAATGTCTATTTCTTTTCCATCGCCTGCCTAATCATCTTCAGGGTTTCAACCTTGTGCTTCTTGTACCCAATCTTGAACTCTTTATGCATGATTCGTTCATCGAGCTTGCGCAGTATTATTTTCTTTTTTGTCTCGTCGTCGAGGGTTTCCCATGAGGCCATCTCAGCCCATTTGGCCTGACCCATGTGCATTTCTATTTTAGAATCTTCCAATATCATTTCGCATTAACTCCTTAGGTTTATGTTGTCCTTACTATTCTGAATGGGACTCGCGTTATCCCGACAATTAATGAAGAGGGAATTGACACGTCATACTCTTCCGGTTTTAATCTTTACCCAATGTTATGTATCAACTCATTACATCACTCCTCAGAAATTAATTGTCCATTGCGTCTTTTTAAGCGCGAATCCAAATCAATATTGCCCGTTGATGCAAATTTTGTAACAAAATCTGATTCATGAAGAACATGGGTACAAAGATATTTTTTGGGGGTTGAACAGCAGGTTTTGCTGCTGATAACCGACAGACCGCAAGTGCTCTTTCTCTCTTCGTATCCCGTGTATATACTCTGTAATGAGGTACTATAACCGGTAAAATCTTTTCGTATGAATCAGATTTTCTTCGGAGACAAAAAATTTATTTTTTAACAGCCTTCTGCATTTTAAAGATGATGTCTGCGGACAGGACCTGCATATTGTGGGCGGATTCCGCATGATCAATAAATCTTCTCATCAGTTCTTGATCGTATGCTGCCTGTGTTTCAAAGATGCAATCGATCCCGATATCTTTATACGCAAATGAGGGAATTCCCTGAAAGCTCCCTCCATCCTGACCGGGTTGATATCCGATATCCATAAATGCCTTCTCCTGCGCAAGGCCGAATTTATTTACCATCATAGCTTCCTCATCCCTTCAATTAGTTAAAATCTATAGAGAATTGTTTCGCGATATCATCCGACATTGTGTCGGACATTTTCAGTATCATCGTATAACAACATCCCAAATCTTTCACATCTGCCAGCATTTTCCATCCATTATACCCCCATGGAGTAGAGCAATTTTGATAACAACCATGTACTTGCATGCTCTGGTCCTCGCTTGAAATCATTTTAGCTGGGGGGCAGGGTGACAGAGGGTAAGCCGACTGCCCCCTTCCAGTTGTTGTTATACAAGAGAACCAGATCTCAAGCTGATACCGTCGCCATTACCGAGCCATGGGCTGCAAGGGTAGACTCGGTCTTGATGATCACTCCATTCTGCAGGATCTTAACTGTCAACATCTGCCCGGATTCGTCTTTCTTCTGTACGGTTACCGATACCGGGAATATGGGAGACGAGATATCAAAGGTGGCGGTCCCTGACCCATCGATTGTCCTGATATTGTCGCCGTTCGTTATCGATCCCTGCCATGTGCCCGAGTATTCGATCACAACCTGCATTGGAGCTACGCCGACCGTTGTTGATGTAGCTGTCTTAGTTGCAGTAGCTGTTGGTGTGGCCGTCTTAGTCTGTGTGATTGTGTTTATCGGTGTGGCTGTGTTTGTTGGTGCAGCTGTGTTAATGGTAGTCGCTGATTTATCTACGGTAGAATTTACGGTAGTTGATGACGTACAGCCTGCTATAGATATTCCGATGATAACAAGCCCGATTAATACGAAAACAGAAAATGGTTTCATGACACCTTGATGCAGTGTGTGAGTATATACTCCTTTCCTGTTTCTGCAAAATATGATGCAAAATCTGTAACAATCCAGAAATCGGTATTAAGCAATATTTCCTACCTGGCCATGTACAAAGAATCTATAAAATCGCTTCTATTTTCCTGCGTACACAGAGAGTAATTTAATTTTAAAAATTTCTATTTCTCTTGTCCAAGGAATAATACATTCAGAAATTTAGCCGGCATGTACGTATCAATTGAAAAATAGGGTGATCCTATCGAAATCGTGGACTGGTACTTGCAGAAATGGGTGGAGAACCGATTTCGGGTTTGAGAAATCCTGTTTGTGATGATATTTGTTGCCGGGAAGGTGTGTAACTTATGAAGATCGAACTCGTTGAGCGGAGAGGATACGGAGGCTGGCGAGATTCCCGAAATGAATCCAGACGCGGTTATCGAGATGAATGCGCACGGTGTGATCACCTTTGCCCATTCAACAACTCAAAAATACTCAAAGAGCAGGGGCTTCATGAAAATCCTGAATTATTTATTCCTGTCAGGAAGGAAATCTTACACCTGCCCAGGAGGAGCAGCAAAATCCGGATTGTAATCTTTTCCTACATTATTGAAAGGCCGCAAAAAAAATAATTAAAATTACTCCCAATCATAAAAAAACCAAAAACTATTGTCTATGAGAAATCGTTATATGAATTCCAGTCCTTTTTATTAGTACTCAGTGTTACGAGGAAATCAATGAAGAGAAATATCCAGATTGAAGCATTAGCCCAGATTCCTCTGGAAAAACAGCGGATCGAACTCGTCGAGCGCAAGTGCATCGGCCACCCTGACAGTATCGCTGACGGTGTTGCTGAAGCGATCAGCAGAGCGCTTTGCAGGGAATATATCGAAGAGTTTGGCGTTGTCCTGCACCATAATACCGACCAGGGAGAGATTGTAGCCGGAGAATCCGACCCGAAGTTTGGTGGGGGGAAGGTCATCCGCCCGATTTTTATCCTGATTGACGGTCGTGCAACCAAACGGTTCAATGACGTATCCATCCCCACCGACGCCATTGCCGTTGAAGCTACCCGAAATTATCTCCGCGCCAACTTTACAACCCTGAACCTGGAACGCGATGTCATCATGGACTGCCGGCTGGGGACCGGCTCGACCGATCTCCGCGATGTGTTCAGGCCCCACAACGGCAGGGTCCCGAGAGCAAATGACACTTCCTTTGGGGTCGGGCATGCTCCGTTCTCCGATATCGAAACTATTGTTAAAAATGTCAGCGATTTTATCGATGACAAACTGAGGCCGAAATATCCCGCCATCGGGCAGGATATCAAAATAATGGGACTTCGTGACGGTGACACCATCACGCTGACCGTTGCCTGTGCAATTGTCGACAAATACTGTGCGGACATTCACCAGTACTCGGAGTACATGGAACTCCTTAAGGAACAGATCGGCAAAGTGGCAAAGAAGAGCACGAAACGCAAGGTCGTCGTTCACCTCAATACCGGAGATGATATCAAAAATGAGAGCATCTACCTGACGGTTACCGGCACTTCCGCGGAGATGGGCGATGACGGTTCAGTCGGGCGCGGCAACCGCTGTAATGGGCTTATCACCCCCAACCGCCCGATGAGCATGGAAGCGACGAGCGGAAAGAACCCGATCAATCATATTGGTAAGATCTATAACCTGCTCTCGACGCAGATGGCCACCGATTGTGTGTCCAAAGTGGATGGGATCGAGGAATTGTACGTCCGGCTCCTCTCCCAGATCGGGCAGCCAATCGACCGTCCGCTTGTGGCAAGCGTGCAGGTCCTGCCCAAGAGCGGCGTAAAAATGCAGAAGATCCAGGGTGAAATTGAGGGAATTGTCGATCACTGGCTCGAGAATGTAACCGATATCACCGAGAGAGTAATCCGTGGCGAACTCAAAACGTTCTGACCCTCATGGCACAAAAAACAAAATCCGGCCAGAAAAAAAGCGATCCTGCCCCCTTTTCACCGGTTGTCCGGCTTGCGATTCCCAATAAGGGCAGGATTGCAGTGCCAATCCTGGATCTCGTGGAAAAGAGCGGGCTTCACCTTCCCGAAGCCGGGGAGCGGCGGCTCATCACGAAAACCCTTGACCCCCACGTGGAGATCCTGTTTGCCCGTCCGGTGGATATTCCCGAGTATGTCGCAACCGGTGCAGCGGATCTCGGGATCACCGGCCACGATATGGTAGTAGAGCGCCAGTCTGATGTTGAGGAGCTCCTCGATCTCCAGTCCGGGAAGGCAAAACTTGTCCTGGCTGTTCACGAGGATTCAGCAGTAACCTCGGTAAAGCAACTAGCTGGGATGAAGGTCGCGACAGAATTCCCGGTCATCACAAAGGCATACTTCTCGAAACACAAGGTAAGTGTCAATGTTGTACTGGTCGCGGGTGCCTGCGAGGCGACCCCGCACCTGGGTATTGCCGACGCCATCGTCGACCTTTCGAGTTCGGGGACGACGCTGAAGACCAACCGCCTCCGGGTAATCGATGACGTACTGGAAACGTCGACGTTCCTGATCGCAAACAGAGAATCACTCCGGACAAAGAAAGAGAAGATCGATGAGATACACCTCGCCCTGGAGAGTGTCATCCGGGCACGCGGTCAGTGTTACCTGATGATGAACGTGAAGCGGTCGTCCCTCGATGCGGTGAAACGTGTCCTGCCCGGTCTCTCCGGCCCGACGGTTATGGATGTTGCATCGACTGAAAACCTCGTTGCGGTCCATGCAGTCGTCAACGAGGAACGGGTCTATTGCCTGATCAACGCTCTGAGGCGGGCCGGTGCAAAGGATATTCTTGTTATGGCAATCCAACGGATGATCCGCTGAGGCCTATGCGAATTTTTCCCGCTGTTGATATCCTGGGAGGACAGTGCGTCCAGCTGGTCCAGGGGAGACGCGAGAGTGCAACAGCATTCGGGGACCCGCTTTCCTGTGCTACACGCTGGCTTGACCAGGGAGCCGATGCCCTCCACGTAGTGAACCTCGACGGGGCTTTCGGGAATTCAGGGAAAAATGCCGGGCTTATCACCGACCTGGTCAAAAAAACCGGTGTGGAGATCGAGCTCGGCGGGGGTATCCGCACAACTGAGGATGCCGCCCGCTGGCTGGAGACCGGTGTCTCGAGGGTCATCATTGCAACGCTTGCCACAGAAAAGCCGGAAAGTATACAAACGCTTGCCGATGAATTCGGGAGTGAATGTGTGATGGCGGGAGTAGATGCACGGGGAGGACAGATCGCAGTCCACGGCTGGCAGGAAACAGCGGGAGATTACCTTTCATGGGCACGACGTTTCGAGGAGCTGGGTGCAGGCTCGCTCCTCTATACCAATGTCGATGTGGAAGGACTGCAGCAGGGAGTACGGTTCGGCCCTGTCAGGAAGCTGATCGACCACGTGCACATCCCCGTAGTTGTTGCCGGTGGCGTATCCGCACGATCGGATGTGGCCGGGCTGCGGGATGCCGGGGCATCCGGTGCCGTGCTCGGTTCAGCTCTCTACAGCGGGAAAATTACTCTCAAAGAAGCACTGGAGGCTAGTACATGAGGAATATAACGGTAAAACGGGAAACGAAGGAAACTAAAATCGCAATCACGGTGAACCCGGATGGCAGCGGGAAGGTTTCTGCTGACAGCGGGGTGCCGTTCTTTGACCATATGCTGAATGCAATGGCACGGCACGGGGGATTTGACTTTACCTGCACCGCCAAAGGCGATCTCGGTGTCGACTGCCATCACACGATCGAAGATATCGGCATCGTGTTCGGGGATGCCCTGAAAGGAGTGATCGGCGACGGGCACGGGATACAGCGGTTCGCCCACGCCATCATCCCGATGGACGAGTCTCTAGCGACAGTCGTGCTCGATTGCGGGGGAAGGGGATACCTTGCCTATACCGGCACCTTCGGGAATAAGACCCTCGGGACAATTCCTGTCGATATTTTTGAGCATTTCTTTTACAGCCTCTGCACCCGTGCCGGCATCACGGCACATATCATGTTTTCCGGGAGAAATGATCACCACCAGTGCGAGGCGGTGTTCAAGGCGTTCGGGATTGCGCTGGGTGGAGCGTTGTCGATGAGCAAGGATACAAAACAGATCCGGAGCACCAAAGGAAAGTTTTAGATTTTTTAGGGCTCTTCGAATAGGGTGAAAAAAAATCAACATCCATCACGTTTTTATCGAGTATTTCTTTTCCGAATTTGATTATGATGAACGCCGCCACCTCCGACGGGGCGCCCCCGTGGCGGATCATAATCAAAAAATTCATCCTAATTTAATTTGACCCCCAGTACCCAGAAAGAGGCCATGAAGGCGGGCCATCTCCAAAAAATAAAATAATCACTATCCGATATCTGTTTTTTATCATTTCATACTCTGAAATCCATTATGATGAACGCCGCCGCCCCCGAAGGGACGCTCCCGCGGCGGATCCGTAACTAAAAAAAAACCTCCTGCCCCGCCGTGCCTCAGAGAGGCCCTGAGGCGGGGGATCCTCCTAAAATAAAACAATCGCCATCAGATACCTGTTTTTTGTATTCCATTCTCTGAAATCTCATATGTATGAACGCCGCTGTCTTTCTAAAAAAGACGTTCCCATGAACGATAGGAAACGAAAAAGACATCATAACTGCGATGCCCTGTCCTTGCTCGGTAAACCCTGGAAGGAGGTGAATTTACAAATCCCGAACTTTACCCTAAAATATTATTAAAAAAAACAAATCCCGGAGAAAAAAATCCAGAAAACTACACTGCCTGATACGTATCGTGAAAAAAGAGTTGCGCTTCAGGACTTTGAAGCGAGGTCAACGTCTTCTTTCTTGATCGTCTTTCTTCCTGCGTGCTCGGCAAGCTTGTTTGCTTCCTTGGTGAGCTGGGCGATGTATTTCTCTGCCTTGACAACAAGGGCTTCAGCTGCATCGCTGCCGACTCTTTCGGCTCCGTTCTTCTTTGCAATCCTTACAACTGCGGCGATTGGTAAATCTGCCATTTTTCTTACCTCAAAAAGAAAGTCTATTGGTATATATAAATACTTTTTGGGAAAATCCTTCATTTTGCCCGGCATTAGGATATTGGGGGGCATCCTGCCAAGCAAGCGGAAAATGAAGGGCAAAATGTCGCAGAATAATTTTTTTCTTGCTTTAATCGCTCTATATTAAAAACAGGCTGATTTGCAGGATTTTAAATTATTCCAACAAAGATGCTGCGAGCAATAGCGCATTGGCATAATTTGGTGAGGCGCGCGAGGTATCCACGAAAATTCTGCTGATATTTACTACGGGCGCGCCATGCCCGTGTCCACCTCCCAGAAAGGTGAGCGTACGAAAGACAAGGTTGCCCGAAATGCCATCCGGTGCGATGATCAGTCCGCAGGTCTCAACAGCATCCTCAATCAGGATTTCGCAGTGTTCGGCATCGCCCAGCCGGGCAACCAGTTCCGCCTCGGCCATGCTCGCATCCACCTGGCTGTGCCGCCCGATATCGCCAAGCCTCCCCCCGGACAGGACACCGACCTTTTCCGCCAGGCCGAATTTTTGGGCGATCCGCCGTCCTTTTTTTATCAGTTCAAGCTTTTCAGGAACGGTCCAGCCTTCGTCCACCCCTACTGGTGTGAGGAGGAATTTTTTACCGTACACGGTCTCGAGGAGAGCGATCCGTTCGAGATGATCCACACCTTCTGCCTTTTTCAATGCCTTCAGCGTAGAATTTGCCGGCAGTGTACCCCGGACGGCTGCATCAATAGTACCGGCCATGAGATCCTCGATGAGGGCCTGGCCGGGATGTGCGTGCTCGCGGATCTCCACGTCCTTCCCGATTGTTTTTTTATCAACCGTCCCCGGCCTGCAGTAACAGACCGTCGTAAAATTCCCCGCCACGCTGGTTGCGCTGTCGATCACTTTCTGCGCATCTTCTGCGATCCCGATCCCGATACGCTTTACCCTGGCAGACATGCAACGTCCTCATCAGAAAGGTGCATGATCCCGTTATCGATAAAATCAAAGACCTGCGTTTCCTGGCCGTCGTAAGTGATGCGCAGCTCCCGCGTGGTGTTGACGTGGCCGATTTCGCATGCCGTCATGCCAACGCCCCTGAAGAGGCGGATTAGTTCCTGTATATGCTCTTTTTTCGCCGTGAGAATGAAGCCCATGCCCGGGTACATCCGGACCCATTGCTCAAAGGTCATGTTGTTTTTTGCCAGGTCCGGTTTCGGGATCAGCCCGAGATCGATCTCTGCTCCCTTCCCGCTGACTTCCAGGAGCATCCCCAGGGTCCCGATAAGGCCGGGGTTGCTGATATCCTTGCCCGCGGTAACGAGGTGGCGTTTGCCGATTTCTTCCATGAGTGCGATCTGTGACCTGACCTCTGCAGCAGATTTCATGGTCACCGAGTCCCAGTTCAGGGAACAGGACGGGTGGACACGACCCGAGAGATCTATTGCGGCAACCACACGGTCCCCTTCACGCGCCGTATGGCTGTAGATGAGCGAGTCAAGCCGTGCAGAACCGAGGATCGAGACATCGATGACACTGTAGGGTGCATCCGGGTGAAGGTGTCCCCCGACAATCGGTACCCCGAACTGTGCAGAGGCATCATGCATCCCTTTCACCACCAGTTCCTGCACGGTAGACTTTGCAATAGAGAATATATCGACCATTGCTATGGGGTGACCACCCATCGCCGCGATATCGTGAATATTGACGAGCACCGAACAGTACCCCGCCCAGTACGGGTCTGCTTCCATGAGCCTGCTCCAGATACCGTCGGCCGCAAGGAGAAGGGCTTCATCATTGTGCTCGATCACCGCTGCGTCCTCACCGAATGAGGCGATAACATGGGGAGCGTCGATCTTCAGGGCTCTGACCATCTCACCGATGGAATGCTTCCGCCGGACCCCTTCGTATTCCCTGACTACCTGTGCGATCGTCTCTGTGGAGCAGCTGTGGACCACCGTATCACCCGAAGAATGGATTTTTACAAATATTACGTGTATCCTAGTTTCATTTCATCAGAGATAATTTATTTGATATACAGCCAACGTGTTGGTATGGACTGGGCAGAGAAATACCGGCCCGCACGGCTTGAGGATATCGTCGGGAACTCAACCGCCCTGCAGCTGATGGCGGCGTGGGCAAAGTCCTGGACCAGCAAGTCCCGGCCGCTCCTCATCTACGGGAAGCCCGGTATCGGCAAGACGTCCAGTGCGTACGCGCTTGCGAACGATATGGGCTGGGACGTCATCGAGCTCAACGCCAGCGACCAGAGGACTGCGGCAGTCATTGAACGCATTGCCGGAGCCGGGAGCACGACCGCAAGCCTCACGGGGTCTTCACGGAAACTTATCGTGCTCGATGAGGCAGACAACCTGCAGGGCTCGGCAGACCGTGGCGGAGCAAAGGCAATTATTGAATGCATCCGGAAAGCGCAGCAGCCGATAATCCTGATTGCCAACGACCTCTACGGCCTCTCTCCGGAACTCCGGTTCCGCTGTGAACCGGTCCAGTTCCGGGCAATCCCTGCCCGCTCAATCGCCCCCCGGCTCAGGTATCTCTGCTCTGCCGAAAAGATCGCCTGCAGCGATGCCGCCATCCACGCGATTGCGGAGAGCGCCGGGGGTGATATCCGGTCGGCAGTCAATATGCTCTATGCCTCGGCCATCGGCAGGGAACGGATCGATGATGTGCAGGTGCATACCTCCCAGAAAGATGAACGGGTATCTATCTTCTCGCTGATCACTGCCATCTTCCACAAGACTTCGGATGAAGACCTGATGAGGCTCTCGTACGATGTGGACGATACCCCCGAAACCATAGAGCAGTGGGTGGAAGGCAACATGCACCTGCTGCCATCCCCGCCCGCGGTTGCAAAGGGGTACCGCTCCCTGTCAAGGGCAGATGAATACCTCGGGTATACGTACCGCCGCCAGTACTACACGCTCTGGCGGTACGCAACAGCAATGATGCTGCTGGGTGTGGCAGATGCTGCTGAAGGAAAGGGCATTCATACGCGGATTATGCCTCCGGAGCGGTGGCAGAAAATGTCAGCGGCAAAGAAACAGAAAGCCATCAGGACGATCACCCTTTCCAAGTTTGCCGGCAGCATGCATATCCCGCAGAACACCCTGCGCGAGAACTACCTGGACATCATCTCCGTGCTGGTGGAGCATGACCCGGCCGCGTATGCCTCTGAACTGATGTTCGATGCCGATCAGCTGAACTTCTTCCTCCACGACAAAGCCCGTTCGCAGGAGATCATAAAATACCTGATCAAAGAAGAAAAGGAAAAGGCTCAGGGAAAAGAGCCGCAGAAAAAACCCCGGAAAGAAAAACTGCAAAAACCCGAACAACGGGAGCTGGAAGAACCTGCCCCGGCTCCTGAACCGGAAGAGAAAAAACAGCCCCCCCGCTCCCAGTCAACGCTGTTTGACGGGTTCTGAGGTAAAATACCGGTGGAGCAGGACACCACAGTCAATTCTTTCTCCCCCGTCTGCGTACGTTTCAAAACCCAGGTGATAGACGAGCAGGTCACTGTTGATTGCCCGGGCAAGGGTAAGCAGGGGTGGGATCATCTCGATGGCAGGGCGGATCGCATAGATAACCTCCGCACCTGCGTACAGGCCTTGTTCCGGAGAAAAAATATCATCAATCCTGAAGATGAGGCCTGCCGGGACCTCCCTGTCCCTGATATCGGTGCAGCGGACATGAACACCGGCATCATGCAGGAACTGTGCTGCAGTCGCGTTCCTGCCAATCCCGACTTCAACGGCACGGGTATAATGCTGTGCGATGTATTCCCCGATACAGGTCTCAATATGTTTATAGGAACCCATTCCAACAGAATATAGCGATGCATATCCATATTTTTTGGGATTCCCTTTCCCCGCCCGGGCTCCAGGTGCCGGTCACCCGCATGATTGCCGGAATTCTTGGCATGCCGGCGACAGTTTCGGAGAACCACGTGCGTATTATGGGATATGTGAACGAGCGCAAACAGATTGATGCGCAGGTGCTGTTAGACAGCATCCACACGTACAAACACCGCCATTCAATTGAAGAACCCATCCTGCTGGTGGTTCACCAGGACCTCTTCAGGAACGGCAGCCGCTTTGTGTTCGGGCTTGCCCGCCAGACCGCCGGCGCTGCGGTCGTATCCACCTCCCGTCTCGGCAATGAGTTTTACGGGAGGGAGGCAAGTGACGACGATCTCATCGACCGTATCACCAAGGAAGGCGCCCATGAAGTCGGGCACCTGTTAGGACTCGGTCACTGCGACAACCCGGAATGCATCATGTTCAGGCCTGACACCCTCGATGAACTGGACCGAAAGAAAAAGATGTTCTGTGAGGCCTGCCGGGAACAGCTGGAAACCCGGCTGACGCCGGACTAAAAGAGGTATCGGATCCTGACGTACTTTTTCATGGCAGAGCGTAAAAAAAATGAAGGCGGATATAATGTTCAGACACGTACTGGTTGCAACTGATTTCTCCCGGCACGCAGACAGGACCCTTGAGTGTATCGGGGAGATCCCCGGCATGGAAGAAATCCTTCTTGTCCATGTGCTCACCCCATCGCCGGTCCCCGAACGTTCTTCCCTGTTTACCGGGTCTCATGCCGCTCCTGAAGAACAGGCAGGCCAGGTGCTTGCAGAAAAGGGACGGTATCTTGAGGAGATGACTAAGGTACCGGTAAAAACCCTGCTGGTCGAAGCGATCGGAGGAGATATTCCAGGGACCATCATCAGGACCGCAAATAATGAAAATAGTTCCCTTATTGTTGTGGGTGCACGGGGGAAAAGCCTCTTTTCCGGACTGCTGCTCGGGAGTGTTTCTGAAGGGGTAGTCACCCGGACCGGTATCAATGTCCTCATCATGCAGTTCCGGGGTATCGGAGATAATGACGCACAGCTGGAAAAATTCTGTACCAATGTATTTTCTCATGTCCTGTGCCCGGTCGATTTCTCACGACCGGCAGAAAAAACCCTGGAGTTTCTTAAAAGCCTGGGGTTTGTCAGGAAAGTCACCGTTCTTCATGTTACCCAGGCACAACGGCAGGGACGGGACAAGAGTCAGCCGGCGCAGGATCCGGATCAGCAGCTCAGAATACTTGCTGAAGACCTTGTTCAGCATGGCATCAGGGCAACGGTAATGACAAGGTCCGGAAATCCGATCACTGAAATCTGTCATGTGGCCGATGAACAGGATGTATCCCTTATTATGATGGGCAGGTATGGGAAATCGGATTACACAAAAAATATATCCCTGGGACATGTCGTTGCCGGGGTAGCTGCAAAAGCACAGCGCCCCCTTTTTATCGTGAGCCCGCACATCAGCCTTGCCGTCATTGTGAGGGAACTTGCGGGGAATGAATTCAGCCTGGCTGAAGAGGTCTGGCTGACCTATCACCAGCAGAAAGGGCATCCGGAGATGGACCGGATCTTCGGGGTATTTGTTGAAGGGGAGCTTGCGGCTGTCGCCCGCTGCAGGCGGCATCCCGACGGTCTTGAGGTGGACGGGGTGTACGTCCCGGACGATTACCGGGACCGGGGGTATGCACGAAAAGCCGTCCGGGCCCTTGTTGATGCATGCGGGGACGAACCGCTGTTTATGCATTCAACGCTTCCTCTTTCCGGATTTTACAGTTCATTCGGGTTCCGGAAAATCAATGAAGATGAGCTGCCCCGGAGTATCAGGGAACGGTTCAATTTTGCAGAAGGCGATCTGGAAGGCGCCAACGTTGTACCCATGCGACGGGTGGCAGGGAAATAGCGAACTGAGAGGTCAGGAGCATTTCTCCCATCTCTGAACAGACGGGCGAAAAGTCAGAGTTCCGGCATCTTCTGCGCAATATACCACGCGTGGAGTGCAAGGATCAGGTATATCGGGAGGAGGAGTCCGTAGGTGCCTGCTTCACCCTCGTACCTGAAGAGCCAGACAGTTGCGGTGATATCGATCTGGAATATCATGACGCCCCACCATTTACCCAGGTACCCGTATCCCAGGCCCGGGAGCATGAAATTCAGGAACCCTGCGATGAGGGGATTTTTTCTCGTCCGGGGCCTGCGGCTCAGTCCCCTCGGGAGGTGGATCATCGAAACGCCGCATTTCGGGGAAGCCAGGACGGCTTTCCAGCGTACCTCTGCATTTTCATCGGCAAGCGATCGCATCAGGACCGGGACGGCTTTCCTGTTGCCGATACTCCCGAGAATCTCGATTGCCTGCATCCTGACCCCGTTGTCCCGGTCATGCAGGACGTGGGAGAGTGCAGGGATTGCAGGCTCACCAATCTCCCGGACAGCCTGCCATTCCTGCAGGCCTACCGAATGGAATGCCCGCTCTTCATCCGATGCGGGCTTCCATCCCGATTTCTGGAGGGCAGAGGCGGCACCGTAGCGGACATATTTGTCGGGATCCCTGAGTGCCTGCACAAGGGAAGCGGTTGATGCAGGGTCATTGATCTCACCCAGTGCGATTGCTGCCTCCCACCGCACCTCACTGCCCGGGTCTGAGAGCAGGTGTATGAGTGAGGGCACAGCCCGGGGGTCCCGTATCACCGAGAGCGCCTCGATGATACCCAGCCTGACGTCCCTGTCCCTGGTCTTCAGGGCGAGGATAAGCTCATCGATCCCTTCAGTACCCAGAGTCCCGAGGGCCTGTGCAGCACTGGTCTGCACATCAAAATCATCATATCGTAACGCCCTGATCAGTGCCGGAATGTTTTTTTGTTGCCGGAATGTTTCGATATCCGGCCTTTTTTTCAGAAATACGGGAGACTTCATCCGGTTCACTTCACATATCCTGCTTTTGTTTTGCCATAAAGAACGTCTGGACTGCAAACAGGGCAGTCACCGGGTAAGCAATAAGGTACGGGACGAACGGGCCCAGCTGCAGCTGGGTAAGCACGAGAATACTCAGGTAACTCATAAACACCAGGGATCCCCACCAGTAGCCCAGATAATTATACCCCTGGCCAAAAAAAAGGAAATTTAATACCGCTGCTGCATATGGGTTCTGCCCTGTCCGCGGACGCTTCGATAGCCCCCAGGGAAGACGGGTAACAGGCACGCCGCACTTCTTTGCCGCCAGGGTGGCTTTCCAGCGGACGGTACTGTCCGGGTCTTTGAGCAACAGTTCACAGGCCCGGTGTGCACGGGGATCGCTGATACCGCTGAGGAGTTCCACGATCTTTTCCCGTGATGCAGGATCATGGTCCCTGAGCGATTCGATGAGAGGTCCTGTTGCCGCGACTCCAAGACAGGCCGTTTCTGTCCACTCTTCAAGAGCAATGGTATAATATGCCCGGTCCGTATCGTTTGCAGGCTCCCAGGACAGGGTCCTGAGTGCCTGCGCTGCCCCATATCTCACGTACCGGTCAGGGTCCTTCAAAGCCCTGATGAGCGGGCCGGTTGCCTCGGGAATTCCAAGGGATCCCAAGGCGATGGCGGCGACCCAGCGAACTTCAGCATTCTGATCATGTTCAAGCAGGAATGTCAGGGGTTTTAGCGCTCGCCGGTCGCGAATGGTCCCAAGTGCTTCGATCGCCCCAAGACGCACTGCGATATTCTCGTGGTCGAGGACGGCGATGAGCGGCAGGGTTGCAGCGGTCCCGAGGGACCCCAGTGCATCTGCGCTCCGCCACTGGATGTCAAAATTCATGTGGCCAAGCAGCCTGATCAGGCCCTTCGTGTCCTGTGCGGCTTTCAATGCCTCAATGTCCGGCGGCTGCAGACTGAGAAAACCCGTGGGAATCATAGCAGGTAAAAACGTCCTGCTGAGTATCTCTGTGTGAATTATATGAACATTATGATATATCTGCCACCGGTGTTCATGGTGAGCACAAAACGGATATGCTCATACCAGAGATAGTTCCCTGCCGCAAAAGGTACTGGTCATGACACGCTGCCGGGTAATTTTTAATCCAATCTTTGATGGGCATGACTGTCCCGGTCACCCGGAGAGCAGTTCGCGGCTGACAGAACTGTCTTCCTGGATCCCGGGAAACATTCCCCGGCTGGCCTTCCAGCCTGCACTGCCCGAGGATGTTGAACGTGTCCACGATCCCTCATACCTTGCATGGCTCGAGCACCGGTGCCGGGCAACTGCCACAGTCAGCTGGCTGGATCCGGACACCTATATCACCCGGCGCTCGTACGATGCAGCCCTTCATGCAGCCGGGGCAGCGGTTGCCGCGGCAGAGCAGTCCCTGAAAGGCGAACATTGTTTTGCCTTTGTGCGGCCTCCAGGACACCATGCCGAATATAACCGTGCCATGGGGTTCTGCCTGATCAACAACGTGGCAGTCGCGGCAAAAAAGGTGCTCATGCAGGTTAACCGTATTGCGATAGTTGACTGGGACGTCCATCATGGGAACGGTACCCAGAATGCCTTTTACGGTACGGACCAGGTGCTCTACTGTTCCGTGCACCAGGAATATATGTTTCCGTATTCCGGGACCGCTGATGAGACTGGTGTCGGGAGCGGCAAAGGATTTACCCTGAATGCTCCCCTGCCGGCAGGATCGGCCATTGCCGACTACTACCATGTATTTTCTGAAATTTTTGTCCCGGCACTCGAACGATTCTCCCCAGAGGTCCTGATCGTTTCGGCCGGCCAGGACATTCTCTTTGACGACCCGCTTGGTTCCATGGTGATCCACCCCATGGATTTCGAGTCCCTGACCCGGATGCTTGTCCGTGCTGCAGGTGTCCCGCTCGCACTGGTGCTTGAAGGTGGATATGGCCCATCGCATGGGGCGGCCGTCTGGCATATATTCAGGGCACTGACCTCGGAGGGCGAGGTGCAGGTACCTGGCACCCCCTCGGAACGGACACAAAAGATGGTGAGATTCCTGAAGGCAGAACACCACCTTCGCTGACTTACGGTAAGGGGAGGATATCAATTTCCATGTGGCTGATCTTCTCATAGATCTTTTTTTGCTGGATGATCGGCCAGAGCTCGTAGAGGAGTACGGTTATCGGTTCCCACATGGTAGCCCATCCGATAATCAGGAGGGCATCGGCAAAGAGCTGGGCGAGCAGGTGATTCTCCAGAGTGGAGACCAGTTGCCTTCCGACCAGTGCGAGGGTAAGGAATAAGAGCCCGATGAAAAGGCTTTCTCTCCCGTGCCTGAACCGTGCACGGAATTTCCGGTCCGAAACCAGCATCTTGTACTGAAAATGGTTATGTATTGCGCTGGGAATCTTCCGTGCACGTTCCGTGGATGCGATATCCGGAGGAAGGTACATGATGATCTTAAAGGGAGTTTTCCGGGGAAAGTCCTTAACGGTTTCAACAATGTAGTGCTCTGCAGCAGAGTCGAGTTCCTTTTCATGGAACGGGGCGGGATCAAATGAGTTGAAGAGCTGTAATACAGAAGAAAGGGTGATCTCGATAAGGATCTTGCCATCCTCTTTTCTATACAGCGATTCGATATCTGCCATACCGGTATTCTCAGGTTCCTTTGGAGCGGCAAAGTCGATAAACCTGCCTTTGGCACATCTTCTGAACCCCGTGTAAGGTAAGCCGGCTGCGGACACCTTTTTCCCATGCGTTATTGCATGCTCATCTGGCGTTTGATTTCTTCAAGCGCCTCGGCAATAATTTCCCGGGCCCCCTCATTTTCCATGCGGTACAGGCGCTGGAGAGGGCGGAGTGCCCGCTGGTCGCCGATCTGGCCGAGCGCCCATGCCGCTTTCAGTCGTACACGGGAATCGTCATCCCAAAGCGTATCGATGAGCGCCTCTACTGCAGCCGGATCCCCAATCCGTCCCAGCACCTCTGCTGCCTTCCAGCGGGTACCCTCGTTGTCATCGGTCAGCAATTCTATGAAATGTGCCAGGCGCTCGTTCTGGCCCGGGGAGGTTTCCGGGGAGGTCTGTTCCGGGATTTCCTGTCCGGCAGACCTGTTTTCTGAATCCGGTGTGCCGGATACCGGGCTTTGAGGGGTGTCCTGATCATCCATGGGAGTATCCCGGTGACGTATCGTTTCCTGTTTTATTTAAAAATGCAGGTTACTTAGCTTTGTAGAAACGGGCATGAATGGGGATGGTTCTCACCCAAACCATGAAAAACTGTGAAGATATGGCAGGAATCCGTAACAGGCTCCTGAGAGGCCGAAGGCGGAGTTTTCTGGTAATTAAAGCGCCGCGGGGGCTTCCCTTCGGGGGCGGCGCAAGTTATCGAGGGAACATGACTGGTACTTCCGGGAATTACTGGAGTTGTGCAATTTAATATGAAAATAGGTGACTTAACGGCTCTTCCCGCGAGGGTGTTCAATTTTCATTCTGTATGCCTGTGGCCCCCGGCATCGTGTCCGTTTTTATAGAAAACCCTGAGTTTTCAACAAATGGTAAAGCACCTGTTTACGGAGGGACAGTGCCTGTCTCCCCGAACCACCCCTTTGCTTTGCGATTGCGTCGTATTACCTCCTCTGGAGTTATCGCTCCAGGGGGGGTGCCACAGCGGAGGGGGAGGAGGCATTATATGCCGTAGCCCCCAAAGAGCGTTGAGAAAGCGTTAAGAAAAATATTTTGAGGATTTCTACTCAGCCGGTCATTCCTTGTCCCGTACATATAAAATTCCGTGAGGTTCCTTGTAATCGGCTTTGATGACGATGGTGTTTGAGATCCGGTTAAACACCCGCAACTTGGAACCGGGCATGGCCACCCACCCGATCAGGCAGTCCAGCGGGAGGATGATAAAGATGAGCGGAAAATTCAGGAACGCTTTTGGTAAACTTTCGATTGCCGCGGTCAGGTAACTGATCTTTGAACCGTCACGGTTGACAACTTTAAGGTTCATCACCATTTTACCGATTGACTGGCCCCGGAACCCTTCAAGGACGATCCAATAGGCAAAAAAGAATATGGACTCTATTCCTATTGCGATGAGATCCACATCTGCGATTTCCCAGATATGAGGCAGTTTTAAAACGGTCAGGAACAGGCCCCGTACGATATTAAGAAAGAGTACGATGAAAATGATATCAATGAGCCATGCCCCGAACCGGGAACTCCACCTGGCAAGATAGATGGTCTTTTCCGGGACCGCCTTGATGGAAACCGGTTCCGGTCCCGTGTTTTCTTCTGGCATCGTAAAAATTATTGGCAGCTCATATGCATGAAGTTTCCTCTAATTACCGGAATTTCTTCCGACAATCCGGTTGATAACTACCTCATATCGCGCCTTT
>Ga0209705_10000632_pt1 | contig 18288 bp, 17 predicted proteins | sample PPLLaktember2015_5_FD_187262 | JGI IMG/M metagenome (GOLD analysis project Ga0209705, IMG submission 187262) | Freshwater sediment microbial communities from Prairie Pothole Lake near Jamestown, North Dakota, USA - PPLs Lake P8 Core (1) Depth... | ecosystem: Environmental > Aquatic > Freshwater... | reverse complement strand
CAAGAAATTCGCCGTAGAGCCCCAGAAGGAAGTGGACTCCGTGAAGGAGCTCATCCGCGAGGCCATCGAGGCCGGGTTCTACAACATCGACATCGACTCCTCCACCGTGGTGGACCTGAGCAAGCCCACCGAGGAGGAGCAGCAGCGAACCAACTTCACCATTGCCGCCGACATCACGGCCTTCATCCGCCAGGTCCAGCCCAAGGGCGTCGAGGTCTCCGTGGGCGGCGAGATCGGAGAGGTGGGCAGCAAGAACAGCACCGTCGGAGAGCTCCGGGCCTTCATGGGCGGCTATCGGCAGGAACTCGAAAAGCGCGGCAAGGGTCTCAAGGGGATCAGCAAGATCAGCGTCCAAACGGGCACCTCCCACGGCGGCGTGGTCCTGCCCGACGGAAGTATCGCCAAGGTGAAGCTCGATTTCGATACCCTGCAGACCCTCTCCGAGGCGGCCCGGAAAGAGTACGGCATGTCGGGCGCCGTCCAGCACGGGGCCTCGACCCTGCCCGACGAGGCGTTCGACAACTTCCCGAAGCGCGGCGCCGCCGAAGTGCACCTGGCCACGGCCTTCCAGAACATGATCTACGACAGCACCTTCTTCCCGGCGCCGCTTCGCGAGAAGATCTACGACTACATCCGCAGGGACCTTGCCGGCGAGAAGGGCGCCAAGGACACCGACGAGCAGTTCATCTACAAGACCCGCAAGAAGGGCTTCGGCCCCTTCAAGAAGGACATGTGGAACCTGCCGCCCAACGTCCTGAAGGGGATCGGCAAGGAGTTGGAAGACAAGTTCCTCTTCATCTTCGACAAACTTTCCGTCTTCAAAACGAAGAGCGTGACGGCGAAGTTCGTCAAGCCCGTCGATGTGCCCGTCCCGGCCCCGGCAAGCCTCACGGGCAAGGGGGCTGTAAAGGGCGAAAAGAAGGCCGAGGCCTTTGACGAGGGGGAATGAGGGCTTCGCCCAGGGACAAGGGTCAAGGGGAAAGGGTCAAGGGAAAGACGAATAACAAACTGAAAAAATAAGAGGTCCGGGGTGATGGCTCCGGACCTTTTTTGTGGCCGTTCGATTACTTGGACGGGGTTCCGGCGGCGCTCTTTTCGATTTCCTTGTTGCGCTCGTCGTTTCGATCGAGAGTCTTGTCGATTTTTTTTCGCATCTGGCTTCCGTTATAGCCTGCGGCCGAAGCGCCCTCGACGACCTTGGTCTCGGGGCGGCCCTGAGGCACGTCCTTGGCCTTGGGCGCCGGGCTGCCGGAGCTGCAACTGAGGACAAAGAGCATCGTGAAAACAAGGGACAACAGACGGCAAACGTGTTTCATTGCAGATTCCCTCTGTAAGGTAATAAACAGGAGAATTGCAACTTTCGGGCCGGATCATTAAAGACTGTCGAAGGAATGGCCGTTTTCAGCCATCTATGCCATATCACTTCGCTTTGCGGGCACTCGAGTCCAGGATCCGGACATCGTCATCTTTCACCACGACGTGAAGTGCTTCGGCCTGTTAGTCGGGTGGGGTCGCCCGTTTCCTGGATGCCAGATTCATTCTCCCTTCAGATGCAGGTGAAGCGGGCAGCGCACTTTACCTGCCTTAGCAACAAAGGTATGGACGGACAGAGGATTCTCTTCCATAATTATTAAAGATACGACAGGGGGCGATCATGAAGCACTCTCAGACGGATATTCAGAAACACCTGGATGTCATTGCGGGGATCCTCATCCGATGTTTTCTCGGCGGGATGGTGCTGCTGATGGTCTGGTTTGCAGGGTATGCCGTTGCAGGAGACTGGATCTATCAGGTTCATTCAAAGTGGTTCCAGATCCCGAGGCAGAGCTTCGATGCGATCCACTACACCGGCATGGCCGTCACCAAGATCGCGATCCTCCTCTTTTTCCTGATCCCCTGGATCGCCATAAAGCTCATGTCGGGAAAAAAGGATGAATGAAAAAGGCCCGGGGCAAACACCTTGGACCTTTTCGTTTCCAAGCTGATTGCGAAGGGGTACGGCGGAGGTTCATGTCCAGCCACTGATTCTTTCTTCAAATTAATTGGATGGACAGTTTCTTTCCCAGAGAGGCCGCGTGCGGGAACCTCTCTTGTTTTGAAACGGTTCGAACCCGTCCCCCGCCCTACTGCTGCGTCACGCCGCGCTTGAGCACGCCGGCGGCCACGAGGGGCAGGACCTTCTCCACCTTGAAGAAGACGGCGTACTTGGATTCCTGGCTGTACTTGATGCTGAAGATGGGATAGCGCTTTTTCCGGATCTCCTCGATAACCGACATGTCCCGGGACTCCTTGATCTTCGTGAGGTGGAGCCGGACGCCGTCGTATTTCTCGCCTTGTTCGAGGAAGAAATACGCCGCGTGGGGATTGGATTGCAGGTTCTTGTGGGTCAGGTTGCCCGTCATGACGAAGGCTACCGTGTCTTCATCGACCACAAAGGGCTTCGAGATCGCCGACGCATTGACGTTGCCCTTCGAATCGGCCGTGGACAGAATGCTGATTCCCTTCACCTTGTCGAAGTAGTTCGATAATTTCATTCGCAATTCCTCCCTCTATCAGTTTCGGTGCGGGGTTCCCCACCCCATGTTCATTCTGTGTCAGTGCATCTGCCTGCCCGGGTGCGTGTTGTGCCGTCTGTTGAAAGCCAGCAGAATATAGGCAAGATACGAATCGGTGTCAATCGGTTTTTCCGCACCATTCCCGGGCCGGAATCCGGGGGGCACAACGTCCATCACAACGGCCACACCATCAGCAGCATCGGGATGGCCACCGCAATGACCAGGATCTCCAGCGGCAGGCCCAGCCTCCAGTAGTCGCCGAAGCGGAACCCACCCGGCCCGAGGATCAGCGTGTTGTTCTGATGGCCGATGGGAGTGAGGAAGGCACAGGAGGCGCCCACCGCGACCGCCATCAGGAAGGGGTCGGCGTTTGCCCCCAATTGACCCGCCGTGCTGATCGCGATCGGGCACATGACCGCGGCGGTGGCGGCGTTGTTCATCAGATCCGATAGGGTCATCGTGACGATCAGGACCACGACCAGGCTGACAATCGCGTGGCCCCGGGCGACGGACTCGAGCATGACGCGCGCGATCAGGTCGGCCGCACCGCTGCTCTCCATCGCCCCGGCCACCGGGATCAGCGCCCCGAGAAGCACTACGACCGGCCAGTCGATCGCGTCGTAGACCGTCCGCAGCGACACCGTGCGCAGCGCCATCGACGCAAGCACGCCGGCGGCAAACGAGATGGAGGCAGGCACCAGGCCAAAGGCCGCGCCTCCTATCGCCAATCCCATGATCGCAATCGAAAGGACCGCCTTGCGCTTGCTCGGGATGCGCAGGCTGCGCTCCGCCAGCGGCACGCACCCGAAGTTGCCGGCAAACTCGGACAGCGCATCGGGCGGACCCTGCATCAACAGCACGTCGCCTTCCCGGAAGACAACCGTCCGCAGGCGCGACACCGATCGCCGACCCTGTCGCGACAGGGCGAGCAGGTTGATGCCGTAGCGGGTGCGCAACATGATGTCGCTGGCGGACAGTCCCGAGAGGCCGGATCCGGGCAGCACCGCGAACTCCCTCAGCACGATCTCCTGCGGCGGGGGCTTCTTTTCCTGCTTTTCGCATTCCTCTTCCCCCGCGTCGTCCTCCTTTTTCTGTACGCACTCGCCTTCTCCGTCTTCCTTCGGCTCGGGACGCTTCGATTCCTCGAGTTTCAAACCGAGGCTCGAAAGCGCCTCCGCGATCGCGTCCGCCTCGGCCTCGATCAGCAGGATGTCCCCAACACGAACCATCTGGCCCTGGCCGGGCGCCGTGAGGTGCACCTCGTTGCGCACCAGCCCGACGACCTGGGCGCCCACCTTGTCCAGCACCGCCTCGACCTCGCGCAGCGACAGGCCCACCGCCTTGGTGCCCTCCTGCACGCGGGCCTCGGTAATGTAGGCCTCCGTGTCGAACCCTTCCATCGCGGCCTGTTTCCTTGCCGGGACCAGCCGCCAGCCGACGAGCGCCACGAAGACAACCCCGGAGGCGGCCACCGCAATCCCCACGGGCGTGAAGTCGAACATGGAGAAGCTGCCCATGCCGTTCTGGGCTCGAAAACCCGAGACGATGAGGTTGGGCGGCGTCCCGACCATGGTGGTCATGCCGCCGAGGATGGATGCGAAGGCAAGGGGCATCAGGACCCGCCCCGCGGGGAACTCCCGACGCGCCGCGACCTGCAGCGCCACGGGCATGAGAAGCGCCAGGGCGCCGACGTTGTTCATGAAGCCCGAGAGCACGGCGGCGATTCCGGCCAGCGCCGCAACGGTCAGGGTGAGCCCTGCCGATGACGGGATGACATGGCGCACGAGGGCGTCCACGACGCCCGAATTCTCGAGCCCTTTACTCAGAACCAGGACGCAGGCCACCGTGATCACGGCGGGGTGGCCGAACCCCAGAAAGGCCTCCGAGGTCGACACCAGCCCGGCCAGGACGCAGGCCAGAAGGGCCCCGCCCGCCACCATGTCATGGCGCCAGCGGCCCCACAGGAACATCGCCACCGTAACCGCCAGGATGGCCAGGATGATAATCTGCTCGTTTGTCAACTCCGGTCTCCATCCGGTGCTGCAGCGTCTTTATCGAAAGGCTCTCGGGCAGCCGCCCCCGCCGGCGCTACGGTCGAAGCGGCACCCGGCATGTCCTTGATGTGCACATCCCGCTGGGGATAGGGGATCTCCACGCCTTGCTCCCGGAACTTCCGGAAGATCGCGTAATAGAGCTGGCTCTTGAGAACACCGGGGCGGTCGATGAAGTTCCGGGTCCACACCCTCAGATTCAGGACGATGGCACTGTCGGCGTATTCCTTGAACAGCACGTCGGGCGGGGGCGTCACCAGCACCCCTTTGTTTTCCCGGGCCACATCCAGGAGCAATGCACGGACCCTCTCCGGGTCTTCCCGATAAGAAACCGACACCGGGAAGTTGAACCGGACGTTGCGGTCGGTATGGCTCCAGTTGATCACCGTGGAGGTGATGAAATCGGAATTGGGAACGATCATGGAGATATTGTCGTTCGTGCGGATCGTCGTGGCCCTCATGGAGATATGGGTCACATCACCCGAGACGCCCCCCATCTCGATGCGGTCGCCGACCTTGATCGGCCTCTCGAGGAGGATGATGAGACCGCTGACGAAATTGTTCGTGATGTTCTGCAGGCCGAACCCGATGCCGACGCCCAAGGCCCCGAAGAGGAGGGCCAGGCTCGTCATGTCGATGCCCATGAACTGGAGCACGACGATGAGGGCGATGACGAGCACGACGTAACGCACCAGGGACGCCACGGCGACGCGGACGCCGAGCTGGATGTCGCTCTTGGACATGAGCCGGTAGATAATCAGACGATTGAGCTTCGAGGTCAGGTACCCCAGGAGGATCAGGACGGAGGCCGCAACGAGCAGGGTCCAGATCGTCACGGACGACTGCCCCAGCGTGATCAGGGGGGCGTCGAGGAAGGCCAGGATGTCCTTGAACGTTTCCATGGGCCGAATCGGGGGTCAGGGATTTGTGCTGTCAAGCGGCGATTCCATCGTCGCCGCCGCTCGCGGCCGCATTGTGAAAGGGCCTCCCGGGCTGGAGGAACTACGCGGAGCGCTTACCGGACCTTCGCCCCCGGTGCAGCGTCGCTGTCGAACCCCACGAGGGCCAGGCCGCCCTTTTCGGCGTCGGTGGCCAGGAGCATCCCGTGGCTTTCGACACCCATGAGCTTCGTGGGCTTGAGGTTCACGACGACGATGATCGAGCGGCCCACCATCTCCTCGGGCTTGTAGTCCTGGAGGATGCCGGCCACGATTGTGCGTACCTCGCCGCAGTCGATCCTGAGCTTCATGAGCTTCGCGGACTTGGGCATGGCCTCGGCCTCCAGGACCTTTGCTACACGAAGGTCGATCCTGCCGAAGTCGTCCAAGGTGATCTCGGGGAGCATCTCGAACTTCTTTGCGGGCGCCTCTTCCTCTTTTTTGTACTCCACCCTCGGGAAGAGGGCCTCGCCGCGGGTGACCGTCGCGCCTGGTTGGATCCCGCCCCAGCTGCGGATGGCTTCGAAGCTGAATTCCTTCACGTCCGCAAGGCCGATCTGGTCGAGGATCTTGCGCGCCGTGTCGGGCATGAAGGGGTAGACGAAGTAGGCCGTGAGCCTGAGGGACTCCATGAGGTTGTAGATGACCGTCTCGAGGCGGCCGCTCTTCGCGGGGTCCTTGGCGAGCGTCCAGGGCTCGTTTTCGACGATGTACTTGTTGGCGACGTTGATGAACTCCCAGATGGAGATGAGCACCTTGTGGAAGGTGAGCTCCCGGAAGAACTGCTCCACCTCCGCCAGGGTCTTTGCCGCCGCCTCGGTGATCTTTTTGTCGGCCTCGTCGGCTGCCTTCGGAGCGGGGACCTTCCCCTTGAAGTACTTCACGTCCATGGCGACAACCCGGCTCACGAGGTTACCCAGGTCGTTGGCCAGATCCGAGTTGATCCGCTGCACGAGGGCCTCTTCGCTGAAGCTCGAGTCGAGCCCGAAGACCATGTCGCGAAGCAGGAAGTAACGGAAGGCGTCGAGGCCGTACTTGTCCTTGAGATCCAGGGGGCGCACCACGTTGCCCAGGCTCTTGGACATCTTGCTCTGATCCACGTTCCAGTAGCCGTGGACGTTGAGGTTCTTGTAGGGCCCGATCCCGGCGGATTTGAGCATCGTGGGCCAGTAGATGCCGTGGGGCTTCACGATGTCCTTGGCGATGAGGTGCTCCGAGGCGGCCCAGTACTTGCCGAAGTCCTTCCCCTCGGGGTAGCCGATGCCCGTAACGTAGTTGATCAGCGCGTCGAACCAGACATAGGTGACGTACTCCTTGTCCCAGGGGATCTCGATTCCCCAGGTCAGGCGCGTCTTGGGCCGCGAGATGCAGAGGTCCTCCAGGGGCTGCTGCAGGAAGGCGAGCACTTCGTTTCGGTAGCGCTCGGGGCGGATGAAGTCCGGGTTGTCGTGGATGTACCCGATGAGCCACTGCTGGTACTTGCTCATTTTGAAGAAGTAGTTGCTCTCCTTGCGGAACTCGGGCTCCGTCTGGTGGTCGGGGCACTTGCCGTCTACGAGTTCCGTCTCCGTGTAAAAGCGCTCGCAGCCCACGCAGTAGTGGCCGCCGTACTCGCCGAAGTAGATGTCGCCCGTGTCGTAGACCTTCTGGAGGATGTACTGGACGGTCTTGACGTGGTTTTCGTCGGTGGTGCGGATGAAGTAGTCGTTGGTGACGGCAAGCTGGGGCCAGAGGTTGCGGAACTGGGCGCTGATCCGGTCGGTGAAGGACTTGGGCGTCTCGTTGTTCTTCCGGGCCGCCTCGGCGATCTTGTCGCCGTGCTCGTCGGTGCCCGTCATGAAGAAGACGTCGTAACCCGACATGCGGTAAAAGCGCGCCATGACGTCGCCCACGATCGTCGTGTAGGCATGGCCGATGTGGGGCGAGGCGTTGACGTAGTAGATGGGTGTCGTGACGTAAAAGACCTTCTGGGCGTTCACGGTGCCTCCTTGATCCATTGCCTGATGGTGTTGTCGGAATATCGGCGGGATGTGCCCCGATGAGGCGGGGCAGCGGATCGATGCAGGGGCTGTCAGCGCTTTCCCCGGCCCCCGTTTCTCGGGCCTCTGGGCGGCGGCCCTTCAGCTGCCGGGCCCGGCAAGGGCTGGGGCTCCCTGAGATCCTTGATCTCGACCTCGACTTCCTTTCCCTCCTCGGTATAGACGGCCAGGGTGCCCTTGAGGATGTTCTGGCGGATCACCTTTCCCGCCCCCCCCTGGGCGATCCCGACCCGCTTGCCGCACTTGGGCATCCCGCGTTTCATTTCCAGGTACGAGTCGTACTCGAAGGCCAGGCAGCACATCAATCGGCCGCACAAGCCCGATATCTTTTCCGGGTTGAGCGGCATGTTCTGCTCCTTGGCCATCTTCACGGACACGCGGTCGAGGTTGTAAAGGAAATTGGTGCAGCAGATCTTCTGGCCGCAGACCCCGAGCCCGCCGAAAATCCGCGATTCGTTGCGGGCCCCGATCTGGCGCAGTTCGATCCGTGTCTTGAACTTCTGGACGAGGTCCTTCACCAGTTCGCGAAAATCGACGCGGTTGTCGGCGGTGAAGAAGAAGATGAGCTTGCTGCGGTCGAAGAGGCACTCCACGCTGATGAGCTTCATGGGGAGGCCCCGCTCACGGATGCGCCCGAAGCAGAACTCCCGGGCGTCGCGCTCGAGCTTCTGGTTCTGCTCCAGCGCCCGCAGGTCCTCGTCGGTGCACTTCCGGACGATGTTCCGGATATCCGTCGGCAGCAGGTGCAGGGGGACGACCTTGCTGTCCGTCGCCACAATCCCCACGCTCGGTCCGTTCTCCGTGTTGACGATGACCGCGTCGTTCTTTTTCAGCGTCTCGTCCGAGGTCTGGAAGTTGAGCACCCGCCCTTCCTTCTCCGCCCGGACGCCTACGATATGTCTCACGTCGATTTCACCTTCCCGCCCTCAGCGGCCTGCGCGGCCTCGGCGGGAATCCTCAACGAAATTGGCCTTGTTGGCAAACAATGTAAAGACCATCATCTCCAAAGTCAATGGTTTATTCACGTTGCGCTCTATGGCCGCCCCGGCACGCTCGATCGCCCGGACGCACCGGAGGATCCCCTCCGCGCCGGTGAAGCCCGCCAGGCGCCCGATGTCGCCGGCATGATCCCGGTTGATGAGCGCCTCGGCGCGCCCCGTTTCCTTGAAGACGAGCAGGTCCCGGTACCAGGTCTTCAGGATGTCGAGGGCCTCCTGGATGTCCTCCCGGTCGCCGGCAAGCTCGCCCGCGAGAGCGAGGCAGCCCAGCGGGTCGAGGGTCCCTTTCGAGACCCGGCCCAGGATTGAGTCGCGCAGGGCGAGGTAATCGCCCTTGTGCAGGTTGAGGGCCCGGCCGATGCTCCCCCCCGCCGAGGCGGCCAGGATGAGGGCCTTGTCGGTCGCAAGGGCGTGCTCCTTTTCCAGGAAGGCGGCAATGACGTCGCGCTGCACGGGGTTGAAGCGCAGGCGGTGGCACCGCGACGGAATGGTCAGGGGCAGCAGGTGCGGCCGCGACGAGACGAGGACGAAGACGTTCGTGGGCGAGGGTTCCTCGAGGGTCTTGAGGAGCGAGTTGGCCGAGGTGATGTTCATGCGCTCGGCATCGTCGATGATCACGACGCGCCTTGCCCCCTCGAGGGGCCGGAAGCGCATCCTCTCCTGCAACCCCTTGATGTCGGCCACCTTGATGAACTGGCCCTCGGGCTCGATGATGAGGATATCGGGGTGGTTGCCGCTGTCGATCTTCCGGCAGGAGGTGCAGCCGTCGCAGGAATCGGCGCCGCCCTTTTCGCAATTGAGGGCCTTGGCGAAGACGAGGGCCGTCGTGCGTTTGCCGATGCCCTCGGCCCCGTAAAAGAGAAAGGCGTGGGGCACCCGATTTTTTCCGATGGCGCCCCGGAGGACGGCGATGGGCCCTTCCTGGCCGTAGATCGAGGAAAAGCTCATGGGTCAGACCCCCAGGAGAGACGAGAGAATGGCGCGGACCTCGCGCCGGGTGGACTCGATATCGCGCGAGGCGTCGATGATCTTCACCCGGCCGGGCTCTTCCCGCGCGATGGCGAGGTAGCCCTCGCGGATGCGGCGGTGAAAATCGAGGTGCTCCCGCTCGAAGCGGTCCTCGCGGCTGCCCTCCTTGCGGCCGGCGATACGGCGAAATGCCCGCTCGAGGCCCTTTTCCGCGGGGAGATCGAAAAGGAGGGTGAGGCGTGGCGAAAGCCCCCGCGAGGCGAAGCGGCAGATCTCCCGGACGGCCTCCAGGGGAAGCCCCCGGCCGTATGCCTGGTAGGCGATGGTGGCATCGGAAAAGCGGTCGCAGAGGATGACCTGCCCCTTGTCGAGGGCGGGCCGGATCACGGCATCGGTGTGCTGGGCCCTGGCTGCGGCGAAGAGGAAGACCTCTGCCTCGCCCGAGATGTCGAATCCAACCTGGTTGAGCAGGATCTCGCGGATTCGCTCCCCCAGCGGAGTGCCGCCGGGCTCCTGGGTCATGATGACCGGAAGGCCCTTTTCCCGCAGGAATTCCCCTGCGAGCCGGATCTGGGTGGTTTTCCCGGACCCTTCGACGCCCTCAAAGGTGATGAACCATCCCGCCATGACCGATTGGCATTCCTTTCAGGACGAACAGGGTAGTAATTTTCCCGCTGCGCTCACGGCCACAAAAAAGAAAGAGGGGAAACCCTTTTCGACGGGTTCCGCTCCCCTCGTTTCAAACCGCCGGCTCTGCGGGTCTATTCCTCGTCGCCGGGCGTGATGGCCTCGACGGGGCAGACATCCGCGCAGGCGCCGCAATTCGTGCAGAGGTTGGCGTCGATGACGTACTTCTCGTCCCCTTCGCTGATCGCCTCGACAGGGCACTCATCCTCGCAGCTCCCGCAGGCGATGCATTCATCTGTTATGATGTATGCCATTTCCGATAACTCCTCCGTGTGAAAACGTTTGCACGCGCATTTTCCGCAGCTTGCTGCGGGGCAAGCGAGCATAATAACAGATAAACCCACTTCCTCATGTTTCTAAATTCCTGGTACCTTGGTGCGAGGAATTTTAATATTCGTTAGCCGGTGTAACGGTCGCGGCCCTAGACGGACTCGACGGTCTTCACCTCCGGGACGTTCATCTTCAGGAAACGCTCGATGCCCATCTTCAGGGTCATCTGGGACATGGGGCATCCGTGGCAGCGGCCGGTGAGCCTCACCTTGACAATCCCGTCCTCGGTTACATCCACCAGCTCCACATCGCCGCCGTCGCGTTGAAGGCTGGGCCGCACCTGATCAAGTGCCGCCTGGACTCTTTCTTTCATCGTGTCACTCCTGGCATCGGGAATTGGGTATTGGGAACTGGGTAATGGGAATAAAATCGAACCGGTCGTCCCCTGGTGCCCGTTATTCAATACGTAATATAATTACGAAGCTCGATTTGTCTATTTCGCCTGTCGTTTCTGGAGTGTTTTCCGTTTGCCTCGTCTTCCCCTGTACCCTGTACCCTTTGCCCGGTACCCATGGGGCGTAGCCCCTTTAATGAGGCATCCGGTCGATCATCTTCCGTACCATCGATCGACCCATGCTGGTGAGCTCCGGCTTCAGGAACCGGTAATCCTCCGAGACCTGGTGGCCGGCCCTCCACATGGTCTTGCCCGTCTTCGTGTCGACAAGCTTCATCGAGATCCCCACCCGAGCGATTTTATCGCCGCCGAGCATCGTGTACTCCCACACATCGACGGTGGGGATGAGGATCGCCTCGATCCCGCAAAGCTCGCTGATCACCTTGCAGAGTTCGGGGTCCGAAAAGTTCAGCTCCCGGAGCTTTGCCAGGTAGACGTCAACGGACTTCTTGAGCTCGGGGTTCGCCTCGATCTGCTTTCGGATGTCCTCGCCGCCGACAACGGCCTGGAACCACTTCGTCCTGACAAGCACGTCCGTGATGATGCCGTCGATCTTCCCCTCGGCATCCTTGTAGATGCCCGCGTCGGCGGGCAGCACCCCGATCGTCTTCGGGTGAAAGTCCTTTGCCTCTTCGGCCGTCTGCACCAACCGCAGGCTCTCACAGCCGGCAATGAGCCAGACGACCCATACCGCCAGGATGACCCGGGCCGGTCCGTGAATCCTTCTCAAGGGTTCTCCCCCATCCTCACGTGAGCAGCCGGAGGGCAGCAAGCCAGCCAACCGTGCATAACCCCGCGAGAATATAGTTGGTTTCCAGTAGCCCGTTGATCACGGCCGCAGAAAGCGCCGTTCTTCTATCACAAAGTTCGAAACAAATCCACATGTAAAATACGCAGGGGAACAGCGTGAAACTGAGCGAAGTCGTCCACTTGAGCGGATAGGAAAGGACGAGCAGCAGCGCCAGGAACATGGAGATCCCGTTGAGCAGCTTGCGGGTCCTGTCCTCGCCGATGACGACGGGGATGGTCTCGCGCCCCAGCAGGCGGTCGCTCTGGATCTCGATGAGGTCCGAGAGGGCCGACCGGACGAAGACGATCGAGAAGATGAACAGCGCGGCCATGACCATGTCCGCCGAGACTTCGATCGGCCAGTCCATGTAGGGGACAACGGCGATGACGAGGGCCCAGGCGGCTGCCATGAAGAAGTTCTTTGTGCCGGGCAGGTCGCGCAGTCTGCGGAAGCGCCAGCCCTTCGGGAAGACCCGCATGTTGTAAAGGGCCCCTACGATGGAGATGAGGGCAAGCAAGAGCCAGGGCAAAAGCCCGATCAGGTAGGCAAGCCCCAGGGACAGGAGCATGGAAAGAAAGGCTATGACGACATAAAGCCGTGCGTGCTTCGCGTAGGCCTCCTCGCGAAAGGTCCCCCTCAGACCGCTCACCTCCCGGTCGACGAAGCGGTTGAGGGTGTGGACGGAGAACACGTAAGAGGCCGCCATGAGGAGCTGCAGGATGCTGAAGGAGACCCCCTGGAGGTACTGGGCGGCAAGCGCCAGGCAGGCGGCCCCGATGGCGGCATAGAAGTCGGTCCCGACAGAGGCAAGCCACAGGTTGACAAGCCATCCCCGCGCGTCGGCCCCGAGCCGCACGTTCTGGATTGTGTCGACGACGCGCTCGATGATCCAGTTGGGCGTCGAGGCCCCGGCGGAGATCCCGATGCGGTTGTACTTCTCGAGCGGCACCTCACGGATCTCCTCGGCCGTCTCGATGTGGAAGGTGGGCGTTCCCATGGACTCGGAGATCTGGGCCAGGCGCTGGGTGTTGGCGCTGTTGCGGCCCCCGACGATGAAGACGGCATCCATGGCGCAGGCGAGTTCCTTGATCTCGGCCTGGCGCTTCTCCGTGGAGTCGCAGATCGTGTCGAAGACGACCGTCTCGGGGACACACCCGCGGATCTTCTCCACGATGGCCCGATACTCGTCGAGGCTCTGCGTCGTCTGGGCCACGACGCAGACCTTCTCCATGGCGGGCAGGCAGTCCACGTCTTCGAGCCTGCTGACGACGATGCCGCGGCCGTCTGCGTATCCCAGGAGGCCGTTCACCTCGGGATGCTCGGCGTCGCCCACAATAACGATGCCGTAGTCCTGCGCGGCGTGTTTCTTGATGACCGACTGGACGCGCCCCACCTTCGGGCAGGTGGCGTCGACGATCATGACCCCCTTATTCTTCAGGGTGTCGCGCTCCTGGGGCGATATGCCGTGGGCCCGGATGATGACGGTCGTCCCTTCCTCAATCCCGTCAAGATCCTTCACGGGAATGATGCCGCGCTTCTTCAGAAGCTCCACCGTCTGGGGGTTGTGGATGAGGGGCCCGAAGGTGTAGATCTTGCGGTCGCCCTTGTGCTGGGCCAGGTCGAGGACCATGTCGACGGCCCTTCGGACGCCCATGCAGAAGCCCGCCGTCTCGGCCAGCCGGATCTCGATGTTTTTGACAAACCTTTTGATCATGAAAAAACAGGGTACAGGGTCAAGGGTTCAGGGTACAGGGAAAAACAAGGTATCGGGTTTCGAGTTCTTGCCGTTGCCTTTTCCGCTCTTCCGATCTTCCTCTCTTCCTAACTTCCTTCTTTCTTGACTGCCCAGATAAAGAACTCCTTGTTCCCCTCGGGGCCCGTGAGCGGCGACTCGCAGGTCCCCCGGACGGACAGGCCCTGCTCTGCAAAGAAGGCAGCCAGTTCCCCTACCACCCTGAGATGAACCGCCGGGTCCCGCACGACGCCCTTCTTGCCCACCTCGCCTTTTCCCACTTCAAACTGCGGCTTCACGAGGGCCAGGATGATCCCGTCTTCTCTTACGAACCGGAGCGTCGGCGGGAGGACGTGTCTCAGCGAGATGAACGACGTGTCGATCGTCGCGATGTCGACGGGCTCTTCGACCCCGACGCCCTGGAAGTGACGGATGTTGGTGCGTTCGAAAAGAACGACCCGCGGGTCGTTGCGAAGCTTCCAGGCGATCTGCCCGTAGCCCACATCCACGGCGTAGACCTTCCGGGCCCCTTCCTGCAGCAGGCAGTCCGTGAAGCCCCCCGTCGAGGCGCCCACGTCGAGGGCTGAAAACCCGTCGACCCGGATGCCGAATGTGTCCAGGGCCCCCTTGAGCTTCACGCCGCCGCGGCTCACGTAGGGGTGATCCTCTCCCCGGATCCGGACAGTCGCCCCCTCGGCGATGAGGGCGCCCGCCTTGTCGACGGGCTCCTCGTTGACCAGCACCATCCCCGCCAGGATGAGGGCCCGCGCCCGCTCCCGGGACGCAACAAGACACCGGTCCACGAGCAGCACATCCAGCCTGATTTTGGGGGATTTTTCTTTCATGAAATGGCTAATGGCGGGTAACCAGCCCGGCCTGAGTCTTCAGGCTCCGAATGTGCGAAGCTCGGGAGATCGGAGGATCGGAAGATCGGACGGAATCAACGACGAGGGGAGCAGGATCATCGCCTTCTTTCCTTTTCTTGCTCCGCTCTTCTGCTCTTCCGCTCTTCCTAACTTCATCCTCACTTGGACGCCACGACTTCACGCAGCGCCGGCTTCGCGGGCCCTGCGAACTTCCGCACGGCCTCGAGAATCCCTTCCTCGTCGATGCCGTAGAGGCGCCGCATTTCCGCCTGGCTTGCGTGCTCGACGAACTCGTCGCGGATCCCGAGGCGCTTCACCTCGATGCCGGCAAGGCCCTTCGCCTCGAGCATTTCGAGAACCGCGCTGCCGAAGCCGCCCGCAAGGACGTTCTCCTCCACGGTGAGGACCTTCCCCGTTGCGGATGCCACGCGGCCCAGAAGCTCCTCGTCCAGGGGCTTCACGAAACGGCAGTTGACCACGGTGGCGTCGATTCCTTCCTCGCGCAGCCGCTTTGCGGCATCCAGGGACGGCTGCACAGTGTAGCCGATGGCAAAGATGGCCACGTCCCCGCCTTCCTTGAGAATCTCGGCCTTGCCGATCTCGAGGGCCTTCGGAGACTCGTCGAGGGGCACGCCCAGGCCCTTGCCGCGGGGGTAGCGCACCGAGGCGGGAGAGCCGCACTCGACGGCCGTCTTGAGCATGTGCTGCAGCTCGTTTTCGTCCCTGGGAGCCATGACGACGATATTCGGGATGGCCCTCAGGTAGGAGAAGTCGAAGACGCCGTTGTGTGTCGCGCCGTCGTCGCCCACGATGCCGCCGCGGTCTAGGGCGAGCACCACGGGGAGCTTCTGGAGGCAGACGTCGTGCAGCACCTGGTCGTAGGCCCGCTGCATGAACGTGGAGTAGATGGCCACAACAGGGACGATCCCCTCCGTCGCCATCCCGGCGGCGAAGGTCACGCCGTGCTGCTCGGCAATCCCCACGTCGAAAAACCGCTCGGGGAATTCCTTCGCGTAAGCATCGAGCCCCGTCCCGCTGCACATGGCTGCCGTGATGGCCACAACCCTCGGGTTTTCCCGGGCGAGCTTGATCATCGTCCGGCCGAAAACCTCCGTGTAGCTGGGGATGCCGCTCGTGTCGGCGGCGATATCACCGGTCCGGGCGTTGAAGGGGCCGATGCCGTGGAACCTCGTGGGCTCCAGTTCGGCAAAGGGATAGCCCTTGCCCTTTCTCGTCAGCACGTGGACCAGAACGGGGCGGTTGTGCTCTTTCACGTTCCGGAGCATCGTGATGAGATGGTCGAGGCGGTGCCCCTCGAGGGGCCCCACGTACTCGAAGCCCAGCTCCTCGAAGAGGGCCCCGGGGGTCAGGAAGGACTTTAGGGCCTCCTCGGCCTGGCGGGAAACCTTCACCACCTGCTCACCGACGTTGGGGATGCCCCGGAGGAACTGCTTGACGTCATTGCGGAGCTTGGTGACCCGGCGGCCCGTCATGATCTCGTTCAGGTAGGCCGAAAGGGCGCCCACGTTGGGCGAAATCGACATCTCGTTGTCATTGAGGATGATGATGAGGTCCTTCTTGCGGTCGCCCGCCCAGTTGAGCCCCTCGAAGGCCATGCCCGCCGTCATGGACCCGTCGCCGATGACGGCGACGACCTTGAAGTTCTCGCCCTTGAGGCAGCGCGCCTCGGCGATCCCGGCCGAGGCCGAGATCGAGGTGCTGCTGTGGCCCACGCTGAAGACATCGTAGGGGCTCTCCTCACGGCGAGGGAACCCGCAGACGCCTCCTCTCTGGCGCAGCGTGTGGAACCGGTCTCGCCGGCCCGTGATCAGTTTGTGGGCGTAAGCCTGGTGCCCCACGTCCCAGATGATTTTGTCCCGGGGGGCGTCGAAGACGTAATGGAGGGCGAGGGTGAGCTCCACGGCGCCCAGTGAGGGGGCCAGGTGGCCGCCGTTTTTGGAGCAGGTCTCGATGATCACCCTGCGGATGTCCACTGCCAGGGCTTCAAGCTCCTCCTGGCGGAGCAGCTTGATGTCGGCCGGCGAATTGATTTTTTCCAGCATGCCTTGGTTAACCTGCTCTCTGTGCCTGTGCATCCAAATCCCCCCCAGGAATACCCTCGATCATCCTCTCCCCCGGCGGGAGAGTACTGATGTGAGGGGGAATGTTCCTGTACCGCTTTTTCACCCTCACCCTGACACAGTCTCTCAAGGGAGAGGGCAATCAAGGAAGGGGTTCCCATAGGGGATTATGTCTTTCGGTCCACAATGAACCGTGCAATCATCCTGAGGGGCTCGACCCGCTCACCCAGCAAGCTGAGATCCGCAAGGGCCTTTCCCACGAGTTCCGCGGCAACCCGGCGGGAGGTCTCGACCCCGACGAGGGCGGGGTAAGTGAGCTTGCCCCGGGACTTGTCGCTCCCGGTGCCCTTGCCCAGGGCCTTTGCGTCGCCTTCGACGTTTAAGATATCATCAGCGATCTGAAACGCAAGCCCCACGTGGCGTCCATATTCCGTCAGCGCGTCGAGCTGATCGTTGTCCGCCCCGCCGAGAATGGCCCCGGCCCTCAGCGAGACCGTGATCAGGGCGCCCGTCTTTCGCGTGTGGATGAAGTTTAGCGTCTTCTCTTCGGGCGCCTTCCCTTCCGACTCGATGTCCACGACCTGGCCGCCCACCATGCCGAACCAGCCCGCCGCGAGCGCCACCTCCTGGATCACCTGGAGCAGCTTCTCCGCCGGCACGGCGCCGGCCGGCGTCCGCCCCGCGATGATGCGGAAGGCATCGGTGAGCAGGGCATCACCAGCCAGGATCGCGACGGCCTCGCCGTAGACCTTGTGGCTCGTCGGCTTGCCGCGGCGGTAGTCATCGTTGTCCATGGCCGGGAGATCGTCGTGGATGAGCGAGTAGGTGTGGATGAGCTCGAGCGCGCAAGCCGTGGGCATGATGGCGTCGATCGGGCCGCCGACGGCCTCGGCGGCTGCGATGCAGAGGATCGGGCGAAGGCGCTTCCCCCCGGCGAACACACTGTAGCGGGCGGACCTGAAGATCACGGGAGGTTCGCAGGTCACGGCGGGAAGGTATAGCTCGAGGGCCTGATCGACGAGGGTCTTCCGCGTCTCGAGGTACTCGTCCAGGAAAATGGGGTTAGTGGTCATCTCCTTCCGGTTCGGGCTTGAAGGGCTTGACCTCCGTCTCGCCCTCCTTTTTAAGAAGGATCTCGATCCTTCGTTCGGCCTCGTCGAGCTTCTTGGAGCAAAGCCTTGCCAGGCGGATCCCCTCCTCGAAGGAGGCCAGGGATTCGTCGAGCGTCAGCTCACCCTGCTCCATCTTCCGGACGATCTCCTCGAGCTTCGCCAGGGCGTCCTCGAACTTGGCCCCTGCCATCCCGTCATTCTTCTTCGATCTTGGTGACGACGGCATCGAACCGACCTTTCGCAACATTTATGCCAACGGGTGCCCCCGCTGATAGTTCTTTTGCATCCCGGATTACCCGCCCATCGGGCATTGTCCGGGCGATGGCGTATCCCCGGTCCAGCACGGAAAGCGGGCTGAAGCTGTCCAGCAGGGCCGTCCGGCCCGCAAGCCTCGTCCGCAGGGCTTCCACCTGGCGGAAGATACCCGTTATCATGCTTTTCCTCATATTTTCAAGCACAAAGGTGAGGTTTGCCAGCCTCACCGCAGGGCTAAGGTATTGCAGGTGCGTCTCGAAGTGGCGCAGCCTGTCCCGCTCGGTGCGCGCCCGGCGGATGAGGGATGCACTCAGGTTATTGAACCGCTCGTCGAGGCCGAGCCGCAGGTCGACCAGGCGACGCCGGGGGTCGCGGACCCGCTCGGCGAGTTTTCCGAGCCGGTCCTTCCGGTGTTTCAGAAAACGCTCCCCGGCATTCTCGAGCCGGGTGGCGAGCGCCCGGATCTGCTGGGTGAGATCGCCGCGCAAGGG
>Ga0209705_10000631_pt1 | contig 18300 bp, 18 predicted proteins | sample PPLLaktember2015_5_FD_187262 | JGI IMG/M metagenome (GOLD analysis project Ga0209705, IMG submission 187262) | Freshwater sediment microbial communities from Prairie Pothole Lake near Jamestown, North Dakota, USA - PPLs Lake P8 Core (1) Depth... | ecosystem: Environmental > Aquatic > Freshwater... | reverse complement strand
CGCAAACGCCGGCCGGCCGGGTGAACGCCTCGGAGGAAAACCAAGTTTTCCCTGGCCGCGGTACCTCGCGTTGCTCGGCAGTCTGGCGACGAAACCGCGGCCCGGAGAACGACTCAGAGGGAAACCCAGGTTTCCCTCCGAGACCTCCTTTCCTTCGGCTCGCGGCGCTCGCGGGGCAGCAGGGGGGTTTTTGCAGTGCAACATATCGACGTGATAGAATCGGCGGCTAATTTTGTCGAAATCCCAGCGTAATCAAGTGATACGCCAACGCACTCTGAAGAACATCATCCGCGCCACCGGCGTGGGGCTGCACACGGGAGAGAAGGTCTATCTCACGTTGCGCCCGGCCGCCGCCGGCACGGGCATCGTCTTCAGGCGCATCGATCTCGCCGTGCCTGTCGAGATCAAGGCGGACCCGTATGCCGTGGGCGACACAAGGCTTTCGTCGTGCCTCGAAAAAGACGGCGTTCGCGTTTCCACGGTCGAGCATCTCATGTCCGCGCTGGCCGGTCTTGGCATCGACAACGTTTACGTCGATCTCACCGCGCCTGAAGTCCCGATCATGGATGGGAGCGCGGGTCCGTTCGTGTTTCTGCTGCAGTCGGCCGGCCTCGAGGAACAGAACGCGCCGAAGACTTTCATACGCGTGCTCGAAAGCGTCGAAGTGCGCGACGGCGACAAGTGGGTTCGCTTCGATCCGCACAACGGCTTCAAGCTCGACCTCTCGATCGACTTCGACCATCCGGTGCTCGAGCGCTCGCGGCAGTCGGTGTGCGTCGATTTTTCGAGCACGTCCTACGTGAAGGAGCTCAGCAGGGCGCGCACTTTCGGCTTCATGCAGGACGTCGAGATGATGCGCGAGCAGGGCCTCGCGCTGGGCGGGAGCCTCGACAACGCGATCGTCATGGACGAGTACCGGGTGCTGAACAACGACGGGCTGCGCTACGAAGACGAGTTCGTGAAGCACAAGGTCCTCGACGCGATCGGCGACCTCTACCTGCTCGGCCACCCGCTGATCGGCGCTTTCAGCGGCTACAAGTCGGGCCATTCGCTCAACAATCAGCTGCTGCGCCGGCTCGTCGAGCGCGAGAGCGCGTGGCAGTACGTGCGCTTCGAGCGCACCGAAGACGCCCCGGCGTTCCTTGCCTGGCAACCGCAGGTTGCATAAGCGGCTCCGCGCGAGCCTGGTCCGTCCCGCTTAGACCGCCATGGTCATGGTGCGCATCGTCGCAGTGCTGGTACTGGTCGCGCTGGTGCTGGCGGTCGTTTACTTCTTCACGCGCAACCGCCGTTATCTCACGTGGGCGTGGCGCGTTTTTCTGTTCGCGCTCGCGTGCATGCTCGGACTGATGATTTTCTTCTTCATCGAGCGCGTCTTCTTCGAAGGCTAGCCGCTAGCCCCGACTGGTGCGGCGATGGCGCCGCACCAGGGTTTCGAGCGCGGACTTCAGCCCTTCGTCCGCCACCTGTTCCGACAGCGCCGCTAATTTCCCAAGCGCATCAGGGGTTAACGCCGTTTTCCGCGATTTCGGCCGGCGCTCGAAAGCGGCCCCGCTAACTTGCACGTCAATTCGGAGTACAGTAATCTCGGCTTCGGTTTTGCGAATCGACGTTAGCAAAGTGGGCGCCAGCTGTCTGAGCTTCGCAGCAACCGCCGCATTGTCAGCAGAAACAAAGAGAGTTCCGGCCCGATAGTTTCTGACCCGGCTTGCCTCGGCGAGCTCCCGGGGGGCCGATCCGAAATAAAGCGTTTGAAGTTCGCGTAGCCGGCGCGTGCGCGCAGAGAGACCTTTCAGCTCATCCGAATTGCCGAGCAGGGTCGCGATCTTCTGTAGCGTCATCGCGGTTGCCGAAGGGGGAAGGGGAGCGAGTCGATGGACATCATTCTAGTCTCCGCGAAACTCGCGAAAGCCAGGACGATCTCGGTAAGCCCGCCGCAGCTCGCAATCGCGACGCTTGCCGTCGTCGGCACGCTCATCGCGCTGACCACGCTTTTGAACTATAGCCTGCTGCGCTATGCCGCGGACCGCAAGCTTCCACTCATGCAGGAGCTTTTCGCGGCGGGCCAGCATGAAGAAGCGGCGCGCACCGACTCCTATATGCGCGAGAGCCTGAATACGATGGCGGTGCGGCTCGGACAGATGCAGGCGCAGCTCCTGCGGCTCGACACGCTCGGCGAGCGGCTCGCGCGGCTGGCCGGTTTCAGGCCGCAGGACCTCATGTTCGGCAAGCCTCCGGGGCAGGGCGGGGCGGTTTCGTCGCTCCCCAGCCAGGACCTGTCGCTCGGCGACCTGACCCACCAGCTCGAGCTGCTCACGCGTCAGGTGGACGACCGCGGCGACAAGCTCGGCGTGCTGGAATCGCTCTACGCGAGCGACAGCGCCCGCAAGAAGCTCGTGCCGACCATGCGGCCCATCGAGGTCTCGTGGCATTCCTCGGACTACGGCTGGCGCATCGATCCGTTCAGCGGACAACGCGCTTTTCACGAAGGCGTCGACTTCATCGCGGGCCACGGCACGGCGATCCAGGCGGCCGCCGGGGGCGTCGTCGTCTACTCCGACTTCCACCCGCAGTATGGTAATATGATCGAGATCGACCACGGCAACGATCTCGTCTCGCGCTACGCCCACGCGTCGAAGCGCCTGGTTAAAGCGGGAGACGTGGTGTTGAGTGGCGCCAAGATCGCCGAAGTCGGCAGAACCGGGCGCGCAACGGGAACACATCTGCATTTCGAGGTCAGGCACCGCGGCGTGCCCCAGAATCCGACGCAGTTTCTGAGGCTGCCCGGCTAAAAGCGCCGTAAACCTCGACGAACAACAGGGTGGGGTGCTTCCCCACCCTTTTTTTATGAACTCGTACCCGTGTCATGCGGGTCCAAGCCCCTAGTCATGATCCAAGGCGTGCTCAAGAAAATATTCGGCAGCCGCAACGAGCGCCTGCTGAAGCAGTACGGGCGGCTCGTGCGCGAGATCAACGCGCTCGAGCCGGCGATTTCGCGCCTCGGCGACGACGCGCTGCGGGCGAAGACGGACGAGTTTCGCAAGCGCATTCAGGACAAAGTGGCCGCCGCGGGGCGCAGCAGGTCCGAGCAGGACACGCAGGAGGCGGATTCGGCTGCCATTGCGGCGCCCGTCGCAACGCGTGACGACGCCGCGGTGGACAAGGCCCGCCGCGAAGCGCTCGAAGACATCCTGCCCGAGGCTTTCGCGGTCGTGCGCGAAGCCGGCAAGCGCACGCTCAACATGCGCCATTTCGACGTCCAGCTGGTCGGCGGCATTGCGCTCCACAACGGCAAGATCGCGGAGATGCGCACGGGCGAAGGCAAGACGCTGGTCGCGACGCTCCCGGCATACCTCAATGCGCTCGCCGGCATCGGCGTGCACATCATCACCGTCAACGACTACCTCGCGCAGCGCGACGCCGACTGGATGGGGAAGATCTACCGTTTCCTCGGCCTGACGGTGGGAGTGAATCTCTCGCAGATGGAGCACGACCTCAAGCAGGAAGCCTACGCGGCGGACATCACCTATGGCACGAACAACGAGTTCGGCTTCGACTACCTGCGCGACAACATGGTCTTCCATGTCTCGGAGAAAGTGCAGCGTGGGCTCTACTACGCCATCGTCGACGAAGTCGACTCCATCCTGATCGACGAGGCGCGCACGCCGCTCATCATATCGGGCCAGGCGGAAGACACCACCGAGAACTACATCCGCATCAACGCGATCGCGCCCAAGCTCGTGCGTCAGAAGGACGAGAAAGCCGAAGGCGACTACTGGGTCGACGAAAAGCTGCACCAGGTCATCCTGTCGGAAGAGGGCCACGAGCACGCCGAGCAACTGATGGCGGAAGCGGGCCTGCTGCCCGAGGGCGGCAGCCTCTACGACGCCGCCAACATCAATCTCATGCACCATCTGAACGCGGCACTGCGCGCGCATACGCTCTTCCTGCGCGACCAGCAGTACGTGGTGCAGAACGGCGAGGTCATCATCGTCGACGAGTTCACCGGGCGCCTCATGCCCGGCCGCCGCTGGTCGGAAGGCCTGCACCAGGCGGTCGAGGCCAAGGAAGGCGTGGAGATCCAGAAAGAGAACCAGACGCTCGCGACGATCACCTTCCAGAACTACTTCCGGATGTACAGGAAGCTCTCGGGAATGACCGGCACCGCCGACACCGAAGCATACGAATTCCAGTCCATTTACGGCCTCGAGACGGTCATCATCCCGACGCACCAGAAGATGATCCGCGACGACCGCATGGACCAGGTCTTCCGCACCTCGCGTGAGAAGTACCAGGCGATCATCGACGGCATTCGCGACTGCTACGAGCGCGGCCAGCCGGCGCTCGTCGGCACCACGTCGATCGAGAACTCCGAGCTGATCTCGGGGATACTCAAGAAAGAGAATCTCCCGCACAACGTGCTCAACGCGAAGCAGCACGCGCGCGAGGCGGAGATCGTGGTGCAGGCGGGGCGCCCGAAGATGGTGACCATCGCGACCAACATGGCGGGCCGCGGAACCGACATCGTGCTCGGCGGCAATCCCGCGCCGGAGATCGCGCAGGTGGAAGGCGACGAGTCGCTGAGCGATAGCGAGAAAGCGCGGCGCATCGAGGACATCAGGCAGGAATGGCAGAAGCTGCACAACCAGGTGGTCGCCGCCGGGGGCCTGCACATCGTCGGCACCGAGCGTCACGAGTCGCGCCGCATCGACAACCAGTTGCGCGGCCGTTCCGGGCGCCAGGGCGATCCCGGGTCCAGCCGTTTCTATCTCTCGCTCGAGGATCCGCTGCTGCGCATTTTCGCGTCCGACCGCGTTGCATCCATCATGCAGCGGCTCAAGATGCCGGACGGCGAAGCGATCGAGCACCCGTGGGTCACGCGCTCGATCGAGAACGCGCAGCGCAAAGTCGAAGCGCGCAACTTCGACATGCGCAAGCACCTCCTCGAATACGACGACGTCGCGAACGACCAGCGCAAAGTCATCTATCAGCAGCGTAACGACCTGCTCCAGGTCGAGGACATCTCCGCGACGATCACCGCGATGCGCGGGGACGTGGTCGCGAGCCTCGTCGACCAGCATATTCCCCCGGGCAGCGTGGAAGAGCAGTGGGACAGCGAAGGCCTGGAGCGCACGCTCGAAGCCGAGATCGGTCTTCAGTCGCCCGTGCGGCAATGGCTGGAGCGCGAGCCGGAGCTCGACGACACCGAGCTGCGCGCCCGCATCGTCGAGGCGGCGCACAAGCACTATCAGGACAAGATCGCCTCCGTGGAGCCGCAGGCGATGCGCGGCTACGAGCGCGCGCTCATGCTGCAGAGCCTCGACACCCACTGGCGCGAGCACCTGGCGGCGCTCGACCACCTGCGCCAGGGCATACACCTGCGCGGTTACGCGCAGAAGAACCCGACGCAGGAATACAAGCGCGAAGCCTTCGAGCTCTTCGCGCTGCTCCTCGAGACGATCAAGACGGAGGTAACGAAGCTCCTGATGATGGTGCAGGTGCGCAGCGCGGAAGAGCTCCAGCAGGTCGAGGAGCCCGAAGCGCCGCGCAATGTGCAGTATCAGCACGCGGAGTTCGGCGACGGCAATACCGGCGTGTCGGAAGCGGACTTCGAGGAAGACACCGACCTAGTCGTGCTCGAGAAGACGCAGCCTTTCGTGCGAGGCGGCCAGAAAGTGGGCCGTAACGACCCCTGTCCCTGCGGCTCGGGGAAAAAGTACAAGCACTGCCACGGCAAGCTGACTTAGAGGCTTTCAAGGCAAGATGCCGGTCAACCTGAGCGCGCCGGACCCGCAGGCGCTGCACCCCATCGCGGGCGTGACGCTCGGCACCGCGCAGGCCGGCATCCGCAAGCCGGGACGCAAGGACCTCCTGGTGATCCGTCTCGACGACGGCGCGCGCGCGGCCGCCGTGTTCACGCAGAACCGCTTCTGCGCCGCGCCCGTGATCGTCGCGCGCGAGCACCTCGCCTCGACTTCCGCCGTGCGCGCGCTCGTGGTCAACACCGGCAACGCCAATGCAGGAACCGGCGGGCCGGGGCTCGCAGCGGCCCGCGCGACGTGCGACGCGCTGGCAAAGCTCCTCGAGTGTTCTCCTGCCCAGGTCCTGCCTTTCTCGACCGGCGTCATCATGGAGCCGCTGCCGGTGGACCGTGTGACGGCGGGTCTGCCGCAGTGTCTGCGCAACCTCGGGCCGAACGCGTGGGCCGACGCTGCCGAAGCGATCATGACGACCGACACGGTGCCGAAAGCAGCGTCCGGGCGGTTCAGGGTCGGCGGCGCGGACATCGGCATCACCGGGATCGCGAAGGGCGCAGGCATGATCAGGCCGAACATGGCAACCATGCTCGGTTTCGTCGCGACCGATGCGCGCGTCGCCGGCCCACTGCTGCAGCAGGCCGTGCGCGAGGCGGCCGGGCGTTCGTTCAACTGCATCACCGTCGACGGCGACACGTCGACCAACGATTCCTTCGTGCTGATCGCGAGCGGGCGCGCGCGCATGCCCGAGATCGCGGATGCGAAAAGCGCCGAATATGCGGCTTTTCGCAATGCCGTGATCGACATCTCCGAGCGTCTCGCGCAGGCGATCATCCGCGACGGCGAAGGCGCGACCAAGTTCATCACCGTGCGGGTCGAAGGCGGGCGCGACGAAAGCGAGTGCCGGCAGGTGGCCTACGCAGTCGCCCATTCGCCGCTCGTGAAGACCGCATTCTTCGCGTCCGACCCGAATCTCGGCCGCATACTCGCTGCGGTGGGATACGCCGGCGTGACCGACCTCGACGTGGGTAAAGTCGACCTGTACCTCGACGACGTGCTCGTCGCCAAGGGCGGCGGGCGTCACGCCGGATACGAGGAAGCGGACGGCCAGCGCGTCATGAAACAGAGCGAGATCACGGTGCGGATCGTGCTCGCGCGAGGCGACGCCGGCGCGAGCGTCTGGACGTGCGATCTGTCGCACGATTACGTGAGCATCAACGCGGATTACCGGAGCTGATGGACGCGTCGCGATCGAAGCGAGCGGTTCGCGCGGCGGCACCCGGCGCCGCGGAAAGCGCGTCTGCGCTCGTCGCTCGCGCCGAAACGCTGATCGAGCGCCTCGAGCAGGCGCTCGTCCCGCAGGCGCCTTCGACGGACTGGAAAGCGTCGATCGCCTTCCGCTGGCGCAAGCGTAACGGCCGCGCGGCGATCGAGCCTGTAGCGCACGTCCATCGCATCGATCTGCGCGATCTGAAAGGCATCGACGAGCAGAAGCGCCTGGTCGAGGAGAACACCCGCCAGTTCGTGGCGGGACTGCCTGCGAACAACGTGCTGCTCACCGGCGCGCGCGGCACCGGAAAATCCTCCGTTATCAAGGCTTTGCTCGACAAGTATGCGCCGCGGGGCCTGCGCGTGATCGAGGTGGAGAAGCAGGATCTCATCGACCTGCCCGATATCGTCGACCAGATCGCATCGCGACCCGAGCGCTTCATCCTGTATTGCGACGACCTGTCGTTCGAAGCGGACGAGCCAGGCTACAAGGCGCTCAAGGTAGTGCTCGACGGTTCGGTGGCGGCCGCGTCCGAGAACTGCCTCATCTATGCGACGTCGAACCGCCGGCATCTCATGCCCGAGTACATGCACGAGAACCTCGAGTACCGGCACGTCGGCGAGGAGATACACCCGGGGGAGACCTCGGAAGAGAAAGTCTCGCTGTCCGAGCGCTTCGGACTGTGGGTCTCGTTCTACCCTTTCGACCAGGACGAGTATTTGCGCATCGTCGACGTCTGGATCGAGCATTTCGGCGTCCCCGGCGCCGGCACCGAGAGCGCGCACAAGGCCGCGCTCCAGTGGTCGCTCACCCGCGGCTCGCGCAGCGGACGCGTTGCCTGGCAGTTCGCCCGCGACTGGGCCGGGAAGCAGAAGCTCAGGAAAACCGTGACTCGTGACGGGTGACGAGTGACGGGTAACGGCGGCGCCGGCGAAGGGCTGCGTCACTCGGCCGCACCACTGACCGCCGCGAGGCGGCGGATCGAAGTCGTGGCGGCGGTGCTGCAGCGCCCCGACGGCGGTTTCCTTCTCGCGCAGCGTCCCGAAGGCAAGGTCTACGCGGGCTACTGGGAATTTCCCGGCGGCAAGATCGAAGCCGGCGAAGCGGCCGCGGCCGCGCTGGCCCGCGAGCTGCACGAAGAGCTCGGCATCGAGGTCGAGCAAGCCTATCCCTGGATCACCCGCGACTACGACTACGAGCACGCGGCGGTGCGTCTGCGCTTCTACCGCGTCACCCGCTGGTCGGGAGCGCTGCACGGTAAAGAGCAGCAGGCTTTTGCGTGGCAGCGCATCGAGCGGCTCACCGCGGCGCCGCTGCTGCCGGCGAACGGTCCCATCCTGCGCGCGCTTGCGCTGCCCGCCCTGTACGGCGTCAGCAACGCCGCCGCAGTCGGTGCGGATGCTTTCCTGAAGCGGCTGGAGAGCGCGCTCGCGCGCGGCCTGCGCCTGATACAGGTGCGCGAGAAAGCACTCGATGACGACGCGCTTTGCGCTCTCGTCTCTCGGGCGGGCGCGCTCGCGCGCGACCACCACGCGAAAGTGCTCGTCAACGCCGACCCGGCGCTCGCCGCGCGTTCGGGCGCCGACGGCGTGCATCTCACTGCCGCGCGCCTCATGGCTGCCGCGACGCGTCCCGATTGCGGGCTCGTGGGCGCTTCGTGTCACGACGCGCGCGAGCTCGCACACGCCGCGGCGCTGGGCCTGGACTTCGTCGTTCTGGGCCCGTTGGCGCAGACGGAAAGCCATCCCGGCGCGCGCACGCTGGGGTGGGAACGCTTCTCGGAGCTGATCGCCGATTACCCGCTGCCGGTCTATGCGATCGGGGGCTTAAGCGCGGCCGACCTCCATCCGGCGTGGGCCGCGGGGGCGCACGGCATTGCGGCGATCAGGGGCGCCTGGCGGTGACGGCTCCCGCCGGGGGATCAGTTGGGATGCGGCGCGCCGCCGGCATCCTCGTCGGGCGCGTCGTTGTCATCCTCGACGGGCACGCGATACGACTCGGTGGCCCACGCGCCGAGGTCGATCATCTTGCAGCGCTCGGAGCAGAACGGGCGGTAGCGGTTCGCCGCGTCCCACACGACGTTTGCGCCACACTGAGGGCAGGCGACGACGGTCTTCTTAGAGGTTGCAGAACGTGAGCTCGAACTCGACATCGGTGTCGGCGGCGCGCGGCCGCTGCATGCCTTCCTGCGTGGTGAAGCGGATGTTGAGCGCGTACTTGTTGGCGCTGATCTCGGGCACGCACTGATAGCCGCGCGCGAGGCCGACCGTCACCATCTGGGCCACGCGCCCGGTCATCATCTGCTGGTACATGCCCTGGTTCGCCACCTGGAGCGAGCTCTTGCCGCTCGCGCGCAACAGACGCAGCACGATGTCGATCGCGTCGCGCATCGGCAGGAACGGCGCGAGCCACGCGTCGAGGTCGTGGCGCTGCTGGTCGGCCGGGAGGTGGAGCCAGTAGTGGTAGGACGGCAGGTCGAACTCGCAGATCCCGCCCGGGATGTTGGTGCGCTGCTTGATGCTCATCAGCCACTCGTTCTCGCGCAGCTCCTGTCCGATTTTTCCTGACGTCTGATACAGGCGCGAGGCGGCCTGGTCGATCTGACGCAGTACGTTCTCGAGTGCGTCTTCGGAGATCTCGGGGTTGCCGCGGAGCGCATCGAGCGATTGCTTCTGGCGCTCGAGCTCCTGCAGGAGGTCGGACTTCAGGTCGGCGCGGCTGGCGACTTCGTAAATCTCGAAGATGAGCAGCAGCGCGACGTGGTGCTGCAGCGCTTCGTGCTTGTCGAGAAAGTAATCGAGGCGCTCGTACAGGTCCTCGAGACGCAGCAGGGTGCGGATGCGCTCGCTCAGCGGATACTCATAACTGATCACTGAGTGCCTGTCCATGTCCCGGGGGGTTGCGATTGCCGGCAAGTATTCACCAAAAGCCGGCAAAAATAAAGGATTTAAGAGGGGCCGCGAGCCGCTTGCGCCGCCGCGAGATACCGAGCGTGCAGCGCTTCGACGTGGGCTCGCAGCGTTTCAATGTCAGCGTCATTGGCGAGCACGTCGTCGGCTTCGCGCAAGCGGCGCTCGCGCGCGACCTGCGTGGCCATGATGCGCCGGACTTCGTCTTCGGTGAGACGGCTGCGAGCCATCGTGCGCTCGATCTGCAGCGGCTCGGGGCAGTCCACGACGAGCACGCGGTCTATAGCGTCGCGATAGCTGCCTGTTTCGAGCAGCAGCGGAACGACGAGCATCACGTACGCGCCGGTCGACGCTTGCACTGCGTCGCGGACCCGGGCGCGGATCAGCGGGTGCAGTATCGCTTCCAGCCGGCTTTTCGCGGTCGCATCGGAGAAGACGAGGCCGCGCATGCGGGCGCGGTCGAGCCCGCCGTCACCGCGCACGAAGTCGGGACCGAACTCATGGCCGATCGCGATCATGGCGGCACCGCCGGGAGCGGTGAGCTCGTGTGAGATCGCGTCGGTGTCCACCACGTGCGCGCCGAGCGCCGCGAAAATGTCGGCGGCGGCCGACTTGCCGCAGCCGATGCCGCCGGTCAGGCCGACGCAGTAGGGCATTGCCGGAGCCGGTGCGCGGCGCAGTAGCGTCGTCTCACGTCGAACCTCCCTTCTCCTCCCGGGAGAAGGGTCGGGGATGAGGGAAGAGCAACGAGCGTCATTGCTCTTTAGAAAAGGTCGAGGTAGCGGCGCGTCAACGCGTCTCCGTGGAACAGCGCCACGAGCCCGGCGATCGCGAGATAGGGCCCGAACGGTATCGGCACGTTGCGTCCACGCCGCGCGAGGATGATGAGGGCGACTCCCACGATCGCGCCGGCGAACGACGAGAGCAGTATCACCAGCGGCAGCATTTTCCAGCCGAGCCAGGCGCCGATCGCTGCGAGGAGCTTGAAGTCCCCGTAGCCCATGCCCTCCTTGCCGGTCACGATCTTGAAGAGCCAGAACACGAGCCACAGCGAGAGATAGCCGCCGCATGCGCCGATGACCGCGGAATTGAGATCGGTGTAGCCGCCGGCGAGGCTGAATATGAGCCCCGCCCACACCAGCGGCAGCGTGAGGTCGTCGGGAAGGTAGAAGGTGTCGAGATCGATGAAGGCGAGCGCGATCATCGTCCACGCAAAATACATGGCGGCGGCGGCGGCAAAGGTGAATCCGAAGTGCCAGGCGATGTACCCCGTGAGCGCTCCCGTCAGCGCTTCGACCACCGGATACCGCGGCGAGATGCGCGCGCGGCACGCCGAGCACTTCCCGGCGAGCGCGAGATAGCTCAGGAGCGGGATGTTCTCCAGGACCGTGATGGCGTGACCGCACGAAGGGCAGCGCGAGCGCGGCGAGACGAGGTTGTAGCGCTCGGCTTTGGGCGGCTCCTCGCCGTTCAGCTCCGCGCACTCCGCCCGCCAGCGCGTTTCCATGATCTTCGGCAGGCGGTGTATCACCACGTTCAGGAAGCTGCCGATGCACAGCCCCAGCAGCACGCACGTGGTGATGTAAAGCCAGGGCGTCGACTCGAGCAGCGCTATGACCGACATGCCGCGCTGCTAAGGGCGTTTCATCGCGATACGTTCCGTTGCGCGCTCAGACGACCGCGCCGAGCTTGAAGATCGGCAGATACATGGCGATGACGAGGCCGCCGATCAGTGTTCCCAGCACGACCATGATCATCGGCTCCATAAGGCTCGACAGCGCTTCGACCGCGTCGTCGACTTCCTGCTCGAAGTAGTCCGCGACCTTGGCGAGCATCGTATCGAGCGAGCCCGCCTCCTCGCCGATCGCGACCATCTGTATGACCATGTTCGGAAAAACGTCGGTGCCCTGCATCGCGGAATTCAGGCTCGAGCCGGTCGCCACCTCGCCCTGGATGCGCTTGGTGGCCACGAGGTAGACGTGATTGCCGGCGGCGCCGCCTACCGAATCCAGCGCTTCCACCAGGGGCACGCCCGCTGCGAAGGTCGTGGAGAGCGTGCGCGTCCATCTGGCGATCGCCGATTTCTTCACGAGATCGCCGAACACCGGGACGCGCAGCAGCAGGCGGTCCATCAGGATCTGCATCTTCTCCGACCGCTTCCACGTGTAGAAGAAGAACCAGATACCGCCGCCGACCACACCGAATATCAACCACCACCACTCGACGAAATAATCCGATATGGCGATCACGAGCAGCGTGAGCGCGGGCAGGTCGGCGCCAAAATTGGCGAACACCTGCTTGAACGCCGGAATCACGAAAATCATGATGACCGCCGTGATGACGAACGCGACGACGACGATCGACAGCGGATAGAACATTGCCGACTTGATCTTGCCCTTGATCGCAAGGATCTTTTCCTTGTACGACGCGAGGCGCTCGAGCACGGTATCCAGGATACCCGCTGCCTCTCCCGCGCCGATCAGGTTGCAGTACAGCGGTTCGAAGTAGAGCGGGTGCTTCTCGAAAGCCTGCTTCAGGCTCGAGCCCGTCTCGACCTCCGTGCGCACGTCATAGATGAGCTTCGCCACTGCCGGATTGCCGTGGCCTTTCGCGACGATGTCGAAAGCCTGCAGGAGCGGCACGCCCGACTTGAGCATCGTCGCGAGCTGACGCGTGAAAAGGGTGATGTCCTTTTCGGTGATTTTCCCGCCGCGACCGCGTTTCTGACGCTTGATCTCGACGACCTTGATGCCCTGCCGGCGCAGGAGCGCGTTGACCTGGGCTTCACCGGTGGCGCGCATCTCGCCGCGCATGGTCTTGCCGCCGCGGTCCTGGCCGACCCACGTGAAGTTGAAATCCTTGATCTCGGCTTTTTTGGCTGCTGCAGCTGCAGTTGCCATTGGGCGTCCCCTGTTTGCTTCTATTAACCAATAGCTTAGCGGAATTTACTCAGCCGATGATGCACGCTGCCAGCCGCTTTGTAAAGCGACGAACGCCCCTCTTTACGCTTCGTGCTCCGCATTCTGCGCGACGCGCGCCGGAAAGATCCTCACCGCCTTCACCACGCGGTCCTGCGTCTGCACGATCTCGATCGGGTGCCCCGCGATCATTACGCTGGTGCTGGGCTCCGGTATCTCCTGCAGCTGCTCGAGCACGAGGCCGTTCACCGTCTTGGGTCCGTCGAGTGGGAAGCTGAAGCCGAGCTTGCGGTTCAGTTCGCGAAGCAGCGTGCCGCCTTCGACAAGATAGCTGCCGTCTGACTGCAGGTAGTAGCCGCCGGTGCGCAGCGGCGAGCTCGTCGTGAACTCGCCGATGATCTCCTCGAGGATGTCCTCGAGGGTGACGAGGCCTTTCAACTCCCCGTACTCGTCGACGACGAGCGCGATGCGGTCCTGGTGCTCCTGGAAATTCTGCAGTTGCGAGAAGAGCGGCGTGCCCGAAGGCACGAAATACGGCTCGCGCACGAATTTCCTGAGGCGCTCGTGCGTAAGCGCCCCCTGCTGCACGAGATTGAGCACGTGGCGCGCACGCAGCAGGCCGGCGATCTCGTCCGGTTCTCCGGTGTAGGCGAGCAGCCGCCGGTGATAAGCCGTCGAGACCTGCTGCGCGATCTCCTCGAGCGGCGCCGCGAGATCGATGGTCTCGATCTGGTTGCGCGGAACCATCACGTCGTCCACCGTGACTGCCTGGAGGTCGAAGAGGTTCACGAGGATGCTCTGGTGTTTCTTCGGCAGGTACCCGGTCTCCAGCACGAGCGTCCGCAGCTCGTCGACGGACAGTGCGTGCTCGACCGTGCCGGCCGAGGGTTTGAGCCGCATCATCCACAGCAGCGCTTTCACGAACAGATTCACGAACCAGACGAAAGGCTGCGTGAGCTTGAGGAGCGGGGTGAGGACGTAGCTCGCCGGAAGCGCGATCCTCTCGGGATAGGCGGCGCCCACCACTTTCGGCGTGATCTCGCTGAAGACCAGGATCGCAAAGGCGGCTGCGCCGGTGGCGATCAGCAGACCGAGCTCGCTGTCTCCGACGTGGCGGCGCACGATCTCGCCCACGAGCAGCGCCGAGGCGGCGTTGATCACGTTGTTTCCGAGCAGCACCACACCGAAAAACTTGTCCGTTTTCGCGAGGAGATCGGAGGTGAGGCGCGCTCCGCGGTTGCGGCTCTGAACGAGGTGGCGCAGCCGGTAGCGGTTGAGCGCCATCATGCTGGTCTCGGAAATCGAGAAGAACGCGGAGGCGATCAGGAGAACGAACAGCGCCACCACCAGCGCGGTTGTCGAGATGTCGTACATAGTGCTTAGTGTTGAATGCCTAGTGTTTCGTGGAAAACCGGTGCGCCACTTCTAATGAACATTCAGCATTTGACGTTCAACATCGTCGAAGCCGGGGCCTATCGGCCCAGAATCACTTCGACGACGAACTTGCTGCCGATGTAGGCGAGGACGAGCGTGAGAAATCCCGCCAGCGTCCACCGCACCGCGATGCGGCCGCGCCAGCCGTACACCTGCCGGCCCGCGAGCAGCGCGGCGAATATGAGCCACGACAGCACGCCGAAAACGGTCTTGTGGTTGAAAGGCGCTGCCTTGCCGAAAAGCTCTTCGGAAAAAACGACGCCGCTGCCGAGCGTGAGCGTCAGCAGGATGAAACCCGCCCAGATGATGCGAAAGAGGAGCGCTTCCATCGTAAGGAGCGGAGGAAGCTTCTGCTGGACCTGCGTGAGCGTGCCGTCGTGCAAGCGCCGCTCCAGCAGCGCCATGAGCAGCACGTGGAGCGAGGCGATCGTGAAAAGGCTGTACGCGAGCATCGCGATCAGGAGGTGGATTTTGAACGCCGCCGCGCCGGTATTGGGCAGCGCGGGCGCGGCCGGCATCAGCGCCGGGAGCACCACCGCGGCCGCGGCGATCGGCAGCACCAGCGCCTGCAGGCCGTCGAGCCGGTAGAAGAAGTTCCCGAGCCAGTAGATCAGCACGGTCAGCCACAGAATCGCCGACACCGCGTCCGCGACTCCGAGGTGCATGCCATCGGGCGCGAAGAGCGCGCGGCCGAGTAGCCACCCGTGCAGCGCGAGCGGAACGAGCACCGCGTAGTGCTCGGCGCTGCGCTGCGCGGCGGTGTGCATGTCGCCGGCGGAGGCGCCACTGGTGGGGGCGCTGCCGGCGTGGGCCGCGGAGTGCGACCAGCGCGTGCGCCAGAAGTAAATCGCGAGCGCGCCATAGAGAAGCGCGTTCACGACATACGCTACAATTTCCATAAACCGGAAAGTCTACACCACACCCCATGTTCGACACCCTGACGACGCGGCTCACGCGCGTGCTGAAAACGCTGCGCGGCGAAGCGCGCATCACCGAAGACAACATCAAGGACGCGCTGCGCGAAGTGCGCATGGCGCTGCTCGAAGCCGACGTGGCGCTGCCGGTGGTGCGGGATTTCATCGCAGCCGTTCGCGACAAGGCTCTCGGACAGGACGTGATCGGGAGCCTGACGCCCGGGCAGGCGGTCGTAGGCGTCGTGCACCGCGAGCTCGCCGCGCTCATGGGCGAGCACAACGACGCCCTCGACCTCGCGACGCAGCCGCCGGCGGTGCTGCTCATGGCGGGACTGCAGGGCAGCGGTAAAACGACGACCAGCGGCAAGCTCGCGAAGTGGCTCAAGGAGCAGCACAAGAAGAAAGTGCTGCTGGTGAGCTGCGACGTCTATCGTCCTGCCGCGATCGAGCAGTTGAAAACGCTCGCTTCCCAGGTCGGCGCCGATTTCTTTCCTTCGTCGGCGGACGAGAAGCCCGTCGACATCGCCACTCGCGCCCTCGACTACGCGCGGCGCCATTTCAACGACGTGCTGATCGTCGACACTGCGGGCCGGCTCGCGATCGACGAGGCGATGATGCAGGAAATCCGCGAGCTTCACGCCGCGGTGAAGCCGATCGAGACGCTGTTCGTGGTCGATGCGATGCAGGGCCAGGACGCGGTGAACACGGCGCGCGCGTTCTCCGAAGCGCTGCCGCTCACCGGTATCGTGCTCACCAAGCTCGACGGCGACGCGCGCGGCGGGGCGGCGCTCTCGGTGCGTCACGTCACCGGCAAGCCGATCAAGTTCGCCGGCGTCGGCGAGAAGCTGACCGGGCTCGAGCCTTTCCATCCCGACCGCATGGCTTCGCGCATCCTCGGCATGGGCGACGTGCTCACGCTGATCGAGGACGTGCAGAAGAGCGTCGACCGCAAAGAGGCCGAGAAGCTCGCGCAGAAAGTCAAAACGGGCAAAGGCTTCGATCTCGAGGACTTCAAGCAGCAGATCGTGCAGATGAAGAAAATGGGCGGCGTCTCGGCGCTCATGGACAAGCTGCCCGGGAACCTCGCGCAGATGGCGCAGGGCGCGCCGAACGTCGACGACAAGCAGATCCGCCGCATCGAAGGCATCATCAACTCGATGACCCCGAAAGAGCGCTCCAAGCCCGAGATCATCAAGGCTTCGCGCAAGCGGCGCATCGCGACCGGGGCCGGAGTCTCGGTTCAGGAAGTGAACCGGCTGCTCAACCAGTTCGAGCAGACGCAGAAGATGATGAAAATGATGGCCAAGGGCGGCATGGCCAAGATGATGCGCTCTATGAAAGGGATGTTTCCCGGTATGCGTTGATCGCTACCGCGATCAACGGCCGGGAAACCTCCCGTTAGCGGTGTACGCCTCGGAGGGAAACCAAGGTTTCCCTCCGAGACCTCCTTTCCTTTGGGCTCGCTTGCTCGCTTCGTCGCTGTGGCTTCGTGGCGGCAATTCGTGGGGTGCGTGGTAACGCACCGCGGCTTCAATCCAGGCTGAAGCCTTTGTCGCGGATGAAAGCGCCGAAATCGGCGCGCTCCGGAACGCCGTAGTGCCGCGCTTTTTCTTCCGACCAGCCGTAGACCTCCGATTCGCCGAAGCGCTCGACCCGCCGCTGCCTGCGGTACGGCATGAGCGCCTGGCGGCGGCGGTCGTAACCCTCGATCTTTTCGCGCACGAGCGACTCGTCGTAGCGATCGACGTGCACGGTCACGTCGAGCGGAAGCCGCGGGGTGATGCGTCCCGCTTCCGCGGGGTATCCGACGGTGAGGCCGGCCACCGGGAAAACCCAGTCGGGCAGGTCGAGCAGCGCGCTCACTTCGCGCGGTTTGTTGCGGATGCCGCTGATCGGGCACGCACCGAGGCCCACCGCCTCGGCCGCGCGTATGAACGTCGTCATGACGATGCCTGCGTCGACCGCTGCGTTCATGAAGTGGTCGAGATGGTCGTTCGCGAAAGGCTTGCCGCGCCACTCGCCGATCTGCCGGATGCGCCGGTTGTTGCCGCAGAAGACGAGCACCACCGGCGCTTCGGCGATCCAAGGCATGTCGGGGATGAGCGCCGTGACGGCGCGGACTTTCTCGCGATCGGCGAGGTGAACGATATCGGCCTGCTGCAGGTCGGATTTCGACGGCGCCGAGAGCGCGCAGGCGAAAAGAAGCCGCAGGAGCGCAGGGTCGACCTCCCGGGCGGCATAGCGCCGATGGGAGCTGTGCCCGATGATGCGGCCGATTTCGTCCAGCCCAGGTAACGCCGGGTCGATGGCGAGCCGTTCCCCGAAGCGTTCGGCTATGGCGTGTTCGATGGAGGCGGGCGCAGGGGGAGCTTCGTGGGGCATGGTCGTCTTTCCGTGGCTGAACATAACATTGTGCCGCAGGCTAAAAGTACCGTAAAATCACGCCCTTTCCGCATTCCGACGGCAAATGACATGGTAGTGATACGTTTAGCGCGTGGTGGCGCCAAGAAGCGGCCATTTTTCAATCTCGTCGTGGCCGATTCGCGCCGCGCGCGCGACGGCCGTTTCATCGAGCGCCTGGGGTTCTACAACCCCAAAGCGCCGAAAGGCCACGAGTCGCTGCGCATCGACCGCGAGCGTCTCGCGCACTGGCAGTCGCAGGGCGCGATCCTGTCGGCGACCGCGGCGCGCCTGGTGAAACAATTGGGGGCGCAGCAGACCCCGCCGCAGCCGACCGCCTGAGCCTGCCTCGTTCCCAACCACCAAAAGACCTGGTGGCGGATGTTACGAAACCACCAAAAGACCTGGTGGCGGATGTCACGAAACCACCAAAAGATCTGGTGGTTATGGGCCACATCACCGGCCCTTTCGGAGTCAAAGGCTGGGTGAAGCTCCAGCCGCTCACCGAGCCGAAAAGCCTCGTCGATTACCCGGTGTGGTGGATCGGCGGCGAAACAGGCTGGCAGGAGGTCAAGGTCGAGCGGGTTGAGGTGCAGGGTCGGGCGATCGCCGCCAAGCTTTCGGGGTGCGACGATCGCGAGCAGGCGGCGCTTTACCGGGGACGCGAGGTCGCGGTAGCGCGGTCCGAGTTTCCGGCCG
>Ga0209705_10000629_pt1 | contig 18333 bp, 19 predicted proteins | sample PPLLaktember2015_5_FD_187262 | JGI IMG/M metagenome (GOLD analysis project Ga0209705, IMG submission 187262) | Freshwater sediment microbial communities from Prairie Pothole Lake near Jamestown, North Dakota, USA - PPLs Lake P8 Core (1) Depth... | ecosystem: Environmental > Aquatic > Freshwater... | reverse complement strand
AAGCCGCGGAAATGGAATCATGCCCGCAGCCGGCACACAGCGTGGAAACCTTCCCCTCGTAATCCCGCCGGGTATACCCGACCTTGTTATGCGTGAGGCTCGGATGGTGGAGCTTCGGCTTCAATACGTAGGTCATGCGGCCTTGTCCTTCTTGATCGGCCGCACGTTCAGCACCGACACGATCGCGGAGATTTCCTTGGCGATGAAGCGCGCCGTGATCGGCGTGCCGTCGTAATGCAGCACCGAAATCAAACAGGCGGGGTTGATCTCGGCCTCGTTCACCAGCAAGGTCTTCAACTGCGCGTCGCGGTTCTGCTCCACCACGAACACCTTGGAGTGCGACTGGCAGAAGTCGTAGATCTCGTCCTGGAACGGGAAGGCGCGGATGCGCAACGCGTTCACGAAAATGTCCTTCTCCGCCAGCGCCTCCAGCGCCTCCTGCATGGAGGCCGAAGTCGAGCCGTAGTAGATGCAGCCGAAGCGCGCCGGCTCCTTCGCCGCGGTCAGCACGGGCTTCGGTACCAGGGTTTTCGCGAAATCGTGCTTCTTCAACAGCCGCTGCATGTTGTACTGGTAATCCGGACCCGCTTCCGAATACACCGCGTGCGTATTCTTGCTGGTGCCGCGCGTGAAGTAGGCGCCCTTGGTCGCATGGGTCCCCGGATAGGTGCGAAACGGAATCCCGTCGCCGTCCACATCGAGGTAGCGCCCGAACTCCTTGCCCGCATCGAGCATCTCCGCAGTCATCACCTTGCCGCGGTCGTAGCGGCGCGCATCGTCCCACACGAGCGGCTCGCACAGCCGCTGGTTCATGCCGATGTCCAGATCGGTCATCAGGAACACCGGCGTCTGCAGCCGCTCGGCCAGGTCCAGGCAGTCGGCCGCCATGGTGAAGCACTCGTGCGGATCCTCGGGGAACAGCAATACGTGCTTGGTGTCCCCGTGCGAGGCGTAGGCGCACATCATCACGTCGGACTGCTGGGTGCGCGTCGGCATGCCGGTCGAAGGCCCGCCGCGCTGCACATCGATGATCACCGCCGGGATCTCGGCGAAGTAGGCCAAACCAATGAACTCGCTCATCAGCGAAATCCCCGGACCCGAAGTCGCGGTAAAAGCACGCGCCCCGTTCCACCCCGCCCCGGTCACGATGCCGATCGACGCCAGCTCGTCCTCGGCCTGGATGATGGCGAACTTGTTCTTGCCCGTGTCCGGGTCCACGCGCAGCTTCGAGCAGTAGCGCTGGAAGGCTTCCGCCAAGGAAGACGAAGGCGTGATCGGGTACCACGCACAGACAGTAGCCCCGCCATAGACGCAGCCCAGGGCGGCCGCCGCATTGCCTTCCATGAAGATCTTCTCGCCCACGCCGTAGGCGCGCTTCACCTTCAGCCCGAGCGCGCCCTTCAGCTTCTCGCCGGCGTAGTTGTAGCCCATCTGGAACGCGTTCAGGTTGGGCTTGAGCAACTTCTCCTTGCCCTTGTACTGCTCGCCGATCAGCTCGGCGATGGCGCCCGGCTCGATATCCATCAGCGCCGAGAGCGCGCCGACATAGACGATGTTCTTGAACAGCTGCCGCTCGCGCGGGTCGGTGTAGGTCTGGTTGCAGATCTCCGTGAGCGGCATGCCGATCACGTGGATGTCGTCGCGGAACTTGGAGGCCGGCAGCGCTTTCGTGTTGTCGTAGAACAGATACCCGCCCGGCTCGATCTCCTTCACGTCCTGCGCCCAGGTCTGCGGGTTCATGGCCACCATCATGTCCACGCCGCCGCGGCGCCCCAGCCAGCCCTTTTCCGTCACGCGCACTTCGTACCAGGTGGGCAGGCCCTGGATGTTGGAGGGGAAGATGTTGCGCGGCGACACCGGAATGCCCATCCGCAAGAACGACTTCGCGAACAGCTCGTTGGCCGAAGCCGAGCCCGAGCCGTTGACGTTGGCGAACTTGATGACGAAATCGTTGACGGTCTCGATGCGCTTCATGGCTAGGCCGCCTTGCGTTCCGGTTGCTTGCGGCAGCCGGGGCCGGCGTGCGTCATGTCGAGCAGGAACTTCTGCATGTCCCAGGCGCCCGTCGGGCAGCGCTCGGCGCACAGGCCGCAGTGCAGGCACACGTCCTCGTCCTTCACCATCACGCGCCCGGTCTTCAAGCCGTCCTGCACGTACAGATCCTGCGTCAAGTTCAGCGCCGGCGCCGTGAGGCGCGTGCGCAGATCCTTCTCCTCGCCGTCCTGCGTGAACGTGATGCAGTCCATGGGGCAGATGTCGACGCAGGCGTCGCACTCGATGCAGGCCTTCGCCGTGAACACCGTCTGCACGTCGCAGTTGAGGCAGCGCTGCGCCTCCTTCCATCCGGTGGCCGGATCGAAGCCCAGCTCCACCTCGGTCTTGACGTTCTTCAGCACCACCTTGATGTCGCGCCAGGGCACCTTGTAGCGCGCATCGGGCGCGATCTCGCTGTCGTAGATCCACTCGTGGATGCCCATTTTCTGCGACATGACCGTCACGCCCGGCGCCGGGCGCTCGGCGAGGTTCTCGCCGCAGAGCAGCTTGTCGATGGAAATCGCCGCGTCGTGCCCGTGCGCCACCGCCCAGATGATGTTCTTCGGCCCGAACGCGGAATCGCCGCCGAAGAACACGTGCTTCACGCTCGACTGGAAAGTGACCTTGTCCAGCACCGGCAGGCCCCACTTGTCGAACTGGATGCCACTGTCCTTCTCGATCCAGGGGAACGCGTTCTCCTGCCCCACCGCCACCAGCACGTCGTCGCACTCGAACGACTGGTCCGGCTCGCCGGTGGGCACGAGGCTCCTCTTGCCCTTGTCGTCGTACACCGCCTTCACGCTTTCGAAGGTCATGCCGGTGAGCTTGCCTTTTTCGTGCAGGAACGCCTTGGGCACGAGGAAGTTCAGGATCGGGATGCCCTCGTGCGCCGCGTCTTCCTTCTCCCAGGGCGAGGCCTTCATCTCCTCGAACCCGGAGCGCACGATCACCTTCACGTCGTCGCCGCCGATCCGCTTGGAGGTGCGGCAGCAATCCATGGCGGTATTGCCGCCGCCGAGCACGATGACGCGCTTGCCGATCCGGGTCGTATGGCCGAAGGACACGGAAGCCAGCCAGTCGATGCCGATGTGGATGTTCTTCGCCGCTTCCTTCCTGCCCGGGACGTCGAGGTCGCGCCCGCGCGGTGCGCCCGAGCCTACGAAGATGGCGTCGTAGCCCTCGGCCATGAGCTGTTTCATCGAGTCGATCTTCACGCCGCCCTTGAATTCCACCCCCAGGTCGAGGATGTAGTTCACCTCCTCGTCGATCACCTCGAGCGGCAGGCGAAAGCGCGGGATCTGCGACCAGATCATGCCGCCCGCGCGCGGGTCCTGGTCGAACACCGTGACCTGGTAACCGAGCGGCGCGAGGTCGCGCGCCACGGTAAGCGAGGCGGGCCCGGCGCCGACGCAGGCGATCTTCCTGCCGTTTTTCGTCGCCGCCTTCTTCGGCATCCTCGCCTTCACGCCGGCCGCATCCTTGTTGTCGGCGGCGACACGCTTCAGGCGGCAGATGGCGACCGGCTCGGGTTTGGGCTGGTTCTCCTCCTCCACGCGGCCGCGCCGGCAGGCGGGCTCGCAGGGGCGGTCGCAGGTGCGCCCGAGGATGCCGGGGAACACGTTCGAATACCAATTGACCATGAAGGCGTCGTCATAACGCCCTGCGGCGATCAAGCGGATGTATTCGGGAACCGGGGTGTGGGCCGGACAGGCCCACTGGCAATCAACGACTTTATGGAAGTAGTCGGGATTCTTTATGTCTGTAGGCCGCAACTCCTGATCTCCTTCGGGCCGCCGTTCTGTTGCCTGCGTCTGACGGCTGGCGTGATGGACAGTCTACTCCGGGATAAGACAGCCCGAAAGGCTTTGGATTCAAAAACCTGCGGCCTGGAATTTAGGGAAAACCCTTAAGCCCGGGTCGGGATTTCGGCCTACGGCGTACGGTGGCCCGTTGGCCCACCCTACGAGTACGGTGGGCCGTTGGCCCACCCTACGAATTACACTTGCCCCATGGCCAGCCAGCTGGACGCCCTCAAGCAGCACTCCACGGTGGTCGCCGACACCGGCGACATCGACGCCATCGCCCGCTGGAAGCCGCAGGACGCGACGACCAACCCGTCGCTGCTGCTTGCCGCGGCGCAAAACGAGCGATACCGGACGTTTGTCCTGGACGCCGTGGCACGCGGCCAGGGCCAGGCCGAGCCGACCCTGGAGTGGCTGTTCGTGCTGTTCGGCCGCGAGATCCTGCAGCACGTCGCCGGACGCGTGTCCACGGAAGTCGATGCGCGCCTGTCGTTCGACACCGAGGCCTCGATCGCCAAGGCACGGCGCTTCGTCGAGCTCTACGCGGACTTGGGCATCGGCCGCGAGCGAATACTCGTTAAGCTCGCCAGCACCTGGGAAGGCATCCGCGCCGCCGAGCAGCTCGAGCGCGAAGGCATCCACTGCAACATGACGCTGCTGTTTTCCTTCGCGCAGGCCGTGGCCTGCGCCGAGGCCGGCGTGACGCTGATCTCGCCCTTCGTCGGGCGCATCTACGACTGGCACAAGGCGGCGCGCAAGGTCGACGACATCCCCCTTGCCGAGGACCCGGGCGTGGCGTCCGTGGCGCGCATCTACCGCTACTACAAGAAGTTCGGCTACGCCACGCAGGTGATGGGCGCGAGCTTCAGGAAGACCGGGCAGATCCTCGCGCTCGCCGGCTGCGACCTGCTCACCATCGCGCCGGACCTGCTGGAAAAGCTCGCCAACGCCGGCGGTCCGGTCGCGCGCCAACTCTCGCCCGAGGACTCGGCCGCGCAAACGCTCGAGCGCGTAAGCCTCGACGAAAAAGCCTACCGCTGGCGCCACAACGAGGACCCGATGGCGGTGGACAAGCTCGCCGACGGCATCCGCCGTTTCGACGCCGACGCGAGGAAGCTCGAGCGCCATGTGATGGCCCTGGTCGATGGCAAGCGCGCGGCTGCCTGAGACGTTGCGCGTCGCGCTCGAGGGCGGCATCGCCCGCATCACGCTCGCCAACCCGGCGAAGCTGAACGCGCTCGACGCGGCGATGATCGAGGCGCTTGGCGCTTCGATTCGCGATCTGGGCGCCGAGCCCTCGTTGCGCGCCCTGGTGATTACGGGCGCTGGCGACAAGGCCTTCTCGGGCGGCGTCAACGTGAACGAGCTCGGCGCCACCACGCCGCAAACGGCGCGCGCGGGCATCACCCGCCTGCACCGCTGCATCAGCGCGGTGCGCGAATGCCCGGTGCCGGTGATCGCGCGCGTCAACGGCTACTGCATCGGCGGGGCCCTCGAGCTCGCCGCGGCCTGCGACCTGAGGATCGCCGTGGACCACGCGCGCTTCGGCATGCCGGAGGTGCGCCTCGGGATCCCGTCGGTGATCGAGGCCGCACTGCTGCCGCGCCTGATGGGCGCGGGCCGCGCGAGGTGGCTCTTGCTCACGGGCGAGCTGATCGACGCGGCCGAAGCGCTGCGCTGGGGGCTGGTGGAGCGCGTGGTGCCGGCGCAGGGACTGGACGCGGAAGTCGATGCGACGCTGGCGGCGATCCTCGCCGGCGGCGCCGAGGCGATCCGCGCGCAAAAGCGCCTCAACCGCGCGTACGAGGAATTGCCGTTTGCCGCGGCCGTCGCGCAGAGCATCGACGCTTTCGAAGCCGCCTACGCCACGGGCGAGCCCGGGCGCCTGATCGGCGACTACCTGCGGCGCAAGCGGAAATAGAGCCAGAGCACGCCGTAGAGCGCCGCGGGCCCGGCGACGGCCAGCACCAGCGGCTGCACGGCCTTGGCGCCTTCGCCCTCGCTGAAGGCGAGGATGGTGAACGCGTTCAGCACGCACACCACCACCCAGATCCCCGACACCAGCAGCCAGAAGCGCTTCCAGAGCGCCATCAGCCGACCGGCAGGCGCCGCAGGCGCTCCAACTCCTCCCCGGCTTGGGTCTCGGCCGCGCGCGTCGCCTTGAGCAGCGCGAGGCGCTCCTGGTCCGCGAGCACGGGCGCATTCGGCGCCGCGGCCTTCAGCTTTTCCTGCGACTCGCGGTGCGCGTCGATCAGCCCGGCGAGCGCGCCGAGCGACGTGCGCAGGTCGAAATGGTCGCGCTCGGCGCGTTGCTTCAGCGCGAGCGCGCGCTGGATCCAGCCGGCGCCGCGGTCGGCGGCGTGCTCCAGGTGCGCGGCGAGCGCGCGCGTGCTGGCGCGCGCCGCGCCCTGCGCGCGCGCGGCATTCGACCGATTGCGCGCGATGGCCTGCACATCGAGCAGGTAGAGCTCCGCGGCTTCCGCGAGCGCCTTGTTGCGCGAGGCATCCTCGGCGCGCAGCACCTCGAGGTGTCGGTCGATTGCCTCGGCGTGCGCGGCGAGGCGCGCCGCCGCCTGCGGCGCATCGAGCGCGATGCCCGCGGCATCGCGCAGGCGCGTGGTGGCGTCGGCGACGCTCGCCGCCGCGCTCGACTCCAGGTCGAGCTTTTTCTTCGCGCCGTAGAGGTACGCCCCGGCGATGCCGAGCACCAGCACGGCGGCGAAAGCGCCCAGCAGGACCTTCTTGCGCGCGGCGGGCTGCATCAGGCGGCGCGCGCGCACCAGTCGCGCACCAGGTCTTCGTACACGGCCTGCGCCTCGCGGATGCGCTCCATGCTGCAGTACTCATCGGTCTGGTGCGCCATCCCCGCCTCGCCCGGCCCGAGCACCACGGTGGGCGCGCCGCGGTAGATCTTCAGCAGGTTCGCCGCGTCGGTCATGTACGGCGCGGTGCGCGCCTCGGGCGCCGCGCCCAGGCGCGGGCCGACGAGCTCGAACACCCGGCGCACCCAGGCCTCGCCGGGTTCGGTCCATACCGGATCAAGGTCGGAGAACACGTCCATCTCGGCGTCGGCGCCGAGCAGCTTGGCGAGCCGCGCGCGCAGCACCGCATGGTCCATCCCGGGCACCGTGCGGATGTCCACGCCGATCGCCGCCGCGTCCGGCACCAGGTTGACGCCGCTGCCGCCTTCGAAGGTGCCCACGTTGAGCGTGGGCGCGCCCATCACCGGGTGCGTGGGCACGCCGAAGTCGAAGCCCTCCAGCTTTGCGGTGGCGCGCGCCGCCTTGTAGATCGCGTTGTCGCCCAGGTGCGGCATCGAGCCGTGCGCCGACACGCCGCGAAAGCGCGCGTGGAACTTGAGCGAGCCCTTGTGGCCGACCAGCGGATAGTTGGAGGTCGGCTCGCCCACCACGATGGCGCCTGCGCGGCCCATCAGCTGCGGCAGCTGCGCCAGGTGGCGCGAGCCGACGCAGCCGTTCTCCTCGCCCGCGGTGAGCACCAGCACCACGCCGGGCGTGCCGGCGAGCTTGCCGGCGAAGCTCTTCGCGGCCAGCAGCATCGCGGCCACGCCCGCCTTCATGTCGGAAGCGCCGCGGCCGTAGAGCCGGTCGCCGTCGGTCTCGCCCGCGAACGGGTCCTTCGACCACGCGCGGCTGCCGAGCGGCACCACATCCAGATGCCCGGTGAGGCACAGGGGGTCCTTGCGCTGCGAGCCGCCGGCGCGCGCGACGACGCTGGTGCGCCCGTCTTCGTAGTCGTGATAGTCGACCTGGTAGCCCCAGTCGGCGAGCAGCGCGCCGGCGAAGCGCGCGCAGTCGCGCTCGCGCCCCGGCGGATTCACGGTGTCGAAGCGCAGCAGGTCCTTGGTCAGGGCGACGGGGTCGGCGGCGGTGGCCATAGCCGGGGATTCTACCCGCGACGCGTGCTATAAACGCCCGATGACGACCCCGCTCCCCGCGCAGCAAACCGCCGCCAATATCACCTACCGCGAGTCGGGCCGCAGCGACGCGCCCGCGCTCGTGCTCCTGCACGGCATCGGCTCCACTTCCGCGGGCTGGCGCCTGCAGTACGAGCCGCTCGGCCGGCATTTTCGCGTCATCGCCTGGGATGCGCCCGGCTATGGCGGCTCGAAGCCGCTCTCGGGCGAAACGCCAAGCGTAGAGGGGTACGCGCAGTCGCTGGCGAACCTGATGGATTCACTCAACGTCGAGCAGGCGATCCTCGGCACCAATTCCTGGGGCACGCCCACGGCCGTCGCGTTCGCGCGGCTTTATCCGCAGCGCGTGCGCGCGCTCATCCTCGGCGGCCCGGCCGCGGGCTGGGGCTCGGCGCCGAAGTCCGAGCGCGAGCAGCGCGCCGCGGCGCGCATCGAGCGCGTGAAGCTGCTGGGGATGAAGCAGATGCGCGAGGAGGATGCCTCCGACCTCGTCGCCCCGGGCACGCGCGCCGAGGTGATCCAGTGGATCACGAGCGCCGAGGGATTGAATGCCGAGGGCTATGCGCAGGCCGCGCGCATGCTGGCGCAGGCCGACGTGGCGCGCGAGATCGCTTCGGTGCAGTGCCCCGTGCGCGTCGTCTCGGGCGAGAAGGACACGCGCACGCCGCCCGAGACCAACGCGAAGAGAATCGCCGCCGCGGCGCCGAACGCAACGCTGCAAATGGTGCCGGATTGCGGACACCTGCCGCACCTGGAGCATCCCGAGGTGTTCAACGCCTCAGTGCTGGAGGTGCTCCGCGCGGTCGGCCAGACCCGCGCCGCCTGAGCCCCGAGGCCAAGGCAAGCGCGAACGAGTATGCTGCGGGCCGGAGGAAGGGCCGGACAGTGGGATTGAAGACGCTCGGTCGGTACCGCATCCTGGGAGAGCTGGGCCGCGGCGCCATGGGCGTCGTGTACCGCGCCGTCGATCCGGTCATCGAGCGCGAGGTCGCCCTCAAGACGCTGCACGCCGACCTGCCGGATGACGTCGCCGGCGAGGTGCGCGTGCGCTTCCTGCGCGAAGCGCGCTCGGCCGGCCGCCTGAGCCACCCCAACATCGTCACCATCTACGACGTGGGCGAGGAGGGCGGCGCCGCCTACATCGCGATGGAGCTGCTCGAAGGGCCCTCGCTGCAGCAGATGCTGAAGGAGCGCGAGCGCATCGCCTTCCATAGCGCCGCCGACATCATCGCCCAGGTGGCCGACGCGCTGCACCACGCGCACCAGCATTCGATCGTGCACCGCGACGTGAAGCCGGCCAACGTGGTGGTGTCGCGCGCCGGGCGCGCCAAGCTGACCGATTTCGGCGTCGCCTACGTGCCCGCCTCCGACGTGACGCAGCACGGCTCGGCGCTCGGCTCGCCGCGCTACATGGCCCCCGAGCAGGTGCTCGGCCAGCCCATCGACGCGCGCGCCGATGTGTTCTCGCTCGGCGTGGTGCTCTACGAAGTGCTCACGCGGCGCACGCCGTTCGTGTGGCCGGGCGACACCACGGTGTTCGCGCTCATGCAGCGCATCGCCGGCGAGCCGCATCCGCCGCTCAGGCAGATCGACGCCGGGATCCCGGCCGGGTTCGACCGCATCATGGACCGCGCGCTCGCCAAGCGGCCGCAGGAGCGCTACCAGAGCGCGGGCGAGTTCGCCGCGGACCTGCGCAACTACCACAGCCTCGGCGGCGGCACCGAGTTCGCCAAGACCGAGCCGCAGCAGACCCTGCGGCCGCCGGCGGCCGAGGCCGAGGCGCAGATGATGCGCAACCAGCTGATCGGCGATCTCGACCAGTTCGCGAAAAGCTTCGAGGCGCAGGAGGTGCAGCGCGTGCGCGCGGAGGAGGAGGCACGCTTCAAGAAGGAGCAGGCGCTGTACGCCTGGGGCACGGCCGAGGAGCAGAAGCGCCAGGCGTTCGAGCGCGGCGAGCGCGCGGCGCCCGAGAGCGACCCGAAATGGATGACCACCACGCGCCGCATGGAAGCCGTCGAGATCATGCGCCAGCAGGCGGCCTTCCGGAAGGCGCAGGCCGAGGCGAAGCCCAGGGCAATGGCGGCGCTCGACGCCGCGATGCGCGCGGCGCTGCAGTACCTGACCGAGTTCGGCAAGGAGATGCAGGCGCACCAGCCGCACGCGGGCGCGCCCTACGAGTTCATCTACGTCGGCAAGCTGCCCTCGGTGACGCTCACCCAGCCGGTGGTCGCCAACCGCACGCTCAAGCTGCCCGGGGACAAGGAGCTGTGCGCGCAGATCCAGTTCCGCTACTGGGTGCGCCCGGCCGAGCCGCCGAAGTTCATGCTGCTGGGCGAGGACGTCGGCCGCTGCGAGCAGTATCTGAAGCTGCTGGGCGTGGAGTTCCAGCAGCGCGCGCGCGGCACCGACCAGGAGCGCCCGGTGCAGTTCGTGGTCACCGGGGCGCTGCCCTGCGACGTCAACATCCGGGCCGATTACGAGGCGTTGACCGCCACCCTCGAGCTGATCAACGTGCGCCGCTTCGGCCGCTTCACGGTGCGGCTCGACACGGCGTCGTTCAAGGCGGCGATCGACGACATGGCGCGCTACGCGCTCGGCGTCGACGACGATTTCGAGATGCTGATCCCCAACGCCTAGTCCTTCCACTCGCGGTAGGAGCGCGTGGGCTTGGGCGGCTGGCGCTTTCGCCGCCGCATGGCGAACCACCACAGGCAGCCGATGGCGACGATCACTCCAATGCTGAAAGCGAGCCAGAGCATGTCGTAGGCGACCCCACCATTAATGTCCGCGAGCGAACATAGCGCGAGGGCAAAGATTATAGGTGTAATCTAGTAGTGTGTAGGGGAGCAAGAGGGGAGATGCGATGCCTGTCAAGCGTGCCAAGCGTGAACGTCAGCTCATTAACGTCAAGAAGCCGGCCGAGCTTCGTGCCTGGGCAAAACACTTCGGCTGTGCCCAACAAGATGTTCGCGATGCCGTAGTAGCCTCCGGCGTCACGGTCGAGGACGTCGGGGATTGGATAAGGCTCAATGTGGTCCGCGCCTGAATCTACAGGCGGTACGCCAGGCCCACATTGACGGAGTAGCTCGACTCGCGCTCCACGATCGGGCTGCCCGCGGCGTCGCCGTGAAGTCGTCTGGCCTGCACGCCCGCCACCGCCATCCAGTGGCGAGACAAGTCATACGAGCCGAGTAGGCCGAGGCTCGCGTGCAGCAAGCCACCACTGGCGTTGTTGACGGCATAGAAGGACTCAACCGATTTCGAGCTGGCCCAGGTGGCTTGCGCAAATGCGCCGACGAGCAGGCCGCCGCGGGCAAGCAAGCCCACGTTCAGGCGCAGGTCCGCCTGAGCGCCGCGGTCCGAGTCCGTGTGCTGGCGCACCCGCCCGAGCAGACCCACCGGCGCCGGTCCGATCTTGAAATCCCATTCCACGTGCGCTCCCAGCGACACACCGGGATCAATGTCCGAAAGACCCAGGCTGGTGAGCAGATCCGACTCGCTCGTCTTGCGCCCCTCCTCGTAGACCAGTTGCACGCCGGCGTCCACGCCCGGCGTGAGCCCCCAGCGCGCCCCGCCCTCCAGCACGCCTTGCGTCGTGCGCGCGAACCAGGGCTTGCCGTAATACCTCAGCACCGGAATGACATCCGTGCGCTGCGATTCGGACCCGTCATAGGCCGGCCGCGAGCGCAGCGCGACGCCGACGTGCGTGTAATCCTCCGGCGCGGCCTGCGCGAGCGCAACGAGCGGCGCCATCAGGAATAGCAAGCCAATCTCTAGAGGGCGCATTCTTTATTCATCCACTGGGCCATCGCTTCGGCGTTTGCCGTGGGCACGTCAACCTCGCGGACGTAGCCCTGCGCGTCGCCTTTCTGCATCCCAAACTTTAGCTCTGCGTACGTGTCGCCCTGATCCTTGGCTGTGCTTTTGTCGGCGTACCAGTAGATGAACTTGCCGCCCTCCATCAAATGGTAGGCATAGAGTTTCATGGTCTCCCCCGAAGAAAATTGCAGACTGTCACCGCCGGTTTGCGCGCCCAATTGCCGCACCGTACCGCGCGGTCCGCGGAAAAGCTAGTCGGACCCCCACTTCGCGACGACGTAGCAGAGAACGGCGAGTCCCAGCAGCGCGAGCGACAGCGGAACCGCGTCGAGCGTCTTGAAGGCCGCGGGCCAGTCGCGCAGCAGCAGCGCCCAGGCGCGCCCATCCAGCCACCTGAGCGCCGTGGCGAGGCTCAGCTTCGGCCAGGCCGAGCTCTGCAGGTACATGATTCCCTGCCACAGGAAAGTGACGGCGGCGCCCGCCAGGCTGGCGAGGGCGGCGGTGCCGAAGATCAGTCCGCGGAGGTTCATCGCGGCGCCAATCTACACCTGGAGTGGCGTTCCCACGGAAATTCGGACCGCGGAGGCGTCGAATCATGCTCCCGATCCGCTAGCCTCGCCGCGGATCCCTAGGAGTCCAGTGTGGGCGCAACCCCGGTCGCCGGGTCGCGCAGGCGAATCTCAGGCAGTTTGCGTTCAGGCAGAGAGACCAACTCTTCCAGGGTATGGAGGAGCAACGCGCCGGTCGCGCCGGCCATGCCCACGCTGCCTCGTGGGACATCGCGCACACGAGTCACAAAATTCTGGCGAGCCTGTCGGGCAAAGCCGACACCGGAGCTTGCTTGCTTGGCCCTGGAAAATCAGGTCTACACCCCCGAAAAATTCAGGGACCGCCTGTCTGGAAGTTCGTCGTGCCGAACCCTACGATTCAGCACGTCGATCGATCCCCGCCTCTGACGGGATCTCGGATCCGGGCAACACGGATCAATCCCATAACCCTGTATAGAGAAGGAGAAAGCCATGGCTCAGGCTCTGAGTGCTCTATTGAGAGTTAATCCAGCACGAAATGCCATCGCCCTGCCGGTACGGACGGGCTACCCAACGCTTGATCAGAACCGTCTACTTGCGGCACTGCCTGCAGCGGTTCTTGAGCGCTTGCAGCCTGCGCTTGAGCTGGTAATCCTGCCGCCCGGGCGCGTTCTCCACGATTTGTTGGGGCGCATCTATTTCCCGACCAACAGCCTCATCTCCCTCTCCTGCGAACTCGCGAATGGGGCCTCGGGGGAAATTGCAGGAGTCGGCAACGAGGGTCTGGTCGGCATCGCCCCGTTTATGGGTGGGCAAATGATGAACCGGGCAGTAGTACAGATCGGCGGCCCCGCGTTTCGCATCAGTAACCACCTTCTGGCGCGGGAATTCGAGGAAGGCGGCCCGCTGCAGAACACACTGCTGCGCTACACCCAGGCCCTGCTAACGCGGATTGCGCAGACCGCGATGTGCAACCGCTTCCACGTAGTAGAGCAACAGTTGTGCCGATGGCTGCTGATGAGCCTGGACCGGACGTCCTCGAACGAGCTGGCCATGACCCAGGAAAAAATTGCCGGCAATCTGGGCGTGCGCCGCGAAGCCGTGACCGAGGCGGCAGGCAAGTTGCGGGCAGACGGGCTGATCCATTGCGTTCGCGGCAAGGTCACCGTGCTCGACCGTCCAAAGCTGGAAACACGCGCCTGCGAGTGTTACGCCGTGGTGAAGCGAGAATACGACCGACTGCTTTCCTGGGGACCGAGGGCGGATTTAGGTCAGGCCAGCGCAGGCGCTCCGGGCACTGCTGGCCGGACCGGTCATGATCGCGCCCGAGGACAATGGCTACCTGCTGCGAGGGGCGACCAAGATCGGTGCCCTGTGGGAGAACGAGCCTAGGCCCGGACTCGTCAAGATGGCGTCCCCACGGGGATTCGAACCCCGGTACTCACCGTGAAAGGGTGATGTCCTAGGCCTCTAGACGATGGGGACTCTGGACAACAAACTAATCTGGTCTGGTGGAGGTAACCGGGATCGAACCGGTGACCTCTTGCATGCCATGCAAGCGCTCTCCCAGCTGAGCTATACCCCCAGCACAGGGCGCGGATTATAGCCCACGCGAGCTAGGGCGTGCAGGGGCCGAGGCGCTGGCCGCGCGTTTTCGTGCGCACGCCGCCCGTCAGTTCCAGCTCCGAAGACATGCTGTTGCGCGAGATCTGCGCCCGCCCCGCCCCGCGCATGCCGGAGGCCGGGCACTCGAGCTCCCAGGCGGTGTAATCAGGCCCGAGCTTCAGTGTGCCGACGCGGCAGTCCGAGGGCAGGCGCGTGGCGCCGGCCCAGTACAGCGGATCGCGCGCTTGGTCGCGCGTGAGGCAGGCCTGCTTGCCCGCCTGCTGCGGCCGCGGCAGGCCCGGCGTGGCAATCTCGGTGACGAACTCCCAGTTGCCCTCCTCCATGCGCTGGGCGTGCGCGGCGGTGGCGACGCAGCAGAGGAGCAGCAGCAGGAACTTCATGCCAGCGCCTTCGCGATCCGCGCCAGCACTGTCTCGCGCCCGAGCAATTCGAGCACCGCGTCGATGGAGGGCGTCTGCTCGCGCCCGGTGAGGATGCGCCGCAGCGGCATCGCGAGCTGCGGCATCTTCAGGCCGTTCGCCTTCGCGGCGGACGAGACCGCCGCGCCGAGCGCTTTCCTCTCCCAGGCGAGCGTCTCGAGCTCGCGCGCGAGCGCCGCGAGCGCGGCTTTCGCTTCCGCGGGCGCGCCCTGCGCGCCGGGATCGGCGTAGAACATCTCGGCTTGCGCGGCGAGCTCCTTCAGGGTCGCGGCGCGCTCCTTGAGCAGCGCCACCACGCGCTCGGCGGGCGGCCCGGCGCGCGCCGGCAGCAGCGCGGCGAGCCGCGCATCGGCCGCCCGCTTCATGTGCTCGTGGTTCAGCCAGGCGAGCTTTTCCGCATCGAACCGCGCCGGCGAGCGGCTCACGTGCGCGAGGTCGAACCACTCGACGAGCTGCGACATGGAGAACACCTCCTCGTCGCCATGCGACCAGCCCAGGCGCGCGAGGTAGTTCACCAGCGCCTCGGGCAGGAACCCCTCGTCGCGATAGTGCGTGACGCTCACCGCGCCGTGGCGCTTCGAGAGGCGCTCGCCGTCCGCGCCGAGGATCATCGGCACGTGCGCGAACTCGGGCAACCGATTCCCCAGCGCGCGAAAGATGTGGATCTGGCGCGGGGTGTTGTTGACGTGGTCGTCGCCGCGGATGACGTGGGTCATCGCCATGTCGAGGTCGTCCACCACCACCCCGAAGTTGTAGGTGGGGATCCCGTCCGCCCGCAGCAGCACCAGGTCGTCCAACTCCGCGTTCGGGAACTCGATCAGGCCCTTGACCAGGTCGTTCCAGCCGACCGTGCCTTCCTGCGGCGTCATGAAGCGCACCGGCGCCGGACCCTCGCCGCGGTACTTGCGGCCGATCGCGCGGTCGTAGCGCGGTTTCTCGCCGCGTGCGGACTGCGCCGCGCGCAGCGCGTCGAGCTCCTGCCTGGGCATGTAGTCGCGATAGGCGTGACCCGCCGCGATGAGCTGCTCGGCGACCTCGCGATAGCGCGCGAGGCGCTGCATCTGGAAGAACGGCCCTTCGTCCCACTCCAGGCCGAGCCACTTCAGGCTCTCCAGGATCGCGGCTTCCGACTCGCGCGTGGAGCGCTCGGTGTCGGTGTCCTCGATCCTGAGGATGAACTTGCCGCCGTGCCGGCGCGCGAAGGCCCAGGCGTACAGCGCGGTGCGCGCGCCGCCGATGTGGAGGTACCCGGTGGGACTCGGGGCGAAGCGCGTGCGCACGGTCATGGGTGTTACGATTTTCCCATGCCTGCGACGTCCCAGCCGCCGACTTTTCAACCCAATCACATGGCGGGCTATGCGCTGCCGAAGTACGCGTTTCGCACGCCGCCGGAGCTGGCGGGCGGCGCATCGCCGCTGTATCCGGCAATCGTGGTCGGCGCGGGGCTGGGCGGACTCACCGCGGCGCTGGAGCTCGGCAGCCGCGGCGTGCGCACCTTGCTGCTGGACGACGACGACACGGTGGGCGCGCAGGGGCTGTCCTCGCGCGGCATCTGCCACGCCAAGCACTCGCTGCAGATCTACGACCGCTTCGGCGTCGCCGCGCGCATCCGCGACAAGGGCGTGACCTGGAACGAAGGCGACGTGTTCGTGCGCGACGAGCGCATCTACCGCTTCAACCTGCAGCCCGAGCGGGACCAGAAGTTTCCCGCCTTCGTGAACCTGCAGCAGTTCTACGTGGAGCAATACTTGGTAGAGGCGGTGCTCGAGACGCCCGCGGTCGAGCTGCGCTGGAAGAGCCGCGTGACGGCCGTCGCGCAGCACGCCGAGCACGTCGCGCTGACGGTGGACACGCCGCGGGGACGCTACACCGTGCGCGCACAGTACGTGATCGGCGCCGACGGGGCGCACAGCGCGCTGCGCGAGCAGCTCGGCGCGCGCGACGCCGAGTCGGCCCTGTTCGACAACATCTGGTGCATCGCCGACGTGAGGCTGACGGGAACGCCGGGCGCGGTGCGCCGCTCCTACCTCGATGCGCCGCAGAACGACGGCGGCGCCATCTGGTACCACCAGATGGCCGACGGCGTCTGGCGCACCGACTGGCTCATCACCCACTACACCGACCCGGACGCCGAGGCGACGCCCGAGCGCGCGCAGGCGCGCCTGAAGAAACTCCTCGGTCCGGACACGCCGTTCGAGCTGGTGTGGGTCGGGCCCTGGCGCTTTCGCCGCCGCGTGCTGGAGCGGTTGACGCACGGGCGCGTGTTGTTCCTCGGCGACGCGGCCGCGCAGCACTCGCCCTTCGGCGCGCGCGGCGGCAACCGGGCGGTGCAGGACGCGAACAACCTGGGCTGGAAGCTCGCGCTCGTGCTGCAGGGGCGCGCACGGCCCGAGCTGCTCGAGACCTACGAGCTCGAGCGGCATTTCGCGGCGCGCGAGAACGTCGAGATCGCCTCGCGCAGCGCCGTGTTCATCGCGCCCGAGACCGACGGCCAGCGCCGCGTGCGCGACGCCTACGTCGAGCTCGCGCGGCGCCACGAATGGGCGCGGCCGATGGTGAACGTGGGGCGCCTGTCGGTGGCCAGCGTGTACGCGTTCAGCCCGCTCAACCGGGAAGGCGGCGGGCTCGAATCGCCGCTCGCGCGGCCGGGGGCGGCGGCGCCGGACGGACGTCGCGGCGAAGGGTTCCTGGTCGAGCGCCTGCGCGGCGAGTTCACGGTGGCGTACTTCGGCGGCGAGGGGCCGCCGGTGGCCGATGCGCAAGTCGTGCAACTGCCGAAGAAGGGCCACGATGCCCTGTTTTCGCGCTACGGCGTCGAGGATCGCGCGACCTACGTGCTTCGTCCCGACGGCCATGTGCTCGCGCGCTGCGCGGGCATCGACGGCGCCTTCGCGCGCGCGGCCATCGAGCAGGTGCTCGCTTACCGCGCGCCGCGCGAGCTCGCGCCGGCCGTCTCGCAGCAGCCGGCTGCCGACCGCCTGTTCGACACCCTGAGCGCGCACCTGGACGCCTTGCCGCCCGAGCACCGCGGCGCCGCCCTCGCACCCGTCATGGGGCGGATCGAGGAACGGGAAGGGAACCTGGAAGGGATTGGCGGGCTTTAATCTGTTCCGCCCTCCACCGGGTAGCCGTGCGCGCGCCAGCGCTGCATGCCGCCGGCGAGGTTGGCGACCTTGGAGAAACCGGCTTTCTTGAGCAGGACCGTGGCTTGGGCGGAGCGCGCGCCGGAGCGGCACACGGTGACGACCGGCACGTCGCGGTCGAGCTCGCCCGATCGAGCGGCAAGATCGCCAAGCGGCACCCGCCGCGCGCCCGCGATGTGGCCGAGCGGGCCGTCGAACTCGTCGGCCTCGCGCACATCGACGACCTGCACGTCGCGCGGGTGCTCTTCCAGCCAGTTCGGCTGCAGCTCGAGGATGCCGGCGAACGTGTAGGTGAGCGGCGCCCAATCCTCGCCGTCCGCCGGCGCAGCATCGTCCTGCGGCCGCCCGCACTGCAGGTTGGCCGGTACCGCGGCGTCCATCTGCTTCGGATGCGCGAGGCCCAGGTTCTCCATGTAGCCGACGAAATCGCCCTCGCCCACGGTCAGCGCCAGCCGCGGGTTGTAGCGCTTTTCCTCGCCGACGCTCGAGCAGGTGAGCCCGCGGTAGTCGTGCGCCGGGTAGATCAGGCAGCCCTCCGGCAGCGAGAAAACCTGCTCGCGCACCGAACGAAACAGCAATTGCGCGCTGCCTTGCTGGAAGTCGGTGCGGCCGCAGCCGCGGATCAGCACCGTATCGCCGGTGAAGGCCAGGGCGAGGTCATCGAGCACGTAGGTGAGGCAGCCGTTGGTGTGTCCCGGCGTCGCGCGCACCGTCAGGTGGCGCTTGCCGAACTCGACGCGCTCGCCCGGCTCGAGGGTGCGGTCCGCACCTTGCGCGCCGCTCGCCTTGCCGATGGCGATGCGGCTTCCCAGCCGCTCGCGCAGCAGCCACGCGCCGGTCACGTGGTCCGCATGCACGTGCGTCTCCAGCGTCCAGAGCAGCTTCAACCCCAGCTCCTCCACCAGCGCGGCGTCGCGGCGCGCCTGCTCGAACACCGGGTCGACGAGCAGCGCCTGGCGCGTGCCCGGGTCGGCTAGCAGATAGGTGTAGGTCGAGGACTGCGGGTCGAACAGCTGGCGGAAGGTC
>Ga0209705_10000628_pt1 | contig 18339 bp, 20 predicted proteins | sample PPLLaktember2015_5_FD_187262 | JGI IMG/M metagenome (GOLD analysis project Ga0209705, IMG submission 187262) | Freshwater sediment microbial communities from Prairie Pothole Lake near Jamestown, North Dakota, USA - PPLs Lake P8 Core (1) Depth... | ecosystem: Environmental > Aquatic > Freshwater... | reverse complement strand
CCCGAACTACCGGGCTGAATAGGTTTGGCGCACCAGAAGATCCTCATCCTGGATTTCGGCGCGCAGTACACCCAGCTGATCGCGCGCCGGGTCCGCGAAGCCAAGGTCTACTGCGAGATCCACCCTCACGACGTCTCCGACGACTTCGTGCGCGGCTTCGCGCCGCAAGGCGTGATCCTCTCCGGCAGCCACATGTCGGCCTACGAGGAAACGACCGGCAAGGCCCCCAAAGGGGTCTTCGACCTCGGCGTCCCGGTGCTCGGCATCTGCTACGGCATGCAGACGATGGCGCAGCAGCTCGGCGGCCGGGTGGAGGCGGGCAAGGTGCGCGAATTCGGCTATGCCGAGGTGCGCGCGCGCGGCCACACGCGGCTGCTCGACGGCATCGAGGATTTCCGCACCGCCGAGGGACACGGGATGCTCAAGGTGTGGATGAGCCACGGCGACAAGGTCGTCGACCTGCCGCCGGGATTCAAGCTCATGGCCTCCACCGAGGCCTGCCCCATCGCCGGCATGGCCGACGAGGCCCGCCGCTTCTACGGCGTGCAGTTCCACCCGGAAGTCACGCATACCCGCCAGGGCACGAAGCTCCTGCAGCGCTTCGTGCGCGACATCTGCGGCTGCCGCGGCGACTGGAACATGCCCGACTACGTCGTTGAGGCTTCCAGGAAAATAAAAGAACAAGTGGGAAGCGAGGAAGTCATCCTCGGCCTCTCCGGCGGCGTCGATTCGTCGGTCGCGGCCGCGCTCATCCACAAGGCGATCGGCGCGCAGCTCACCTGCGTCTTCGTCGACCACGGGCTGCTGCGCCTGGACGAAGCGAAGCAGGTCATGGACACCTTCGCCAGGCACATGCACGTCAAGGTGATCCACGTCGACGCTGCCGCTCAGTTCTTCGCCGCGCTGAAAGGCGTCTCCGACCCGGAGGAGAAGCGCAAGATCATCGGGCGACTCTTCGTGGATGTTTTCCAGCGGGAAGCAAAGAAAATCAAGAACGCCAAGTGGCTGGCGCAGGGCACCATCTACCCGGACGTCATCGAGTCGGCGGGCGCCCGCAGTGGTCCTACCGGCAAGAAGGCGACCACCATCAAGTCGCACCACAACGTCGGCGGCCTGCCGGAGACGCTGCACCTCAAGCTCCTCGAGCCGCTGCGCGAGCTCTTCAAGGACGAGGTGCGCGAGCTCGGCCTCTCGCTCGGCCTGCCGCGCGAGATGGTGTTCCGCCACCCGTTTCCCGGGCCCGGGCTGGGTGTCAGGATCCTGGGCGCCATCGAGAAGGACTACGTCCAATTGCTTCAAAGAGCAGATGCGATCTTCATCGACGAGCTGCGCTCGAGCGGCTGGTACGACAAGGTTGCCCAGGCCTTCGCGGTGTTCCTGCCGGTGCGCTCGGTGGGCGTGATGGGCGACGGGCGCACCTACGAGCACGTGGTCTCGCTGCGCGCGGTGCAGACCACGGACTTCATGACCGCCGAGTGGGCGCCGCTGCCGCACGAGCTCCTCGCCAAGGTCTCCAACCGCATCATCAACGAGGTGCGCGGCATCAACCGCGTCGCCTACGACATCTCCTCCAAGCCGCCGGCCACGATCGAGTGGGAGTGAGGGGACCGGATTCGCTCAGCAGATACGTGGCGGCAGGGTTCCTTGCCGCCCTTGCCGCATCCGGTTCGGGATGCAGTTCGCTGCCGACCATTGTTCCCGACATGGCAAGGCGCCCTGCGCAGCCTGTTCAACTCGAGGGTGCGCGCGGCCCCCTGACTGCCCAGCAAAGCAAGGCGATCCTTGACCGGCTCAAGCGCGGGGCCGAGGACACCAGCATCTTTGACCGGCATCTGGCGTTGGCAGAGGCCATCGTCGGGAGTCCGCTGATGGTGGGCAACAAGGTTGCCCTGCTGGAGGACGGCCCGGCCACCTTTCGGGCGATGTTCACCGCCATCGGCAATGCAAGAAACCATATCAACCTGGAGACCTACATCATCGAAGACGATGAGGTGGGGAATCGCTTTGTAGACGCGCTCATCGAGAAGCAGGCCCAGGGTGTGCAGGTGAATCTCATTTACGACAGCGTAGGGTCGATGAGCGTTCCCAGGGAGTTCTTCAAGCGTCTCACCGACGGCGGCGTGAAGGTTGTCGAGTTCAACCCCGTCAACCCGCTGACTGCCAAGAAGGGCTGGGAAGTCAATCAGCGCGATCACCGCAAGCTCCTGATCGTCGATGGCAAGACCGCATTCCTCGGCGGGATCAACATCAGCAGCGTTTATTCAGGCGGCTCCTTCAGCGCGCGATCCAGGCAGCGCCCCGGAGGCGGGCTGCCCTGGCGCGATACCCACCTGCAAGTGGACGGCCCCGTGGTGGGCGAGTTCCAGAAACTGTTTCTTGCGACCTGGGAGAAGCAAAAGGGCGAAAGGCTCGTGCCGGGGGACTACTTGCCGCAGCTCGGTAACCGGGGCAAGGAGGTCGTCGGCGCCGTCGGCAGCTCGCCTGATGAGCCCTACAGCCTGATCTACGCGACGCTGATTTCAGCAATCGGCAGCGCCGAAACCAGCGTCCACCTGACGAACGCTTATTTCGTTCCCGATCCGCAGTTGCTCGCCGCTCTCAAGGATGCGGTGCAGCGCGGCGTGGATGTGAAAATCATCCTGCCAAGCAAGACGGATTCCTGGCCGGTGTTTTACGCGGGCCGCTCCTACTATTTCGAGCTGCTCTACGCGGGAGTGAAAATCTACGAGCGGCGCGATGCGCTGCTGCACGCCAAGACGGCGCTCATCGACGGCGTGTGGTCGACTGTCGGATCGACCAACCTCGACTGGCGCAGCTTCCTGCACAACGAAGAAGTCAACGCCATCATCCTCGGGCAGGAGTTCGGCGCGCAAATGCGCGCCGCGTTCGAGGCGGACCTGGCCTTTTCCCGTCCCATCACGCTCGAAGAGTGGGTGCAGCGTTCGCTCAGTGATCGCCTGAAGGAAACGGCCGCCCGGATATGGGAATACTGGCTTTGAGTGAAAGGGGTCAGCCGGCGTAGGCGGCGTTGGCCGCCGCCGAGCGGTGCCACAGGGCCCGGCGCCAGCCGTAGCCGATCGCCACTGTTGCCGCGAGGCCGAGGCCGCCATAGAGGACGGTGGTCGCGACGTAGCCGATGCCCGCGATCAGCGGTCCGGAGGCGAGCAGGCCGAGCGGCAGCCCCCAGATGGCGAGCATGCGGACCCCCATCACCCGGCCGCGCATCGCGTCGTCGGAGGAGCGCAGCATGACCGCCGCGAGCGGCGTGATGCAGAAGCTGTGCACGAAGCCCGTGGCGAAGAGCAGGGTGAGCCCGAAGGCGAGCGTGCTCGTCTGGCCGAAGACGACGAGCGCGCCGAACCACAAGCCGCCGCTCCAGAGCATGACGCGCCCCGAGCCGAGGGGCAGGCGTACCGCGCCGACCACGAGCGACCCCGCCAGCGCGCCCGTCCAGAAGGCGCAGGCGAGATAGCCGAGCCCCGCCTGCCCGGCGGCGAACACTTCCCTGGCGACGTAAGGCAGCAGGCCGAGCACGAACGGGTAGGCGAGCAGGTTGACGAGGAACGCCAGGCTGAACGCGCCGAGCAGGTCGGGCTTGCGCCAGACGTACGCGAACCCCTCCTTCAGGTCGGTCAGCGGATGCGCCGTTCTCGCCGGCCCGGCGGGCATCCCGGCGACCCCCAGCGACAGCAGGAATGCGGCGACGTACATCGTCGTCACGAGCGCGTAGGCCGGTCCCATGCCGATCAACGCCACGCCGCCCGCGCCGGTGAGCGCCCCCACGACCCGCGCCATGTCGGTGGTGGTGCGCGAGATGCCGAGCGCGCGCAGCAGCACGCCGGCCGGCATGGTCTGCCCGACCAGCACGTGGCGCATCACGTTGTCCGACGGCCGCACCAGCCCGGCCACGCCGGCGATGGCGAACACATGCCATGGCGCCAGCGCGCCGCTGAAGGTGAGCGCGGTCATCAGCGCCGCCAGGAGCGCGTACACCGCCCGCGTGACGCACAGCAGGGTGCGGTGCCCGACGCGGTCCCCCAGCACGCCGAAGAACGGCGAGAAGAGCGAGCCGATCCAGACCAGCGCGCCGACGACCACGAGCTGCTGCACCGAGCCGGTCGCGGCCAGGATGTACCAGCCCAGGATCAGCGCCTCCATCTCGAAGGCCCAGGACGTGAACAGGTCCGCCGGCCACTGGAAGCGAAAGCTGCGGACCGCAAAAGGCGATGGCATCTGCCAGAATCACGAGTAATGGATGATGCGGAGTATATGCGGCGGGCGCTCGCGCTCGCGCGCCGGGCGCAGGAGGAGGGCGAAGTGCCGGTCGGCGCCGTCGTGGTTGTCGAGAATTCCGTCGTCGGGGAAGGATGGAATCGGCCGATCGCCGCCCGCGACCCGACCGCGCACGCCGAGATCCAGGCTTTGCGGTCGGCTTCTCTTCTCCTGAAGAATTATCGCCTGACCGGCGCGACGCTCTACGTGACCCTGGAGCCCTGCGACATGTGCGTCGGCGCCATGTTCCATGCGCGCATCGCGCGCGTGGTGTTCGGCGCCACCGACCCGAAGAAGCTCCAGCTCAAGAACCAGGTGAAGGTGGAGGGCGGCGTGCTGGCGGCCGAGTGCGGCGCGCTCCTGAGCGGCTTCTTCGCGGCGAAGCGATGATCGTCATCGACCTCGACAAACAAGAATTGGTTTTCAAGGGGAAGGCCTATTCCGTTTCCACGTCGAAGAAAGGCCCCGGCGAGGTCAACGGCAGCCTGTGCACGCCGCGCGGCCGGCACATCGTGCGCGCGAAGATCGGCGCCGGCGAGCCGCTTGGCGCGGTGTTCGTGCGCCGGCGCCCGACCGGGGAGGTGTGGACGCCGCAGCTGCACGCGCAGTACCCGGGCCGCGACTGGATCCTGACGCGCATCCTGTGGCTCTCGGGCCGCGAGCCGGGCAGGAACCGCCTCGGCGAGGTCGACACCATGCGCCGCTACATCTACATCCACGGCACGCCCGACAGCGCCGAGATGGGCAAGCCGGGCTCGATCGGCTGCATCCGCATGCGCAACCGCGACATCGCCGAGCTCTTCGAGCTGGTGCCGCCCTACACGCCGGTCGACATTAAGGAGTAATACTCAACAGCAGGGACTGGATCTTTTCCCGGGTCGGCGCCAGGATCACGCCTTTTTCACAAATAATCGCCGTAATAAGCTCGGCCGGCGTGATATCGAAAGCCGGGTTGCGCACCGACACGCCCTGGGGCGCCCAGCGCGTTTCGCGATAGCCGGTGACCTCGTCGGCGCCGCGCTCCTCGATCGGGATCTTCGAGCCGTCGGGAATGCTGGGGTCGAAGGTGGAAATCGGGGCGGCGACGTAGAAGGGGATGCCGTGGCGCTTCGCGAGCACCGCCAGGGCGTAGGTGCCGATCTTGTTCGCCGTGTCGCCGTTGGCGGCAATGCGGTCGGCTCCCACCACCACGACGTCGACCTCGCCGCAGCTCATGAGATGCCCCGCCATGCTGTCGGTAATGAGGGTGACGGGAATGCCCTCCTGGACCATCTCGTAGGCAGTGAGTCGCGCACCCTGGAGGTAGGGGCGCGTCTCGTTCGCTATTACGGAAACATTCTTGCTTTTCGAAGAACGAATCACGCCCAAAGCGGTGCCGTAGCCCGCCGTCGCCAGGGCCCCCGCGTTGCAGTGAGTCATGATGCGCGCCTTGTCCGGGATTAGCTCGGCGCCGAACTTGCCCATCGCGCGGTTCCCCGCCAGGTCCTCGGCGAAGATCGCCTTCGCCTCGGCCTCGAGATCCTTCGCCTTCTTCATGCGATCGAGCGCCCAGAAGAGGTTCACCGCCGTCGGCCTGCTCTTTCGCAGGACTTCGAAGGCTTCCGGAGAGCCTTTCGACAGCACGACGCCAAAGGCGGCTGCGCAGCCGATGGCCGGGGCGCCGCGCACGACCATGTCGCGAATGGCCTTCGCCACTTCGTCCGCAGTACGGCAGGTGACGTAGACGGTCTTCTCGGGCAGCAGGCGCTGGTCGAGGAGCTCCAGCCGATCGCCTTTCCAGCGGATCGGCTCGACCGCTTCAGCCATCAGACGACCCGCTCGTTGCCGCCGTCGACCGGGACCTGCGCCGCGGTGGTCTTGGCGAAGAGCGGCCCGCACATCTCGGCGGCGAGCTCCGCCACGTCCTTCGAGGACACTTCCTGGCGCAGCAGGTTGTTCTTCCTGTACTGCTCGACCGTGAGGTTATAGGCCTTGGCGCGCTGGGCGAGCACTTCCTCGGTCCACAGCGCCGTGTCGAAGACCTGGTTTGGATGCAGCGAGTTGATGCGGATGGCGTCCTTGGACCATTCGAGCGCGGCCACGCGCGCGAGCTGGTTGAGCGCGGCCTTGGAGGCGGAGTAGGCGGCGGCGCCCGGTCCGGGCGCCTGCACGTTCTTCGAGCCGATGACGACGATGCGCCCGGTGCGCGGCGCGAGCTTGAGGAGCGGATGGCAGGCCTGCATGACGAGCAGGTTCGCCTCCACGTTTACCGCCATGGCGCTGCGCCAGCTCTCCGCGCCGATGTCCTGGATCGCCTGGGAGGAGGGGAAGATGCCGGCGTTCAGCACCAGCATGTCGACGCCCCCGAAGCGCTTCACGGCTTTATCCAGGGCTTTCTCGATCTCGTCCTTTTTGGTCAGGTCACAAGTGAGGCCAAGCACGTCCGGGCGCTTCCACATCGTCTCGATGGCGGCGTTGCGGTCGAGCCCGACCACGGCCGCGCCGCGCTTGAGGTAGGCCTCGACGCACGCCTTGCCGATCCCGGAGGCCGCGCCGGTGACCAGCGCCACCTCGCCGGTAAAGACCGGCGGCGAGCCGCCCTTGCGCAGCTTGGCCTGCTCGAGGTCCCAGTACTCGATGTCGAAGGTGTGCTTCTGCTCGAGCGCGCGCCAGCCGCCGAGGGCTTCGGCGCGCAGGATGACGTCGATGGTGTGCTCGTACAGGTCCTCGACGATCAGCGTGTCGCGCGCGGTGCGGCCGGCAGCGACGAAGCCGAGCTGCGGGTCGAGCGCCATGCGCGGCGCCGCGTCGAGCATGGTCTTCTTTTCCGTAGCGGAAACCGAGAGCTTCTCGAAGTACTCGCGATAGCGCTTCGCGTAGGCGGCCACGTCGCGGCCGAGCATCGGGAAGGGCTTGGTGCGGATCACGTGGTCGGGCGTCGCCGGGCCCTGCAGTGCCAGCTTCTCCAGGTCGCGCCGCTGCGCGAAGCCGAGGAACTTCGGGCTGTCGTTGACCTTCAGGAGCATCGGGAACCCGGCCTGGTCGGACATGGCGCGGCGCAGCTTCGCGACTTCCTGCCTTTCGAACCCTGAAGGTTTTTCATTTCTGACTTCGATCTGCCACGCCTTCTTGCGCGCGAGATACTCCTCGGCCATCGACACGAGCTCGATCATCAGCTCGTAGGACTCCTTCGCATCGTCGGCGAAGGAAAAGATGCCGTGCGAGAGCAGCACCATGCCCACGGTGTTGCCTTTCGCCTGCTTCGGGAACTCGCGCGCGCAGTAGGCGGCGAGGTCGAAGCCGGCCATGATGTAGGGGATGACCACGACGCGGTCGCCGTAGATCTCGCGGATGCGCTTCTCGCCGTCGGGCGCGTTCGAGACCGAGAGCACGGCGTCGGCATGCGTATGGTCGACGTAGCGGTGCGGCAGGATGGCGTGCAGGATGGTCTCGACCGAAGGCGAGGGGGCGCCCGCGCGCAGCATGTGCGTGTTGAGCTCGTTCACCATCTGCGGGTCGGGCAGGCTCTTCAGGGCGGCGAGCCGACGCACGTAGCCGAGCGTCACGGGCGAGAACCCGGCGGGCTCGATGGTCTCGAGGTCCCAGCCGCTGCCTTTCACGTAAAGGACGTCCTCTTCCTCGCCGAAGAGGTTCTTCTCGCGCAGCTTGACCGAGGTGTTGCCGCCGCCGTGCAGGACCAGGGACTTGTCGCGGCCGAGCAGCCTCGAGGTGTACACCCGCGGCCCGAGCGGGCCGGAAAACTGCGCCGCTTCGGCGTCGCTCCAGAGGCTTTTCATGCGCCGATTATACTTTTCGCCGCATGCTAAGAATCGAATTGCTGCCGTGGGAGCGCGTGCGCGAGCTGGCTTCGCCGATCCGCTTCGAGGTGTTCGTGCGCGAGCAGCGCGTCCCCGCCGAGATCGAGCTCGACGACATGGACGCCCGAAGCCTGCATGCCATCGTTTTTCTGGAAGAGAAACCCGTCGGAACAGCAAGGCTGCTGCCGGACGGCCACATCGGCCGCATGGCGGTCCTGAAAGCCCATCGGAAGAAGGGCGTGGGCGCGGCCATGCTCAAGCGCCTCATCGAGGCGGCGCGAGAGAGAGGCGACCGCGAAGTCGCGCTCTCGGCGCAGGTGCACGCGGTGCCCTTCTACCGGGCGCATGGCTTCGTGGAGGAGGGCGCCGAGTACGAGGAGGCCGGCATCGCGCACCAGGCGATGCGGCTCAGCCTCTAGAACTCGAAGCGCACCGTCTCGCCCTCGGTGCCGTCGGGCCCGTAGGTGCGCTCCGCGAACCTCAGGCGAGAATCGCTTTTCAGCAGCACCGTCGAGCAGCGGGTCCCGTACTGGCCGTTGACGATCCGCGCCGGCGCGAGCGTGCCGAAAAGCGGTTCGACGCCCGGCGCGATGTCGAGCACGGCGCGGAAGCGCGCCTTGTCGGGCTCGACTTCCGGCGAGTCGAGCAGCAGGTTGCCGAGACCGTAGATGCCGGGCTCGAGCCGCCGCGGCGCGCCGTCGCGGTTCGACATCCACCACAGTTCCTCGCCGTCGCAGGCGAGCAGGTTGAACCCGCTGTACTTCTGCGGGGACAGACCTTTCATGTATTCGCCCGGCGTCCCACCGTTTTCCAGAAACTTCGTCACCAATGCCCCCCTGGACTCCGCCGCAGAAGGCTCGCGCGCGCCGCGGTAGTTGGTCACCGCGGCGAAGCGGCCGGAGCGCGCCACGCCCATCCAGGTGCCCTTCGCCTCGAGGTCGCGCCCGGCGAGGATGGCGGGGCGGTCGGGCCAGAACGCGGCGGCCGCGGCGGGGCGGCCATGGAACTCGTCGCGATTGGCGGCCACCGCGAGCGCGAGCTCGGGATGCGCGCGCCAGGCAAGCAGGATCAGGCACATACGAACCGCTCGACGCGCCGCTCGAGGCCGAGCTTCGCGCCTTCGCGCTCGAGCAGGGCCTCGAAGGCGCGCTCGTCGGCGACGCCCTCGTAGACCTCCATGTAGGTGGCGGGATCGTCGCGCCGGCGCATCCAGCGCCCGCGCACGCCGCACTGCTTTTCCACAAGCGAGAACAGGGCCTCGACGCCAGGGCGGAGACCTTCCGCCTTTTCTGGAGAAACCTTGTAGTAGATGTAGTAGTTCAAATCGGCATCACGGCGAGGAGCTCGTCGCCGGCGCGATCGACCACCACGCCGCCTTCGAACTCCTGTCCGGGGCGCAAGTCGCTGCCCGCGGGAGCGCGCACCTGCACCATGCGCCGCTTCACCTGGCCGCGGTACTGGGCGCGCGCGACGATTTCCTGGCCGGGGTAGCAGCCTTTCTGGAAGTCGACGGCGCCGAGCTTCTCCAGGTTCACCATCTGCGGCACGAACTGGTCCTGCGTGGCGGCGGTGATGAGCGGCCGGCCGGCGCGGATCTCCTGCAGCGTCCATTCCTCCTCGCGAGCGTTGGGCGCCGTCTTCATCTCCGCCAGCGGCCCGAGCTGCAGGTAGCGCCGCTCGCCCACGCGTACGGTGGCGATGTTGCCGCTCCAGGAGACCTCCGCGGCGCCGCTCTCCATGTCCCAGAGCCCGTCCTGCGCCCAGCGCTCGCTCTCGTCGGCGACCTTGACCTTCGAGCGCAGCACGAACATCGCCAGGCGCTTCGCCACCGGCGCGGCCAGGTCGCGCGCGAGCTGCAGCAGGAAGCCCTGCGGCGAAGGAATGACGAGAAAGGTCGCCAGCAGGCGGCCTTTCGCCGAGCACCAGCCCGCGGGCACCGCGCGATCGGCAGGAAGGTTGCGCACGTCGTTGGTGAGCTGCGCGTGCAGGAATTCACGCGCGTCGTCGCCCGTGACAGACAGCAAACCGTAGCGGCTGAGGCGCGCGCGTTGCATCGTAGAATCGCATTTTACCCGCGAGGCAAACTGAAAACCCTTTTCTCGCTCGTGTTTCTGCTTGCCGTGGCGACGGCCGGCTACGCCGCGTGGTACGTGGCCACGCCGCTCTCTGTGGCGAGGCTGCCGACCGAGATCGAGATCCCGCGCGGCGCCGGGCTGCGCACCGCCATCGAGCAGCTCGAGAAGGGCGGCGTCGCTGTGCGGCCGCTGCAGTTCGAGCTCCTCGCCCGCGCGCTCGGGCGCGAGCGCGCCATCAAGGCCGGCAACTACCAGCTCCTGCAGCCCCTCACGCCGCTCGAGATGCTGAAGAAGCTCACGCGCGGCGACGTCACCCAGGCCGAGGTGCGGCTGATCGAGGGCTGGACTTTCGCGCAGTTCCGGGCCGCGCTCGACGCCAGCGCGGACCTGCGCCACGACACCAAGGGGCTGGATGAAACGGAGGTGCTCGGGCGCGTGGGCGCCGCCGAGCCCCATCCCGAGGGCATCTTCTTTCCCGATACCTATCTTTTCGCCAAGGGCGCGAGCGACCTCACGGTGCTGCGCCGCGCCTACCGCGCCATGCAGCGGCATCTCGCCGACGAATGGTCGAAGCGCGAGGAGAACATTCCCTACCGGACGCCTTACGATGCGCTCATCATGGCCTCGATCATCGAGAAGGAGACGGGCAAGGCGGGCGAGCGCGACCTGATCGGCGGGGTGCTCGCCAACCGCCTGCGCATCGGCATGCGCCTGCAGGTCGACCCGACCATCATCTACGGCCTGGGCGCGGCCTTCGACGGCAACCTGAAGCGCAGCCACCTCACCGACGACGGCCCGTACAACACCTACACGCGGGCCGGCCTGCCGCCCACGCCGATCGCCATGCCCGGCCTCGCCTCGCTGCGCTCGGCGATGCAGCCCGCGAAGACCGATGCGCTCTACTATGTGTCGCGCGGCGACGGCTCGAGCCACTTCTCGCGCAGCGTCGAGGAGCACAATCGCGCCGTGAGCAAGTACCAGCGCGGGGGGCGCTGACGATTCCCATGGGGAAACAGGGCAAGCTCATCACGATCGAGGGCGTCGACGGCGCCGGCAAGTCCACGCACCTGGAGTTCATCGCGGACGCGCTGCGCGCCGCGGGTGGCAATGAGGGCCGCCACGTCATCGTCACGCGCGAGCCCGGCGGCACCGACCTCGCCGAGCGGATGCGCCAGGCGATCCTCGCGCAGCCGATGCCCCCGGGGATGGAGACGCTGTTCCTTTTCGCCGCGCGCGCCGACCACGTCGCGCGCGTCATCGGGCCGGCGCTCGCCGCCGGGAGCTGGGTCGTGTGCGACCGCTTCACCGACGCCACCGCGGCCTACCAGGGCGCGGGCAAGGGCGTGCCGCTCGACGTGATCGAGCGCCTCCAGGAGCTTGCGCATCCGGGCCTCGCGCCCGCGCGCACCTTAGTCTTCGATTGCAGCTACGAGGTGGCGCGCGAGCGCCTCGCCGCCTCGCGCAAGACCCTCGACCGCTTCGAGCGCGAGGACCGCGCGTTCTTCGAGCGCGTGCGCGCCGCCTACCTGGAGCGCGCCAGGGCCGAGCCCGGGCGCATGCGCGTGATCGACGCGAGCGCCGGCGTCGAGGCGATCCGCAAGGCGATCGCCGCCAACCTGTCAGGCTTGTGATGAGCGGGCCTCTGCTTCATCCCTGGAACCAGCCGATCCTCGATTCCCTGAGAAGCCGCCTCGAGCGCCTGCCGCACGCGCTGCTCGTCCACGGCGCCCGCGGCGTCGGCAAGCTCGCGCTGGGCGAGCGCATCGCCCAACTCCTGCTCTGCGAGCACGCCGAGGAAGCGCGGCGGCCCTGCGATGCCTGCGACGCCTGCCGCTGGTTCCTGGCCGGCAACCATCCCGACTTCCGGCGCCTGGAGCCCGAGGCGCTGATGAAGGAGCCGACGGAGCCTGAGGAGGAGGGCGCGGCGAAGCGGAGCAAGCAGCCCAGCCTCGTGATCCGCATCGAGCAGGTGCGCGCCCTCGCCGATTTCCTCTACGTCGGCTCCCATCGCGGCAAGCGCCGCGTGGCACTCGTGCACCCTGCCGAAGACATGAACGCCAACGCCGCCAACGCGCTCCTGAAGGGGTTGGAGGAGCCGCCGGCGGGCGCCATGTTCGTCCTCGTCTCGCACCGCCCCGCCCGGCTTCTCCCGACCGTGCGCAGCCGCTGCGTCGCCATCCCGGTTCCCATCCCCGCCCCCGAGGTCGCGCGCGGCTGGCTTGCGGGGCAGGGCGCGAAGGACGCCGACCGGTGGCTCGCCTATGCCGGCGGCGCCCCTTTGCGGGCCCTGGAGTACGCCGCCGACGCCCCCGCCTACGACCGCGTCATCCGCTCCCCGGCCCAGGTCGAGGACCGCAACGAGCTCGAGCGCCTGGCCGAGGCCTTGCAGAAGTCGGCCTACGACCGCGCCTTCTCCGCTTTCGGGCTACCCCCCAAGTTCCGGGCCACCACCGCGGCCACCGACCCCGGGCAGGCCCGCCCCTGGCTCGCCTACGCCCGGGCGATGGGGGAGAACCGGCTCCTCGTCCGCCACCCGCTCAACGTCGCGCTCTTCTCCGCCGACATGCTCGCCGCCCGGCCGCAAGACTTAAAGTGAAGTCTCAAAAGGCTCTCTAAGAGACTGTCCTACCGAGAGTTACGGTCCTTCGAGTCTGTACCCCGATCGGGGTACGAAAGGCCTTCTAAGCGTCTCCACCGATGGCCGCGGGGGAGGCCCCAGCCTCTATAGTTACCTTGAGGGATCTTGGATTTAACATAATACACATTGGATAGCAAATGGCGGGTCCAGGGATTGCCGAAAACCCCCACCACGACAAGGGCCCGGTTCCATACTCGTGCCGATGACAGAACTAGCGTTTGGCATCGAAGCGCCCCGTGATTTGCTGGCAAAGGCCCGCCGCGAGGTCGGACGCCTTGAGCAAGCCGAGAACTGGCACGGCACCGATGATTGGGAACCCATCGCCGACGCCGCCATCAACGCGGCCCTGACGCTTTGGCACATCACCGATTGGATCGCCAACTCCCCAGATCCGGCCTGCCAATCGGCAATCGCGCAGATTAAGGCCAAGCGCGGCTCCGCCAAGACCGCCGCACTTGCGGTCCTCCAGGAACACGTACTTGACGATTCCAACATTGCACTCTGCGACGCACTAGCCAACGGCGCCAAACATTTCACAATCCGCGAGCGATCTCTGGATCCAACGCGGCTCTTCGCGAAGCCGGACGCCACGACCGCATACTTGGGAAGCAGCACCGTCACTATCCGTGCCGATGTAACCCAGTCGGGCTCGTACAGCATCGCAATGCCCAAGCCACCGCGCTATTTTGCAAAAGTCATCATCAACGAAACCACAAGCGGCCGTGCGCTCGATGTCTTCAAGGCCGCACTTTCGTACTGGGAGAAATTCTTCGACGATTACCGTCTCTGATCACAAGCACGCTCATCTAACCCGAATCGCCTTATCGCCAGCGCGGTAGCGTTAAGTGTCCTTGTCTCTCGGTTAGTGCGGCGTGCGCGCCCTCTCCTGTCCGCAGCGCCCTCCTCTCAGTTCTCGCGCTGACGCGAAACCTCATGTGAATGAGAGTCATTAGTAAACCCGGAGTGTCGGGTCTTTGGGACAAGTACTCATTCGATGCCGTGGCACTACAAAATTTCGGGCATCCAGCGACTTGACCCTCGCGATGCAGGCGAACAGCATCACGGCACGCTTGAAGGGAGCCCGATGCCAGACCTTGTTAAGGACCTTGAAAACAAGGCCGCACAGATAGAAGAGCAGCTGCAGCTCGCTCTTAAGGAATACCCGGACCGGATCGCCCTGGACCGCGTGAAATTCGCGATGTCGCTGACGCGATTCATGCGAACACAGCTCCACATCAACGCCGCAGAACGGCGCCTCGGCGAAGACCCGGACGATACGGTGATCTCCATCCTGTAGACGGTCCCTCGGACTCGCGGACTTTAGGACCTTCTAGTTCAGCTTGCCGGAAGGCGGGAGCGGCAGTCTCGCGACGGGAATGCCCTCGTCCACCAGCTCGTCGTGCTCCGCCTCGGTCGCCTGGCCGCGGATGGCGCGCGCCGGCGCTTCCTTGTAGTGAATGCGGCGCGCTTCTTCCGGGAACTGCTTGCCGACGTCCTCGGACTTGGTGAGGAGCTCGTCCAGCATGCGCGAGTACAGGATCTGGGCGATGGCGAACGGGTCCTTGCCTTCCATGTCCGGGGTCTTCTCCGGCTTTCCGGGCTCGGGCTGGGGCTTGGGCGGCTGGGCGCCGAGGTTGGCGCGGGTGGCGGACGGGATGCGCTCGACCGAGGCCGAGCCGCAGGCGGGGCAAGCGACCAGGCGCCGCTCGTTCTGCGAGGCGAAGTCGGCCGCCGAGGCGAACCAGCCCTCGAAACGGTGGCCGCCGGCGCAAAGCAGGTCGAAAACAATCATTTAGGCGATTCTACAATGCGACCGTGACCACGCTCTTCTTCCTGCACGGGGTCGGCGGCGGTCGCGCCGCGTGGGACCGCCAGGTGCCGTACTTTTCGGAGCGCGGCTATCGCTGCGTGGCGTGGGACCAGCCGGGCTACGGCGGCACGGAGACCGTCGAGCCCTATACGTTCGAAAAGGTGGCCGAGGCCCTCGCCCGGCAGATCGACGAGCCGGCGGTGCTGGTGGGCCACAGCATGGGAGGCATGGTTGCCCAGGAGACCTGTGCGCGCTTCCCGGATCGGGTCCGGGCGCTGGTGCTGAGCTTCACGAGCCCTGCTTTCCCCGCCGGCAGCGACTTTGCGCGCCAGTTCGTCGCCGCGCGCACCGGGCCGCTCGACCAGGGAAAAAGCATGGCCGACATCGCCGCGGCGCTGATGCCGACCATGCGCGGCACGAAGTCCGACCCCGCCGGCGTGGAGCTCGCCCGGCGCACCATGGCCGCGGTGCCGCCGGACACGTACCGCAAGGCCGTGCACCTCCTCACGACCTTCGACCGCCGCGAGAGCCTGCCGAAGGTCCGCGTGCCGACCCTCATCGTCGCCGGCAGCGACGACCAGGTTGCGCCGCCCGCGGTCCTGGAGAAGATGTCGAAGCGCATCCCCGGCGCCCGGTACGTGCTGCTCGAGGGCTGCGGGCACCTGGGGCCGATGGACCAGCCCGAGGTTTTCAACGACGTGGTGCACTCCTTCCTTAAAAGCCTATGAGCTCAGTCGCCGGCAGCGATTACCCCCTGACCCCGAAGCAGAAGGCGCTGATCGGGCTCGCGGAATCCCTCGGGCCCGCCTTCGCGAAGCGCGCCGAGCGCTACGACCGCGAGGCGAGCTTCCCGCACGAGAACTACGCCGACCTGAAGAAGGCCGGGCTCCTCGGGCTGTGCGTGCCGGAGAAGCTCGGCGGGCGCGGCGCCGACCTCAAGACCTACGCGCTCGTCTCGGCGACGCTCGGCAAGCACTGCGGCGCCACCGCCCTCACCTTCAACATGCACGCCTGCTCGACGCTCTGGCCCGGCGTGCTCGCCGACGCGCTCGACATGACGCCCGAGCAGCGCGCGGAGCACGAGCGCCATCGTGCCGTGCATTTCCAGCGCGTCGTGCGCGACGGCGCGATCTATGCGCAGCCCTTTTCCGAGGGCAGCGCGGCCGCCGCCGGCATGGCGCCCTTCGGCACCACCGCCGCTCGTGCCGAGGGCGGCTGGCGCATCAACGGCAAGAAGATCTTCGCCTCGCTCTCGGGCGCCGCGCACTACTACGGCGTGCTCTGCACCGAGGCGAAGCCAGAGCTGTCGATGCGCGACACGCTGTACATGGCGGTGCCGGGCGACGCGCCCGGCCTCACCATCACCGGCGACTGGGACCCGCTCGGCATGCGCGGCACGGTGTCCCGCACGCTGGTGTTCAAAGACGTGTTCGTGCCCGACGAGGCGCAGATGATGCCGCGCGGTGTCTACCACCAGGCGGCGCGGCGCTGGCCGCACATGTTCACCACCCTCGCCCCCACCTACATGGGCATTGCCATCGCCGCCTACGACTTCACGGTGAGCTACCTGCGCGGCGAGGCCCCCGGCACGCCGCCGGTGAAGCGGCGCATGTACCCGACCAAGCAGATCGCGGTGGCCGAGATGTTCGTCAGGCTCGAGCAGACGCGCGCCCTCTTCCTGCGCATGCTCGACGACGCGCGCGTCGACCCGCCCAAGGAGTCGCGCCTGCGCGCCTACGCGGCGCAGTACACCATCATGGAGAACGCCAACGCCATCGCCGCGCTCGCCATCCGCACCTGCGGCGGGCAGTCGATGCTCAAGTCCCTGCCGCTCGAGCGCCTGTACCGCGACTCGCGCTGCGGCTCGCTGATGCTTCCCTGGACCGCCGAGCTCTGCCTCGACCGCATCGGCCGCGAGGCGCTCTACGAGCCGGGCGAGAGCGATTGAACCTCTCGCGGATCATCGAGCGCTGGGCCGGGCATTTCCCGGACAAGGTGGCGCTGCACTTCCACGGCACGGACTACACGTATGCGCAGTTGTGGAAGAGGATCCAGGAGGTTTCCAGTTCTCTTGCAGTGAACAAGGGCGAGCGGATCGCCTGGCTCGGCTACAACCACCCGGACATGCTGGTGCTGCTCTTCGCCGCCGCGCGGCGCGGGGCGATCCTGGTGCCGCTCAACTGGCGCCTCACCGCTGCCGAGCACAAGCGCATCCTCGCCGATTGCACGCCCAAGCTCATTTTCTCGGACAGCGACTTCGCCGAAGCAGCATCGAAACTCGGTGTTCAGGTGGGTCGGCTGGACTCGCCGGGACAGGAGAGTTTCCCCGGAGAGGACAAAGACGATGTGCTGATCGTCTACACATCGGGCACTACCGGCACCCCGAAAGGCGCGGTGCTGACGCAGTCGGCGCTGCTCTGGAACGGCTTCAACTCGATCCACGCGCACGACCTTTCGCAGTCGGACCATGTGCTGAGCCCGCTGCCGATGTTCCACGTCGGCGGCCTCAACAACCAGACGCTCCCTGCCCTCCTCGCCGGTGCCACCGTGACGCTGCACAAGCGCTTCGAGCCGGGCGCCTGGCTCGCCGACGTGGCGAGGCGCCGCCCGACGATCAGCCTGCTCGTGCCCGCCACCATGGCCGCGGTGATTGCACGGCCGGAGTGGCCAAGCACCGAACTCTCGAGCCTTCGTCTCTTGAATACAGGATCGATGGTGGTGCCCGACTCGCTCATCCGCGCCTTCCACGAGCGCGGCGTGCCGGTCGGGCAGATCTACGGCTGCACGGAGACTGCGCCGATCGCCGTGGTGCTCCTGAAAGAGGATTCGTTTCGAAAGGTCGGAAGTACGGGAAAACCGGCGCCGCACTGCGAGGTGAAGCTGGTCGACCGCGAGATCTGGGTGCGCGGCCCGGCGGTGATGCGCGGCTACTGGCCCGACTATTCAGGCCTGACGGAGGATGGCTGGTTCCGCACCGGCGACCTCGCGCGCGTCGATGAGGAAGGCTTCTATTGGATCGTCGGCCGCTCGAAGGAGGTGATCATCTCCGGCGGCGAGAACATCCATCCCGCGGAGCTGGAGAACGTGCTCGCCGACTGCCCGGACATCGCCGAGGCGGCGGTGGTGGGCATCGAGGATCCCAAGTGGGGCGAAGCCGCCTGTGCGTGTGTGGTGTCGAAGCTGGATGAAGCCACGGTGATGAAGCTTTTCGAGGGAAGGCTCGCGCACTACAAGCATCCCCGACGCATCGCCTACTTCGACGCCCTGCCCCGCAACGCCATGGGCAAGGTGCTGAAGAGCGAGCTCAGAGCGGCTCTCGCATCGCGCGGCTCAGGTAAGCGGTGACCGGCGCGAGCAGGTAGTCGACCGCGGTGCGGCTGTCGGTGCGGATGAACACCTCCGCCGGCATGCCTGCCTGGAGCTTGAGGTTCCCCGCGCTCGCCAGCGCCTGCTCCGTGACGTCGACGTGCACGATGTAGTAGGGAACGCCGGTCTGCTGCTCGACCATGCGGTCGCCCGAGACGTAGGCCACCGCGCCGTGCACGAGCGGCGTGGTGCGGGTGGGATATGCGGTGAGGCGCACGTCGGCCTGCGAGCCGGCGCGCACGTAGTTCACGTCCTCGGGCCGGATGCGCGCCTCCACGATGAGGCGCTTCTCGTCCGGCACGATCTCCATCAGGATCTCGCGCGGCCCGATCACCGAGCCGTTGTTGAACACGCGCAGGCCCACCACCTCGCCGGCGATGG
>Ga0209705_10000627_pt1 | contig 18376 bp, 13 predicted proteins | sample PPLLaktember2015_5_FD_187262 | JGI IMG/M metagenome (GOLD analysis project Ga0209705, IMG submission 187262) | Freshwater sediment microbial communities from Prairie Pothole Lake near Jamestown, North Dakota, USA - PPLs Lake P8 Core (1) Depth... | ecosystem: Environmental > Aquatic > Freshwater... | reverse complement strand
GGTGCCGGTCCACGAGCCCTGGATCATCTTGCCGAGGAAGGTCTTCTTCAGCGCCTCGGAGCCGCACAGCTCCAGGGCGTGGATGGCGCCCTGCGTCAGCAGCGGGCACAGGGAGAAGGACATGTTGGACGAGGTCAGCATCTCCTCGACCGCGGTCGCGACCAGCTTCGGCAGCCCGGACCCGCCCCATTGCGCCTCGAAGGGCAGCGAGCCCCAGCCGCCTTGCACGTACTGTTCGTAGGCTTCCTTGAACCCCTTAGGCGTGGTGACCGTGCCGTCCTTCCAGATCGAGCCTTGCTGGTCACCTGAATAATTAATTGGATCAAGTACTTCTGATGAGAACTTCGAGGCTTCCTCGAGGATGGCGTCGACCGTGTCCGGAGTCGCTTCCTCGTACCCTGGAAGCTTTGCCACCTGCCCCAGACCGGCGAGCTCCCGCAGCACGAAGCGCATGTCCTTGAGCGGCGCTGTATAGGCGCTCATTTCTTCAGTTCTTCTACCAGCATCGGCACCACCTGGAACAGGTCCCCGACGATGCCGTAGTCGGCCACCTGGAAGATCGGCGCCTCCTCGTCCTTGTTGATGGCGACGATCACCCGGCTGTCCTTCATGCCGGCAAGGTGCTGGATGGCCCCGGAGATGCCGACCGCGACGTAGAGCTCGGGGGCGACGATCTTGCCGGTCTGGCCGACCTGCCAGTCGTTCGGCACGAAGCCGGCGTCGACCGCGGCGCGCGAGGCGCCCATGGCGGCCTTCAGCCGGTCGGCCAAGGGCTCGAGGATCTTGAAGTTGTCGCCCGACCCCATCCCCCGCCCGCCGGAGACCACGGCGCGCGCGGAGGTGAGCTCCGGGCGCTCCGACTTCGCCACCTCGCGGCCGACGAAGCTGGAAAGCCCGCTGTCCGCGGGCGCGGCCACGCTCTCCACCGCCGCGGCTCCGCCGCCCGCCGCCACCGCGTCGAACGCGGTGGTGCGCACGGTGATCACCTTGATCGGGTCGGCCGACTTCACCGTCGCGAGCGCATTGCCGGCATAGATCGGGCGCACGAACGTATCCGGGCTGTCGACGGCGATGATCTCGGAGATCTGCTGGCAGTCGAGCAGCGCCGCCGCGCGCGGCAGGATGTTCTTCCCGGTGGAGGTCGCCGGCGCGAGGATATGGCTGTAGTTCTTCGCCATCGACACGATGAGCGAAGCGACGTTTTCCGCAAGCTCCTCGGCGAGCGGGGCGGCATCGGCATGCAGCACCTTGGCCACGCCGGCGATCGCAGCGGCTGCCTTGGCGGCCTCGGCGCAGTCGTGGCCGGCAACCAGCACGTGGATCTCGCCGCCGATCTTCTGCGCCGCGGCGACCGTGTTCAGGGTCGCCTTCCTGACCGTCTTGCCGTCGTGCTCCGCGAGAACCAGGACGGCCATCAGATCACCTTGGCTTCGTTGCGCAGCTTGTCGACCAGCGCCTTCGCGTCGGCAACTTTCACCCCGGCCTTGCGCTTGGGCGGCTCCACCACCTTGAGCGTCGCCAGGCGCGGCTTCACGTCCACGCCCAGCGCGTCGGGCGTGAGCATCTCGAGCGGCTTCTTCTTCGCCTTCATGATGTTCGGCAGCGTGACGTAGCGCGGCTCGTTCAGGCGCAGGTCCGTGGTCACGACCGCGGGCAGCCTGATCGCGAGCGTCTCGAGGCCGCCGTCGACCTCGCGTGTAACCTCGGCGTTCTCATTGCTTACTTTGAGTTTCGAGGCAAATGTCGCTTGCGACCAGCCGAGCAGCGCGGCGAGCATCTGCCCGGTCTGGTTGGAGTCGTCGTCGATCGCCTGCTTGCCCATGATGACGAGCCTGGGCTGCTCCTTCGAAACGATGGCTTTCAGGAGCTTTGCAACGGCGAGCGGCTGCAGCTCAGTGTCGGTCTGGACCAGGATCGCCCGGTCGGCGCCGATGGCGAGCGCGGTGCGCAGCGTTTCCTGGCAGGCGGCCGCGCCGCACGAGACCGCGAGGATCTCGGTCGCGACGCCGGCTTCCTTCAGCCGCACCGCCTCCTCGAGGGCAATCTCGTCGAACGGGTTCATCGACATCTTGACGTTGGCGGTCTCGACGCCGGAGCCGTCGGCCTTGACGCGCACCTTGACGTTGAAGTCGACCACGCGCTTTACCGCGACCAGGACTTTCATCGGGAAATTATAGGGTCCGCTCGATCAGGGCGTCGACGGCGAGCGCCCCCTGCCCCGTTTCAAACACGAACACGGGGTTGATGTCGACCGAAGCCACGCGCCCCGACCAGGCGAGCATCGCCTCGCCGAGCAGCACGGCCATGCGGGCGAAGGCCGGCAGGTCGGCCGGCGGCGCGCCGCGCCAGCCCGCCAGCAGCGGAGCGATTCTCAACTGGCGCAGTTTCGCAACGACCTCCGTTTCCGAAATCGGCGGAATGAGCAGCCTGAAATCCTTCAGCGCCTCGAGATTCACGCCGCCGTCGCCGACCATGACCACCGGCCCGAACTGCGGATCGAGCCTCGCACCGAGGGCAAGCTCCCAGCCCTTCGCCGCCTTGCGCGCGACGATCACGCCTTCGAAGCTCGCCGCGAGCGCGGCGACCTTCTCGCGTTGGCGCCTGAATTCGGCGACGGGGTCCGGCGGGTCGATGCTCACGAGCCCGTGCTCGGTCTTGTGCGGCACGTCCCGGGAGCAGGCTTTCATGACGAGGGGAGGTCCGAATGCGGCCCTGACCTCCTCCTCCGTTCTGCACAGGCGATGCTCCACCACCGGCAGTCCCGCGCGGGCCAGCACTTCGAGGCTCTCCGCTTCGTGGAGGAATCGGGGGTTCCCGATCGGGAACCAAAACGGCTTCTGCGGCCCTGCTTCCATGGCCGGGCGTTGCAGCAACGCGGCGTGGTCGGCGACCTGGGCGAGCGCATCCATCGCTACGCGCTCGCTGGCGAAGGTCGGCACACCCGCTTTGGTGAACTCGTCCCGCACCGACTTCTGGGGAGCAGCCACCGCAACCGCCGTTTCATGCGCAAGAGTGAAAGCTGCCATGTCCCTGGCGAAAGCGGGAACGTCGTATCCGGTGCCCGCCACCGGCATGGCGAGCAGGAGCAGGTCGCTTTGCCGGTCCTCGCCGACGATCGGCAGCACGGCGGCGAGCAGCTGCGGGTTGCCGAGCAGCGCGCCGGTGACGTCGATCGGGTTGGCGAGCGATGCGAAGGCGGGCAAGGCCTTCTGCAATTTCTGTATTGCTGTATCTGATACCGCCGCGAGCGGGATCCCCCGCTCCTCAGCATAGTCGGCGGCCATGACGCAGCTCGCCCCGGAGTTGCTCACCACGACCATTCGCTTGCCGCGCGGCCGGCGACCGGTGAGGTAGAGCTCGGCGGCGGCGACGAGCTCGTGCGGGTCGGCGGCGCGCCAGATGCCGTGGCGCTCGAAGAAGGCGTCGACCACCCGGTCCTCGGAGGCGAGCGCCCCCGTGTGCGAGTTCGCCGCCTTCTGGCCGCTCGCGGTGCGCCCGGCTTTCAGCGCCACGATCGGCAGCTTGCGCCGCCTCGCCGCCGCGGCCGCCGCGGCGAGGCGCTCGGGGTGCTTGATCGCCTCCATGTAGAGAAGCAGCAGCCGCACGCCTTCGTCGGCGACGACCGCCTCGGCAAGCTCGGCGACGCCGACGTCCGCCTCGTTGCCGGTCGCGTGCACATGCCGCACGCCCAGGCCTTTCTCGTGGAGAAGCGTGTAGATCGCCTGCGAATTCGCCCCGCTCTGGCTGACGATCGCGACCGGGCCGTCGCGCGCCTCGAGCTCGTGGAAGATGGTCGAGAAATTCGCCACCGTTCCCGTGGCGAAATTCGCGATGCCCTGGCAGTTGGGGCCGAGCAGGCGCATCCCGGCGCGACGCGCCGTCTCCACCATCGCCTGCTCGACGCGCAGGCCGGCGGCACCGGTCTCGCCGAAGCCCGAGGCCATCACCACCGCGACCTTGACGCCGCGCGCGGCGCACGCCTGCACCGCCGCCACTGCCTCGTCGCCCGCGACCGCGATGATCGCCAGCTCGGGAACTTCAGGCAGGTTTTCAATGCTGCGGTATGCCTTCAGGTCCTGCACGGCGCTTCTGCCGGGATTGACCGGATAGATGGCGCCGCGGAAGCCGTAGCGCTTCATGTAGAGGATCGGGCGGCCGCCGACCTTGTGCGGATTGTCGGAGGCGCCGATCACGGCGACCGAGCGCGGGTCGAGGGCGGAGCGCAGCATCGGGAAGGCATAATACGGCCATGCGCGACCTCTCCCGCCCGGATTGAAGCTCCTCGAAGGGAAAGTCGCGCTCGTCACCGGCGCCGGCGGCGGCATCGGCCGGGACTTCGCGCTCGCCTTCGGCGCTGCCGGTGCGTCGGTGGTGGTGAACGACATCGGCACCTCGGTGCATGGCGAGGGCCGCGACGCCGGCCCGGCGGAGAAAGTCGCGAACGAGATCCGTGCCGCCGGCGGCAAGGCGATCGCGAGCACCGACAGCGTCGCCGAATGGCCCTCGGCCAACCGGATCGTCCAGTGTGCCCTTGATTCCTTTCAGAAGCTCGATGTGGTCGTGAACAACGCGGGCATCCTGCGCGACCGCTTCTTCTTCAACATGTCGGTCGAGGAATGGCGCGCGGTGATCGACGTGCACCTGAACGGCTCGTTCTACGTCTCGCGCGCCGCGGCGCCGCACTTCCGCTCGCAGCAGTCGGGCTGCTACGTGCACATGACCTCGACCTCGGGCCTGGTCGGCAACCTCGGCCAGGCGAACTACTCGGCGGCAAAGCTCGGCATCGTCGGGCTGTCGAAGTCGATCGCGCTCGACATGCAGCGCTACCACGTGCGCTCGAACTGCATCGCCCCCTTCGCCTACAGCCGCATGATCGGCTCGATCCCGACCGAGACCGCCGACCAGCAGGCGCGGGTCGAGAAGCTGAAGAGCATGGAGACGGCGAAGATCGCTCCGCTCGCGGTTTTCCTCGCTTCGGAAAAAGCAGGCGAGGTGACCGGCCAGATCTTCGCCGTGCGCGCCAACGAGCTGTTCCTCATGTCGCAGAACCGGCCGCTGCGCTCGGTGCACCGGGCCGAGGGATGGACGCCGGAGAGCATCGCCGCCCACGGCATGCCTGCGCTGCGCCCGAGCTTCTATCCGCTCGAGCGCTCGCAAGACGTCTTCAGCTGGGATCCTATCTAGGCCGCTTTGGCGAGGCGCTGGTTGGTCTGCACCAGCCGGTCGATCAGCACCCGCATGCACGCCTTGTTGAACGCCGACTGGCAGCCGTCGGTCGCCGCGCGCATGGCGTCGGCCTTGACCTCGATGATGGTGACGTCGCTGCGCGCGGTGATGGTGGTCGTGCGGTGGTGGATGGTGTCGGTGAAATAGAGGATCTCGCCGAAGCAGCCTCCCGGGCGCAGGGTGGCGAGGAGCTTGCCCGACAGGCTGACGTCGACCTCGCCCTCGGCGAGCAGGTAGAAGCTGTCGCCCGCCTCGCCTTCGCGGATGACCGCGGTGCCCGCCTTGACCTGCTTCCAGCTGCCGATGCGCACCACTTCCCAGAGCGCGACGTCGTTGAAGTCGGTGAAGAAGGGGAACTCGCGCAGCCTGTTGAACTTCTCCGAGTCGGAGACCGATTCGCCGGCGAGGCGCAGGCTGAGGAAGGCCTTGCTCAGGTCCTTGCCGAAGTCGAGCCACGACCGGTAGCGCGCCTGCGGCTCCTTGGCGATCGCCTTGAGCACGATCTCGTCGAGCAGCGGCGGCAGGTCGGCGCGCAAGGCCGACGGGCGCGTCGGCTCGGTGTTGAGGATGGCGTAGGTGAGGCCGGCCTGGGTGGACGCCTGGAAGGGCAGCCGCCCGGTGAGCAGGCGGTACATGGTGATGCCGAGCGAGTAGATGTCGGTCTGGTGGGTGATCGCCTCCATGCGCAGCTGCTCCGGCGACATGTAGGCGGGCGAGCCGACGCCGGTGAGCTGCGTGGTCTCGACCCCGCGCTGCTGGAACGAGGCGCCGAAGTCGCCGACCTTCGTCTCGCCGCCGCCCGAGAGCATGATGTTGCCCGGCTTGATGTCGCGGTGGATGACGCCGTGCTGGAACGCGTACTCGAGCGCCCGGATGCACTTGAAGATGATCTCCACCACCTTGTTGAGCGGCAGCAGCGAGCTCACGCCGGAGTGCGCCTCGAGCGTCGTGCCGGCCACGTACTCCATCACCAGGTAGCTGTGGTCGGGCTCGACCACGGCGTCGAAGATCTCGACGATGTGCGGGTGGTTCAGCTTGCCGGCGAGCGAGGCCTCGGCGACGAACGCCTTGTGCATCATGCGCTCGGTCTGCGGGTCGGCGTGCCGGTCGAAGAGGAACACCTTGATCGCGACCTCGCGCTCCGAAAGCGGGTCGCGCGCCAGGTACACCCGGCTGGTCGCGCCCTTGCCGATCTCGCGCAGGATCGGGTACTTGCCGAGCTGCTGGCCCGGGTGGAACCTCATGCCAGCGCTTTCTCGAGCTCCTGCAGCAGCTCGCCTTCCTGGTAGGGCTTGCCGAGGAAGGCGTTGACGCCCAGCTGCGCCGCCTGGGCGCGGTGCTTGCCGGCGGTGCGCGAGGTGATGACGATGATCGGGATGGCGGCGCTGCGCGGATCGCCGCGCACGCTGCGGGTCAGCTCGAAGCCGTCCATGCGCGGCATCTCGATGTCGACCAGCATCACGTCGGGCAGATCGTCCTTCAGCGCCTCGAGCGCGTCGACGCCGTCCTTCGCGGTGACGACCCGGTAGCCCTCGCGCTCGAGCAGGCGGGTGGTCACCTTGCGCACCGTCAGCGAGTCGTCGACCACCATGATGACGCGGCGCCCGCCCTCGGCGCCCGGGACCGGCACGGTGGCCTGCAGCGTGGTGGTCGTCATGCCGGCGCGCGCGCGGCCCGCGAGCTGCACCGGGTTGACGATCAGGGCGATGGCGCCGTCGGCGAGCACCGTCGCGCCGGAGACGCCCGGGATGCGCGCGAGCTGCGGCCCGACGCTCTTCACCACGATTTCCATGTTGCCGAGCAGCTCGTCGACATGCACCGCGACGCGCTGGATGCCGCTGCGCAGCAGCAGCACCGAGTTGTACGGCTGCACGGCGGTCCCGGCGCGGTTGCCGAGAAGGTGCTGCAGGTAGTGCAGCGGGTACACGTACTCCTGCGCCTGTACCTCGCCCTTCGCGTAGAGCCCTGCCATGGCGTCGGCTTTCAGCCGCAGCACCTGCTCCACCATGGCCGAGGCGAAGGCGAGCACCGACGATCCCGAGCGCACCAGCACGCCCTGCGTGACCGCAAGGGTGAGTGGCAGGTAGAGCGTGAACGCGGTGCCCTGCCCGCGGCGGCTGGCGATGTCCACGCGCCCGCCGATGGCGGCGATCTCGCTGCGCACCACGTCCATGCCGACGCCGCGGCCGGCGATCTCGGTGACCGCATCGGCGGTCGACAGGCCCGAGACGAAGATGAGCTGCGCGAGCTCGGCCTCCGAGGGCTCGTGGCCGGCCTGCAGCAGGCCCATCTCGACGCCCTTGCGGCGCAGCCGTTCGAGATCGAGGCCCGCGCCGTCGTCGGCGATGATCAGCGCGATTTCGTTGGCTTCCTGGCGCAGCGTCATGGTGATGCGGCCGGCCTCTGCCTTGCCGGCGGCGGCACGCTCGACCGGGGCCTCGAGGCCGTGCACCACGGCGTTGCGCAGGATGTGCTCCAGGGGCGCGGCGATGCGCTCGAGGACGCTGCGGTCGAGCTCGACGTCGGCGCCCTCGATCTCGAGCTCGGCGCGCTTGTCGAGCTCGCGCGAGACCTGGCGCACGACGCGGTAGAGGCGCTCGTTCAGGTTCGAGAACGGCACCGCGCGCATGCGCATCAGCTCCTGCTGCACGCCGCGGCTGATGCGCGCCTGCTGCAGCAGCGCCGCGTCGGTCTCGCCGGCGTTCTTGATCAGGGTCTGCTGGATCGCCATGACGTCGTTCAGGCTCTCGGCCATGAGGCGCGTCAGCTCCTGCAGCCGCGTATAGCGGTCGAATTCCAGCGGGTCGTATTCGCGCGATTTCTCCTCCACCACGGAGAGCCGCGACTGCAGCTGGCTGTCGGCCTGCACCTCGACCTCGCGCAGCTGGCCGCGCAGGCGGGCGATGCTCTCGCCGAGGTCCGAGAGCGTCTGCTTGACCGCACGCAGTTCCGCTTCCATGCGCGAGCGGGCGATGGCCACTTCGCCGGACTCGTTGATCAGCTGGTCGAGCGTGTCGGCGTTCACCCGCAGCATTGCCGCGGGCAGCGCCGGGGCCGCCTCGGCCTCGGCGGCGTGCGCCGCAGGCGCCGGCGCCGGGGCGCGCAGGCGCTCGACATCGGCGCTGAGGCGGTCCATCTTGCCTTCCAGGCCCTCGAACAGCGTGTCCGGGAACTCGTCCGCCTCGAGCGCCGCGTCGATGGCGCTTTCCATGAGGTGGGCGAGCTCGCCCAGGCGGATCGCGCCGGCCATGCGCGCGCTGCCCTTCAGGGTGTGCAGCGCGCGCTGCAGCGACTGGGTCACCAGCTCGTCGCGCGGCGCGGCCTTCCAGTCGCGCAGGTCCGAGCCGATGGCCGGCACGAGCTCCTGCGCCTCCTCGAGGAAGATCGGCAGCAGCTGCGCGTCGATGTCGTCCCGGATTACCCGCTTTTCCGGGCGCGGCAGGTCGATGGCGATCGGGCGCGGCTGGCTCAGGCGCCTGGTGAGGTCGCGCAGCCCGGCCTCCGCGGCATCGCCGGAGACGCCCGGCTCGCGCCGCGCCGCGGCGCCGACCATCGCCGCGAGGCGATCCACGGATTTGCGCAGCACAGCGGCATCCGCCTGCTGCGTCTGCGGGGCGAACGGCACCCACTGCTCGACCGCCGAGGCCAGGTCGGCGATGTCGCCGAAGCCCGCGGTGCGGGAGCTGCTCGCGAGCGTGTGCGCCGCGCGCATGAATTCTTCCGATGCCTCGCTCGCCGGCGCCCATGCCGCAAGCTGTGCATCGAGCACGGCGATATGCTGGCCCGCCTCCTTGGCGTAGATCTCGAAGACGTCGCTCTTGGGCGGGGCCTCGCCCTGCTCCTTCGCTCGCCGCGCCGCCTCGACGATCGGGGCGGCGTCGATCTCGGCCTGGAGGCCGCCGGCGCGGAGCTGCGCGATCCAGCCGGTGAACGACTCTGCAGCCGTCTCGATCAGCGCGACGAGGCCGGGGGTCGCCGGGCGCTTTTCTTCCAGCCAGCCGTTGAGCACCTGCTCGACCACCCAGGCGGCCTCGCCGAGGTCCATGAGGCCGACCATGCGCCCGCTGCCCTTCAGCGTGTGGAAGCCGCGGCGGATCGTCGTGAGCGCCTCCGGGTCCTCGGGGGGCATCGCGACCCGGATGCCGGCCAGGACCTCGTTCGCTTCCTCGAGGAAGATGCCGAAGAGCTCGGCGTCCGCAGCCGCCTTGGGCTCTTCGGCGGCCGGCGTCGCCGGAGGAAGGGTGACCGTGATGTCGGCCGGGGCCGTCTCCGCGCTGGTGCGCGCCTGGTCGAGCCGCTCGAAGAACAGCGCCAGCTTGTGATCCCCCGGCGGGTGGCCATGCAGGCAGGGCGTGAGGTAGAGCTCGATGCTGCTCAGGCCCTCGGCGATCCAGTCCATGTCGTGCGCCGCGAGCGGGTGGTTCGGCTGCGCGCAGGCGCCGATCATCCGCTCGCAGAGCTTGAGCGCCTGCGCCGCGCGCTCGAAGCCGAGCACCGTCAGCGCGCCGTGGATCTGGCGCAGCTGCGGCTCGAGGCCCGGCAACGTGTCCCGCTTGCCGGGGTCGCGCGCGAAGGCGTCCAGCACCTGCTCGACCTGCTGCAGGTTGCTCATGATCTCCTTCGCCACCTGCGCGCGCAGCTGCAGGGCGCCGATCTGCTGCGTCAGCTCGGGGCGCAGCCCGGCGGGGGGCTCCACCGCCGCCTTGCCCGCCTCGGCGTCGAGCAGCCAGCCGCCCATCAGCACGATCTGCCGGTCGAGGTCGGGGGCCGGGGTGGTGAAGTGATCGACGACATGCTCGATGAGCAGGAACGCCGAGGCCATCTCGATCACCATGTACTGGTGCTGCCGCGGGTACGGGTCGGGCAGCCGCGCCGCCACGAGCGCGATGGCATCGAGGAGCTTGATCAGGTGCTGGTTGCCGAGCTCCGCCGCCTTCGCCTTGAACGAGGCGACCAGGTCGCGGAACTGCCCGGCGCTCTTCTTCTCGCCCGAGGCGTAGCGCACCCAGGCGCTCTTCAGCGCGTCGAGGCGGGAGTGCAGGTCGTAGAGCGCGACTTCGAGGAACTGGATGTCGAACTCGGCGACGCCCGCGGGGTTGCCGGTCGCGGGGAACAGGGCGTCGAGCTGGTAGAGATGCCGGACTTCCTTGATGCGCTCGGTCAGGGGCTGCGCCTTGGCCACCGCGTAGAGCACTTCGCGCGCGAGCGGCTCGCCGCCTTCCGCCGTGCCGGCGGCGAGGTCGCGGATGTGGAAATCGATCTTGTTGCAGATCGCCTTGGCGCATTTCAGCCAGTCGGCGTCGGAGGGCTGCGGCAGGGCGTCGATCAGCGCGACCGAAGCCCACCACAGGCCGCGCGGCTCCGGAAGCTGCGCGGACACTTCGTGCAGCGCCTCGAGCGCCTGGCGCATCTCGTCGAGGCCTGCCGCCGGGTCGCGCAGCCAGGTGAGCAGGCCGCGCTCGAAGCCCACCCGCTGCATCTGCAGGAACGCCGCCAGCTCCGCCTCGGGCAGCGCCCGCGCGCCGGGGTGCGCCGGCGGCGTGGCGGTGAGGTCGGGAAAGAACAGTTCCTTCTCGCAGGCCTCCCGGCCGCCCTGCAGGCGCACCAGGTCCTGGTACGCGGGGAAAAGCCGCAGCGGCACGTTGGCCTGCCCGCGCGCCAGCTCGTTGACGAACTCCTTGAGCGCGAGCACCGAGCGATCGATGACCTCGATCGCCGTGGCGCTCGGCGCCGCGCCGCCCTCGGGCACCGCGAGGCTGCGCTCGAGCGCCTCGCAGAAGCGCGTCGCCCCGGCCAGACCGACCATGCGCAGCGCCCCGCTCACCTGGTGCAGGTGCTCCGGGCAGAGCTTGAGCAGCCCGGGATCCTCGCGCACGGTGAGGAACTTCACGATGTTGCGCCGAACCGTCTCCAGCGCCTGGTCCACCTCGGCGGTGATCCAGGAGAGGATCGTGGTGTCGGCCATGTTCGCCATCACGCCACCTTGAAGCCGGCAACCGAGCTCTTCAGCCCGTCGGCGAGCGCGGTCAGCTTGGCCGCCGACGCCGCCGTCTTCTTCGTGCCCTCGGTGGTGAGCTGGGTGATGCCGAGGATGATCTTCATCTTGCCGGCCACCTGGGCCGCCGAGGCCGCCTGCTGCTGCGTCGCGCTCGAGATCGAGGCGATCAGCTCGGCCAGCCGGTTCGATACCTGGTGAATCTCGCGCAGCGCCTGGTCGGCTTCGTCCGCCGTCTTCGTTCCCTCGACCACCCCGCGCGTGCTGCGCTCCATGGCCTCGACGGCGTCCTGCGTATCGCGCTGAATGCTCTTGACGATGGCGCCGATGTGCTTGGTCGCCTCGGCGGAGCGCTCGGCGAGCCGCTGCACCTCCTCGGCGACGACCGTGAAGCCGCGCCCCGCCTCGCCGGCGGAGGCCGCCTGGATCGCCGCGTTCAGCGCCAGCACGTTGGTCTGCTCGGTGATGTCCGAGATGAGCTGCACGATCTCGCCGATCTCCTGCGAGCTCTCGCCCAGCCGCTTGATCCGCTTCGAGGTCTCCTGGATCTGCTCGCGGATGTCGTTCATGCCGCGGATCGCGTTCTGTACCGCCTCTGCGCCCTTGCCGGCCGCCTGCAGCGAGGTCTCGGCCACCTTCGCCGAGTCGTTCGCGTTCTTCGACACCTCGGTCATCGAGTGCGCCATCTGCGCCACCGACTGGCCGGTGCCCTGGATCTCGGCGGCCTGCTTCTGCGCGGCCTGGAGGAGCTGGCCGGCGACCGCTTGCGCTTCGTGCGTCGCCCCGGTCACCTGCACCGCCGCGCCGTTGATGCCGGCCACCAGGCGGCGCAGCTCATCGATGGTGTAGTTGATCGAGTCGGCGATCGCGCCGGTGACGTCCTCGGTCACCCGGGCGCGCACCGTGAGGTCGCCGCTCGCCAGGTTGCCGATCTCGTCGAGCAGCCGCATGATCGCTTCCTGGTTGGTGCGGTTCTGCAGCTCGCTCTCCTCGGCGCGGCGCCTGCCGTCCGCGGTGTAGGCGAGGCCGATCAGCAGCAGGCAGATGAGGGCGAGCAGCGATACTACCGCCATGGCGATGAAGTTGATGCGCCGGCCGGAGAGCTGCTGCTCGTAGCCCGTATTCAGGGCCTCCGCTGCGGCGAGCAGCGATTCGCTGTCGCTGAACAGCTCGAAGGTCGCCCGCTTGGCGCCCACCAGTCCCTGCTGGTTGCCGAGGATGTCGCTCACCGCGCGGTGATAGTCCTTGAACGCGCTGTCGAGCTCGCCGAGCTTGCCGCGCAGCTCGGGATCCGCGACACGCGCGATGCGCAGCGTCTCGCTCCCCTGCAGCAGGCCCTGCAGCGTGCTGCGGAAGGTGTTGGTGTCCTTGCCCAGCAGGAAGGCGACTTCCGGGTCGATCACCGCCTCGGCCAGCATGGCGTTGGCGTTCTTCGCCATGCGCTGCACCAGCATCATCAGCTCCGCCGTGATGGCGTTCTGGCGCTGCGAGCCGCCGGTCTGGGCGCTGAGCGCGGCGATCTCGGCGGTCAGCTCCTGCAGCCCCGAGCTGCCGTCGTTGATGGCGCGCACCGCGTGGCCTAGCGCAAGAAGGTTCTTCTCCTCGTCGATGATGAGGCCGGCATTGCGCTCGGACTTGCGCCATTCCCGGTCGAGGGCGGCGAGCAGCGGCCGCGTCTCGCCGGAGGTCGGCGGCAGGTCCACGCCGGCGGTGGTGCCGCCGGACTGCAGCAGCCGGACCAGCGCGGCGAACTCGGTGCGGCTCTCGCGCAGGCGCTTGAAGGCTTCGACGTTGCCCTGCGACGCCTGCTGCGCCGCGTTCGCCATGCGCTGCGACAGCATGCGGACCTTGCCGACGCTCGCCACATACAGCGTGCCGAAGGTGGCCTCGCGCGCGTCGTAGGCGACGATCGCGAAGTCGATGCCGAGGAGCAGCACCAGGGCCGCAGTGAGGATCTGCAGCTGGCGGCCGACACGCAGGCGGCCGAGAAGCGGCATGCCGGTGCTCCGCGCCGGCGCCGCCATGGCGGCCGGCTGCGACTTCTCGGGCGCTGCGGCGGCTCCGTTACGTCCGAGGAAAGGAATATTGAGTTCCATGTGCATCTCCCTTATCGCAGGAACCGGCCCTGCCGGCCGATGATCGTCAGGTCGACGAATTTCGATCCCGCACGATTGGTCGGCGAATAGCCGACATAGAAGCCGCCGAGATCCACGTCCCTCATGCTCTCCATCGTGGCAATGAACCTCTCGCGGGTCAGGTTCCTGCCGGTGCGCCGCAATCCTTCGACGAGCACCTTGGCCGAAAGAAAGCCCTCCAGCGCGCTGAAGTTGTAGTCCGTGAATCCGGCCTTCTTGGCGAGCTGCTGGTACTCCTTGACCACCGGCACGCCGGTGCCCCACGGAAACGGCACAACCTGCGAGATGGCGACGCCGACGCCCTCCTTGCCGAGCGCGTCGGCGAGCGCCTTGCTGCCGACGAACGACACGTTGTAGAAGGTCGCCCCGCTGCCCGCCTTCCTCATCTGCCGGACGAACTCGGCGATCGAGGTGTAGGCGCTGATCATCACCACCGCGTCGGGCTTCATCGCGTGGATGGTTTTCACCGCGTTCTCGACCTTGATGGTGTTGCGCTCGACGGTGGCCTTGGTCGAGATTTGCATGTTTCGCTTCTTCATCGCGATCTCGGTGCCCGTCAGCCCCGCCAGGCCGTAGGCGTCATCCTGGTAGAAGACCGCGATGTTCTTGCCGCCGATCGACACGATCTGCTCGACGATCTTCTCCGTCTCGTCGTAGTAGCTCGCGCGCACGTGGAAGATGTAGCGGCTGAACGGCACGCGCAGGACCTCTGCGCCGGTGAACATCCCGACGAGCGGGACCCTGGCCTGGTTGACCACCGGCAGGTGTGCCACTCCCGTCGGCGTTCCGACATAGCCGAGAAGGGCGAATACCTTGTGCTCCTCGATCAGCTTCTTGCTCGCCTCCGGCGCCACTTTGGTCTCATAACGATCGTCTTCGGTGACCAGCTCGATCTTGCGGCCGTGGATGCCGCCTTGCGCATTCACGTGGTCCAGGTAGGCCTTGATGCCGTTGCGCATCTGGATGCCGAGCTGCGCTGCGGGCCCGGAGAAGACGGCCGCCTGCCCGAGCACGACCTTGTCGTTGAAGACGCCGTTCTCCGCAAGGCCGGAAAAGGAGAGGCCGGCGAGGATGGTGAGCAGGCTGGTTCGAAGCATGGTGCGTCTCCTTCGCTAAGTCAGGAAGCCACGCCGAGGAACGCGGCGTGCTGGACGAGCTGGCGTACGTCGAGCTCCTTCCACGTGCGCCCGCCCTGGTCGGCATACACGCCGCGGATCCAGGGCGAAGCGCTGGGTCCATCGGCATGGGCAGAAAGCTCGCGGGCGTCGAGAAGGCCCAGGGAGCGATCGACCAGCAGCGCGCTGCGCATGAGGAAGCGCTCGGCGAGCAGGAGCAGCCGTGCCTGCTCTCCCGGCGCGACCGGCGAGCCGCCGAAGAAAGCCGGGAGGTCGACGACGTTGTAGAGGTTGCCGCGCACGTTGACGACGCCGCGGAACCACGGCCGCGTCAGGGGCACGGCGGTGATCGGCGGCACCGGGATCAGCTCCGCGGCGTCGGCGAGATCGACGAGCCAGGGGTCCTGCCCGACCTGCAGGCCCAGCTTGGAGGCGGCCATGGCGCCGGCTTGCGCGCCGCGCAGCCGCTCGGCAAGGCCGCGCTGGTAGTCCCGCAGCGATATGCGCGCAGCCATTAGCCGAGCGCCTGTATCTTGGCCAGCAGGTCCGCGGGCGACACGGGCTTCACGACGTAGTCGCGCGCGCCCTGGCGCATGCCCCAGACCTTGTCGGTCTCCTGGCTCTTGCTCGTGCACAGGATCACGGGAATGTGCTTGGTCGCCTCGTCCTTCGTCAGCGTGCGGGTCGCCTGGAAGCCGTTCTGCCCCGGCATGACCACATCCATCAGCACGAGATCCGGGCGCAGCTGCTTGACCTTCGCCAGCGCGTCTTCGGCGCTTTCGGCGAGCGACACCTTGTAGCCGCTCTTGGAGAGCAGGTCGCTCAGGTGCTGGCGATCCGTGGGGGAGTCGTCGACGACGAGAATGCTCTTGATGGGCATGGGAATCTCCTTTCTTTCCTAGGCGCTTGCTGGAACGGAAGACGGCTTGACGTACTGGGTGACCGCCTCGATCAGCCCTTCCTGGGTGAAGGGCTTGGTGAGGTAGCGGTCGGAACCGGCGAGGCGGCCGCGCGCGCGGTCGAACACCCCGTCCTTGCTGGAGAGCATGATCACCGGCGTCGACTTGAGCTGCGGGTTCTGCTTGATGAGCGCGCAGGTCTGGTAGCCGTCCAGCCTGGGCATCATGATGTCGACGAAGATCACCTGGGGCTGGTGATCGCTGATCTTGGCGAGGGCGTCGAAGCCGTCCTCGGCGAGGATCACCTCGTAGCCGGCCTGGCGCAGGAACAGCTCCGCGCTGCGGCGGATGGTGTTGCTGTCGTCGATGACCAGGACCCTTACCGGGCCCGGCGATGATGCGCCCACCGCAGCGTCCTCCCTCGAAGTTACGGCCGGATCTGTGTTTATTTTTGTTTTTTCATTCTGACCCTTATTGACGATTCTTCATGTGGAATAATCCGCAGGCCCGGAGAAAAGCACGCTTGGTTTGCGACCAAATTCACGGCCACTTTTGATCACTTTGTCCGTCAAGAAAACAGTCCTGCTCACCGATCCGATCGCCCCCGAAGGCGAGGCGGCGCTCGCGCGCGCCGCGCGTGTCATCCGCGCCCCCGACAGCAGCGCCGACACCATCCGCCGCCTGGCGCGCGAAGCCGACGGCGTCATCACGCGCAGCAAGCTTCCCGACGACCTCTTCGAGGCGGCGCCGAACGTTCGCGCCGTCGTCGTGCATGGGACCGGCACGGACCTCGTGCCGCTCGCCGCGGCCGCCGGGCGCGGCGTCGTGATCGCCAACCTGCCCGGCGGCAACGCGCAATCGGTCGCCGAGTACTGCGTGATGGCGATGCTGATGCTCGCCCGCAACATCGTCGCCGTCGTCGAGACGCTGAAGGCCGGAACCTGGGACAGTGCACGCGCGCTCGGCGCCGGCACGCACGAGATTGCCGCGATGACCCTCGGCATCGTCGGCGTCGGCGAGATCGGCAAGCGCCTGGCGAGGATCTGCCGGCAAGGCTTCGGCATGCGGGTGCTGGGGCACCAACGACGCCTCGACCGCTTGCCGGCGGAGGCGGAACCCGCGACCTTCGATATGTTGCTCAAGGATTCGGACTTCGTTGTCGTCACCTGCCCGCTCACGCCGCAGACCCGCCACATGTTCAATCGCGACACGCTCGCGTCGATGAAGCCGACGGCATGGCTCATCAACGTCGGGCGCGGCGCGGTGGTGCAGGAGGAGGCGCTCGTCACCGCGCTGCGCGCGAAGCGCATTGCCGGCGCCATGCTCGACGTGTACGAGCACTACCGCCTGGAGCCGGGGCACGAGCTGCTCGGCCTGCCGAACGTCATCCTCACTCCGCACTTCGCGGGCATGACGCGCGAGTCGCGCGCGCGCATGGGCGTCGCGGCGGCCGAGGAGATGCTGCGCATGCTCGCCGGCGAGGCGCCGAGGAACCTCGTGCATGCGGATCGCTGACGTCCGCGCCTATCCGGTCTCCTACCCGATCGCGCCGCAGAACCGCGTCGCCCTCGGCATTGGCACCGCCGTGAAGCGCGACGCGGTGCTCGTCAAGGTCACGACAGACGCAGGGCTGGTCGGCTGGGGCGAGGCGCACCACGGCCGCGCCCACACGGCGGTGGCGAAGCTGATCGAAACGACCCTGAAGCAACTCATCCTGAATCTCGAAACCGAAGACATCCCCGCCGTGTGGGAGAAGATGTATCGCTACCAGCTCGCCAGCCACGGCATGGGCGCCGGTGCCTGCCTGGCGATCAGCGGCATCGACATGGCGCTATGGGACATCCGCGGCAAGGCTTTGGGGCTTCCCCTGTATCGCGTCCTCGGCGGAACGCGAAAGGCGATCCCAGCCTACGCGGGCGGCGTTTCACTCGGGTACCAGGAGAAGAGCCAGCTGATCGGCGAAGCCCGGGCCAGCGTGGAAAGAGGCTACACGGCGATCAAACTGCGCGTCGGCGATTCGGTCGAGCGCGATATCGACAGGATGAGCGCGATCCGAGAGACGTTTGGCAAAGAGCTGGTGATCCTCACCGACGCCAACATCGGCTACACGCTCGACCAGGTGCGCCGGGTCATGCCGGCGATGGACGAGCTCGGCATCGGCTGGCTGGAGGAGCCCTTCCCCGCTCCCGACTTCCGCAGCTACCGCGAGGCGGCGCGCCTTGGCCGCACGCCCCTCGCGGCGGGCGAGAACCACTACACGCGCTTCGAGTTCGACCGGCTGATCGAGGACGGGGCGGTGCGCATCCTGCAGCCCGACCTTTCCAAGAGCGGCGGCATCACCGAGGGCCTGCGCATCGCCGCGCTGGCCGCGGCGGCGAAGCTGCCCATCCACCCGCACAGCTCCATGACCGGCCTCAACCACGCCGCCACCATCCATTTCCTCGCGGCGATCGGCAACGGCGGCTATTTCGAGGGCGATGTCTCGAGAGCGAACAGGTTCCGCGACGAGCTGGTCGACAATCCGGGAGGAATCGATGCCGGCGGCTGCGTCTGGCCGCTGGAGAAGCCCGGCCTGGGGCTGGAGGTCGACGAGCGCTTCATCGAGCGCCATCCGCCCATCGAGGGGCCGGGCTACGTCTGATGCGCGGCGAGGCCGCGCGCGGCCTCGATCATCTCCGCGGCGGAGGGAAAGCGGCACAGCTCATTGGCTGAGGTCGGGGCTTCGGTCCAGCGCCAGCGCACGATGCCGTCGTGGTCGACGAGAAACTGCCCGGCGAACTGCGTGCCGTGAACGGCGACGATCGCTTCGTCGGCCGCGGTTGGCTCGAACCCGTCCTTGCGGTTGAGGACGCCGTTGGCTTCCACGGGCTGCGTCGGGGCGCCAAGCTCCCCGGTCGGGTCGATCCTGGCAGCGGCGAAGTCTTCCGGGCGAGTGCGCGGCCATTGCGCCGGGCCGCCGCCGCCAGGCTCGACGAACTCGATGCGCGGAATGCCGAACATCTGGTG
>Ga0209705_10000626_pt1 | contig 18385 bp, 17 predicted proteins | sample PPLLaktember2015_5_FD_187262 | JGI IMG/M metagenome (GOLD analysis project Ga0209705, IMG submission 187262) | Freshwater sediment microbial communities from Prairie Pothole Lake near Jamestown, North Dakota, USA - PPLs Lake P8 Core (1) Depth... | ecosystem: Environmental > Aquatic > Freshwater... | reverse complement strand
GGAATACAAGAGGCATCTGGTGCGCTGCTTCCATCCGCTGTGAAGATCCTCGAGCTCGAGCGCGTCTCCAAGCGCTTCGTCAAGCCGCTCGACCTGGCGGAAAGGATTGCCGGATATAAACCTGAGATCGTCCAGGCCGTTGACGACGTTTCCTTTGCCGTGAACGAGGGCGAAGTGGTAGGGCTCGTCGGCGAGTCGGGCTGCGGCAAGTCGACGCTCGGCCGCATGACCGCCGGCATCCTCGAGCCGAGCGCTGGCGCGATCCGCTATCGCGGCGAAGAAGCCGGGTGGCAGAGGGCCTCTCTTCTCAAGATTCAGATGATCTTCCAGGACCCGTTCGCCTCTCTCAACCCGCGCATGCGCGTCGCCGACATCGTCGGCGAGGCGCCGCTCGTGCACGGCATCGTGAAGCGCGATGAGCTCGACGACTACGTCGATGCGCTGCTCCTGCGCTGCGGGCTCGACCCGGGCTACAAGCGGCGCTTCCCGCACCAGTTCTCCGGCGGGCAGAGAAGCCGCATCGGCATCGCGCGCGCGCTGGCGGTGAAGCCCGACTTCCTCGTCTGCGACGAGGCGGTCGCGGCGCTCGACGTCTCCATCCAGGCGCAGATTCTCAATTTGTTCATGGCGCTGCGCCGGGACCTGGCGCTGACTTACCTCTTCATCAGCCACGACCTCGGCGTGGTCGAGCACCTCTCCGACCGCGTCGTCATCATGTACCTCGGCCGCGTCGTCGAATCGGCCCCTGCAGAAGAGATCTTCAACCAGGCGAATCATCCGTACACGCAGGCGCTGCTGCGCCAGGTGCCGCGCCTCGAGACGCGCAAGACGAAGTTCCTGCCCATCGTCGGCGAGATCCCCTCGCCGCTCTCGCCGCCCGCGGGCTGCCATTTCCATCCGCGCTGCCCGCACGCCATGGCGCGCTGCCGGGAGGAAGCGCCGCGGCTGAAGGAGATCGCTTCAGGGCACGTCGCGGCGTGCCACCTGAACGGCTAGTCGGCCTCGTCGATCCAGGTCATCTGGATCGCTTCCAGGATCTTCTCGCCGCATCGCCTGGGGTCGTCGTCGAACCCCGGCAGGGCCAGGACCCATTTGTAGAGGTCGACGAAGTTGACCGCCTCCGGGTCCTGGTCCGGATGCGCTTCCGCGAGCGCAATGGCGATCTCGCGCGTGTCGGTCCACTTCATTTCTTCGCCCCTCCCTCGCGCTCGTAGTTGATGGTGTACTTCGGCAGCTCGACGGCCAGGTCCTCGTCCGCGACCTTGGCCTGGCACGACAGGCGCGAGTTCGCCTCGAGCCCCCAGGCCTTGTCGAGCATGTCCTCTTCCTTCTCCTCGGCGGGCTCGAGCGAGTCGAAGCCCTTGCGCACGATGACGTGGCAGGTGGTGCAGGCCGCCTGCTTTTCACAGGCATGTTCCACATCGATATCGTGGTCGAGAAGATTGTCGAGGATGGACTTGCCCTCCTCGGCTTCGATCTCCGCGCCCTGGGGGCACAGCACATGCCCCGGCAGCACCTTGATCTTCGGCATCTAGAGGCTGCCGATCTTGCGCCCGGCGAGCGCGCGGCGCACGCCTTCGTCCATGCGGCGGGCGGCGAAGTCCTCGGTGGCGTGGTTGAGCGCGTCGGCGGCGCGCTTGATCGCGCGGTGGTCCTTGCCGGAAAGGAGGCTCTCCAGGCCGGCCATGGCCTTTTCGATCGCCTGGAGTTCGTCGTTACTCAATAGATTCCTGTCGGTTTGAAGCGCCGATCGGGTGGCCTCCAGCAGCCGCTGTCCCTCGACGCGCTGCTCGGCGAGCGCGCGGGCGTGCACGTCGTCTTTCGCGTGCTGGAAGGAGTCGCGCAGCATGCGCTCGATGTCGGCGTCGGCGAGGCCGTACGAAGGCTTGACGGTCACGGACGCTTCCACTCCAGAGGTCGTTTCCTTGGAACCAACAGACAAAAGTCCATCCGCATCGACCTGGAAGGTGACGCGCACGCGCGCGGCGCCGGCGACCATGGGCGGGATGCCCTTCAGCTCGAAGCGCGCGAGCGAGCGGCAGTCGGAGACGAGCTCGCGCTCGCCCTGCACCACGTGGAAGCTCATGCCGGTCTGGCCGTCCTTGAAGGTGGTGAACTCCTGCGCGCGCGCCGCGGGAATGGTGCTGTTGCGGGGAATGATCTTCTCGGTGAGGCCGCCCATGGTCTCGATGCCCAGCGACAGCGGGATCACGTCGAGGAGCAGCCAGTCCTCGCCCTGCGGCTTGTTGCCGGCGAGCACGTCGGCCTGCATCGCCGCGCCGACCGCCACCACCTTGTCGGGGTCCAGGTTGTTGAGCGGATCGCGCCGGAAGAACTCCGCCACCGCGCGCTGGATCTGCGGCATGCGCGTCGCGCCGCCGACCATCACCACGCCCTTGACCTCGTCGGGCGTGAGGCCCGCGTCGCGCAGTGCTTTGCGCATCGGCCCGAGCGTCTTGTGCACGAGCGTCTGCGTGATGCGGCAGAAGGTCTCGGTGTCGATGGCGAGATCGACGAATTCGCCCGACGAGAGGCGCGCATTGATTCTCGATTCCGAATGGAAGGTCAATGCCTCCTTCGCCTCCCGCGACTTGACCTGCAACAGGCGCATGTCGCGCGGCCCGAGGGGCGGCAGCTTCGCCTCCTCGACCACCCAGCAGAACAGACGCTGGTCGAAGTCGTCGCCGCCGAGCATGGAATCGCCGCTGGTCGCCACGACCTCGAAGACCCCTTTCGACAATTTCAGGATCGAGAGGTCGAAGGTGCCGCCGCCCAGGTCGTAGACCGCGTAGATTCCCTCGGCGGCGTTGTCGAGGCCGTAGGCGATCGCCGCCGCCGTGGGCTCGTTCAGCAGCCGCAGGACGTTGAGGCCGGCGAGCTTGCCCGCGTCCTTGGTCGCCTGACGCTGCGCGTCGTCGAAATACGCCGGAACCGTGATCACCGCGCCGCTGAGGTTTCCTCCGAGCGACAGTTCCGCACGCTCCCTGAGCACCTTCAGGATCTCGGCGGAGATCTCCACCGGGCTCTTCACGCCGGCGAGGGTGCGGATTTGCACCATGCCGGGGGCGTCGACGAAGTCGTAGGGCGCGGCCTCGACGTGGGCGACGTCCCTGAGGCCGCGGCCCATGAAGCGCTTCACCGAGACGATGGTGTTCTTCGGGTCGTCGGCCTGGCGCGCCTGGGCCGGGTAGCCGACCTCGACCTTGCCGCCGGGCAGGTAGCGCACGATCGAGGGCAGCAGCGGCCGGCCGAGGGCGTCGGGCAGCACCGTGGCGGAGCCGTTGCGCACCGTCGCCACCAGCGAGTTGGTGGTGCCCAGGTCGATGCCGACCGCGAGCCGCTGCTCGTGAGGCGCCGGGGACTGTCCCGGTTCGGAGATCTGCAGCAGAGCCATGCCGTTAACGGGGCCTCAACCGTTCCATTTAATCGGTCGCTTCGTAAGCCAGATCTATCTCTTCATCGAGCCGGTCGAGGAACATCAGCTTCCTCACCAGCCCGGCGGCGCCCTGGTAGTCCTTCCTGCCATCGATCGCGTCGGCGATCTGCTTCTCGAGGACGGCTTCCTCCCGGCGAAGGTCGCTGCGCAGCCTGTCCAGCGACTGGGAATTCTTCTTCTCCGTCGCCTCTTCCAGGGCCTCGCGCAGCTCCATCTGCTGCATCAGGAACTCAGGGGGCATGGCGGTATTGGTCTCGAACGCCACGTCGACGCCGTGCAGCTCGAGCAAGTGCTTCGCGCGTGCCACGGGATTTTTCAGTATCTGAAAAGCTTCATTCACCCGCGTGGTCCATTGGAGCGACGCCCGCCGCTCGGCGTCGCCGGCATGCGCGAAACGGTCGGGATGCACCTTCGACTGGATGTCGCGATACGCCTTTTCGAGGAGATCCTTCTCCAGCGAAAAGGCGGGAGTCAGGCCGAAGAGTTCGAAGTGGTTGTGCATCGCTTGCAGCGACGCGTCACGCGCCCCCGCCCACGTATCCCGTGAGTCGGCTGGTCGCGCGAGCGTCGTGCAATCTAGACGTTAAAGCTCTCTCCGCAACCGCACTGGTCCTTGACGTTCGGGTTGCGGAACTTGAAGCCCTCGTTCAGCCCCTCGCGCGTGTAGTCGAGCTCGGTGCCCTCGAGGTACGGCAGGCTCTTCGGGTCGATCACCACCTTCACGCCGTGGCAGTCGAACTGCACGTCGTCGGGGTTGATGGCGTCGGCGAACTCGAGCTTGTAGGCCATGCCGGAGCAACCCGAGGTGCGCACGCCCAGGCGCAGCGCGACGCCCTTGCCGCGCTTGGCGAGGAACGACTGCACGTGGTTTGCCGCCTTCTCGGTAAGAGTAATCATTATTTGTGCTTTTTCCTGTAGTCCTCGACGGCGGCCTTGATCGCGTCCTCGGCGAGGATCGAGCAGTGGATCTTCACCGGCGGGAGCGACAGCTCCTGCGCGATCTGCGTGTTCTTGATGGTCACGGCCTGGTCGAGCGTCTTGCCCTTCACCCACTCGGTGACGAGCGAGCTCGAGGCGATGGCCGAGCCGCAGCCGTAGGTCTTGAAGCGCGCGTCCTCGATGCGGCCGTCGGGGCCAACCTTGATCTGCAGCTTCATGACGTCGCCGCAGGCGGGCGCGCCGACCATGCCGGTGCCGACCGCCTCGTCGCCCTTGTCGAACGAGCCGACGTTGCGCGGGTTTTCGTAGTGGTCCAGAACCTTGTCGCTGTATGACATATCGTTACCTCAGTGTGCTGCCCATTGAACGGAGTTCAGATCGATGCCTTCCTGGTGCATTTCCCACAGCGGCGAGAGCTCGCGGAGCTTCGCCACCTTGCGCTTGATGAGGTCCGCCGCGTAGTCGACCTCTTCCTGCGTGGTGAAGCGGCCGAGCGTGAAGCGGATCGAGCTGTGCGCGAGCTCGTCGGAGCGCCCGAGCGCGCGCAGGACGTACGAGGGCTCGAGCGAGGCCGAGGTGCAGGCCGAGCCCGAGGACACGGCGATGTCCTTCACCGCCATGATCAGCGACTCGCCCTCGACGAAGTTGAACGAGACGTTGAGGTTGTGCGGGATGCGGCGCTCGAGGTCGCCGTTCACGTACACCTCCTCCATCTGCCTGATGCTGTTCAGCAGCCTGTCGCGCAGGCGCCGCACGTGCTCGTTGTCCTTCGCCATCTCGAGCTTCGCCAGCCGCGCCGCCTCGCCGAAGCCGACGATCTGGTGCGTGGCGAGCGTGCCGGAGCGGAAGCCCCGCTCGTGGCCGCCGCCGTGGATCTGCGCCTCGATGCGCACGCGGGGCTTTCGCCTCACATAGAGCGCGCCGATGCCCTTGGGGCCGTACATCTTGTGCGCGGTGATGGTGAGCAGATCGGCCTTGAACTTCTGCATGTCGATCTCGACCCGCCCGCCGCCCTGCACCGCGTCGCAGTGGAAGACGATGCCCTTGGCGCGGCAGATCTCGGCGATTTCCCACACCGGGTGGATGACGCCGAGCTCGTTGTTCACCATCATGATGGAAACGAGGATGGTGTCGGGCCGGATCGCTGCCTTGAGTTTCTCTATATCGACAATTCCATTCGGCTCCACCTCGAGATAAGTGGCCTCGAAGCCCTGGCGCTCGAGCTCGCGGAAGGTGTCGAGCACCGCCTTGTGCTCGGTCTTCTGCGTGATCAGGTGCTTGCCCTTGGTCTTGTAGAAGTTGGCCGCGCCCTTGATCGCCAGGTTGTTGCCCTCGGTCGCCCCCGAGGTCCAGACGATCTCCTTCGGGTCGGCGTTGATCAGCGCCGCCACGTGCGCGCGCGCCTCCTCGACACCCTCTTCCGCCTTCCAGCCGAACGCGTGCGAGCGGCTCGCCGGGTTGCCGAAGAACTCGGTGAGGTACGGGATCATCTTCTGCGCCACGCGCGGATCGACCGGCGTGGTCGCGGAATAGTCGAGGTAGATGGGCAGCTTCATGCGGCGACTTTTTCCTTTTCCGGACGGAAATCCTTGATCACCGCCACCGGCTTGCCGCTGGTGTGCGCGACCAGGTCCGCTAGCGTCACGGACGAGAGGTAGTCGTACATCTTCTCGTTCAGCGTCGCCCAAAGGTCGTGCGTCATGCAGCGCTTGTCGTCGTGGCAGTTCTCCTTGCCGCCGCACTGCGTCGCGTCGAGCGGCTCGTCGACCGCGGTGACGATGCTCGCCACGGTGATCTGCGGCGCCGGCCGCGCCAGGTTGTAGCCGCCGCCGGGGCCGCGCACGCTGGAAACCAGGCTCGCGCGCCGCAGCTTGCCGAACAACTGCTCCAGGTAGGAGAGCGAGATATGCTGGCGCTCGCTGATGGCGGCAAGGGTCACCGGGCCGCGCGTCTGGCGCAGTGCCAGATCCACCATCGCGGTCACTGCAAACCTGCCTTTCGTCGTGAGTTTCATAGGTCGCCCTTAATACCCGATCAATGCGCTCAAGTATATCTAAATCCGACTGAATCAGTCAACTACTTACTTGACTGCCCTTAGGGGGTCCCTTTGCTGCGATTCGCGCTCGAGCCGGGCGAGCTTTTCGTTGAGCGCGGCAAGCGCGCGCTCCAGCTCCTCGGAATGCGCGACCAGGCTCTGGATGGCCTTGGCGTACGGGTCGTCCTGCTCGGCCACCACCGCATAGGCGGCGAAGCGCGCGTCCTTCTCCGGGTCCTTGCCCTCGACGATGCGCCCGGGGATGCCGACCACGGTCGCGCCCGCCGGGACTTCCTTCACCACGACGGCGTTCGAGCCGATGCGTGCGCCCTCACCGACCGTGAAGCCACCGAGCACCTTCGCGCCGGCGCCTACCACTACGCCCGCGCCGAGCGTCGGATGGCGCTTCGTGCCGCGGTAGAGCGACGTGCCGCCGAGCGTCACGCCCTGGTAGATGGTGCAGCCGTCGCCGATTTCCGCGGTCTCGCCGATCACCACGCCCATGCCGTGATCGATGAACACGCACGAGCCGATCCTGGCGCCGGGGTGGATCTCGATGCCGGTGAGCCAGCGCCCGAGGTGCGAGGTGGCGCGGCCGAGCCAGCGCATGCCGTGCAGCCAGAACCAGCGCGCCAGCTTGTGGATGTAGATCGCGTGCAGCCCGGGGTAGCAGGTGAGCACCTCCCACCAGGACCGGGCCGCCGGGTCCCGCTCGAGGATGCAGGCGATGTCGCCGCGCAGCTTCGTCAGCATGAGGCGATTTTAGGGGTTTCCGACTATTTTAGTAAGGCTTTCAGGAGCCCCCGCAGGATGTTCACCTCCTCGCGCTCCATCCCCGGGACGCGCGAGAAAAGCCGCCGCCAGCGCTCGCGCAGCCGGGAGCTCGGCGTCATGAAGCCGCTCTTGACCGCGGCCTCCTCCAAGTGCTGGTACAGGCCCTCGAGGTCCTCCACGGTGGCGAGCTTCTCCACTCGCGAGAACGGCATCGACGGGTCGACGCACATGTGCAGCTCGTGGGCCACGACCTGCACCGCCTGCGCGAGGTTGAGCGAGCTGAACTCGCGGCTCGCCGGGATGTGGACCAGGTACTGGCAGGCGAACATCTCCTCGTTGGTCAGGCCGGCCGACTCGGCTCCGAACACGAAGGCGATCTCGCCTTCCATCGCGGTCGCGCGCAGCGCGGCGCTGCGCACGTCGAGCACCTGCGGCGACCACTCGCGCGCCCGGGCCGACATGGCGAAGGCGGCTACGCAATCCGCGATGGCGTTTTTCAGATCCGGAAAGATCTTTGCATTCTGCAGAACATCCCCGGCGTTCGTCGCCATCCATTCCGCTTCCGGAGCGGGAAAGCGCTCCGGCGCGACCAGGCGCAGGTCGGTGAGGCCCATCGTCTTCATCGCGCGCGCGGCGGCGCCGATGTTGCCCGGATGGCTCGGACGGCACAGCACGATCCTGATCATGGGGCACTAGAATACGCGGCCAATGCATCCCCTGCTCAACATCGCGGTGCGGGCGGCGCGGCGCGCCGGCTCGATCATCAATCGCGCCTCGCTCGACGGCGGCGGGCTGAAGGTGAGAGCGAAGCAGGCGCGCGACTTCGTCACGCAGATCGACGACGCCGCCGAGCAGGCGATCCTCGACGTGGTGCGCAAGGCCTACCCCGCGCACGGCTTCCTCGCCGAGGAGTCGGGCGCGAGCGCCGGCAACGAGGAGTACGTCTGGATCATCGATCCGCTGGACGGCACCACCAACTTCATCCACGGCTTCCCGCACTACTGCGTGTCGATCGGCATCCAGCACCGCGGCGCGCTCGCGCACGCGGTGGTCTACGACCCGGGCCGCAACGAGCTCTTCACCGCCTCGAAGGGCCGCGGCGCCTTCCTCAACGACCGGCGCATCCGCGCCTCGAAGTGCCTGCGCCTCGACGACGCGCTGGTCGGCACGGGCTTTCCGTTCAAGGAGCTTTCGCGCCTCGACTTGTACGCGAAGCAGTTGCGAACCCTCATGCAAGGCAGCGCCGGGGTGCGGCGGGCAGGCTCGGCTGCGCTCGACTTCGCCTACGTCGCCTGCGGGCGGCTCGATGCGTTCTGGGAGATGGGGCTCTCGCCCTGGGACATCGCCGCGGGCGCGCTGCTGGTGCAGGAAGCCGGTGGGCTGGTGGCCGACCTCCAGGGCGAGCAGTCCTACCTGCAGTCGGGCGACGTTTGCGCGGCGACGCCGAAGGTCTTCCCCGCGCTGCTCGAGGCCATGCGCGGCTAGCTTGTCGCCCGCGAAACGCCTCCTCGCCGCCCTCTTAGCCGCTTATTCCCTGGGGGCGCACGCCCAGCAGAAGCTGCCTTCGCTGCAGGAGCTGGAGGCCGCGGGCGCAGTCGTCGGCGAGATCCGCATCCGCCCGCAGAACATCTTCGACCTCGACGACCCGAGGGAGAACAACCGGCTCTTCCGCTTCGCCAACCTGCTGCACATCACGACGCGCGAGGAGCCGATCCGGCGCTCGCTGCTCTTCAAGAAGGGCGAGTTCCTCTCGGTGCGCCGAGTCGACGAAACCGAGCGGCTGCTGCGCGGCAACAGCTACCTCTACGACGTCGAGATCCGCCCGGTGGCGTACGAGAACGGTGTCGTCGACCTGGAGGTGATCACGCGCGACACGTGGTCCCTCAAGCCCGACATCAGCATCGGCCGCGAAGGCGGCGTCACGAGCGGCACCTTCGGCATCGAGGAGCAGAACCTCCTCGGCACCGGCGTGAGCCTGAGCCTGGCCCGCGTGCGCGGCGTCGACCATACCGGGACGAAGCTCGAGCTCTCGGACAAGCATGCGCTCGGCGCATGGACCGGGCTCGACTATTCCTTCTCCGACCTCGACACCGGCAAGAGCCACGCCTTCTCCGTCTCGCAACCCTTCTACGCGCTGGACGTTCGTTCGGCCGCCGGGTTCTCCGTCGGCACAAGCGAAGGCATCGGCTCGGTCTACCGGGCGGGGTCGGTCGTTGGCGAGTACAAGCAGAGGCAGGACCGGCTGGAAGCCTTTGGCGGCTGGTCGCCCGGGCTGGTCAACGGCTGGACGCAGCGCGTGTCGGCGGGCGTCAACCACCAGGACAACCGCTACGAGCTCGACCCGGCGCGCCTCGCGCCCGAGGCGCTTCCCGAGAGCGTCACCCTCACCGGCCCGTTCCTGCGCTACGAGCTCATCCAGGACGACGTGCGCAAGCTCTTGAACTTCGATCTCATCGAGCGCCCGGAATTCTTCTCGCTCGGCTTCTCGGCGAGCCTGCAGCTGGGCCGCGCCATGGAAGGCCTTGGCTCCACCCGCGACGCGACGCTCTACTCCTTCAGCGTAAGCGACGGCATGTATCGCTCGCTGGAGCACGTCCTCCTCGCCTCCGCGTCGGTCAGCGGGCGAAGGGACGAGCTCGCGCATCGCCAGCAGCTCAGCGCCGGGGCGCGCTACTACCGCCGCCAGGCGCGCGATGCGCTGTTCTTCGCGTCGCTCTCGGGCGCGGTCTCGAAGAGCCCGGACATCTCCGACGTGCTGCAGATCGGCGGCGATAGCGGCCTGCGCGGCTATCCGCTGCGCTACCAGACCGGAGACCAGCGCGTGCTCCTCACACTGGAGCAGCGCGTCTACACCGACTGGTACCCTTTCCGCCTCTTCCGCGTCGGCGGCGCGATCTTCTTCGACACCGGCCGCGCCTGGGGCGGGAAGTTCGACCAGGGCGAGGCGAATCCGGGCTGGCTCTCCGACGTCGGTATCGGCCTGCGTATCCTCAGCACCCGCTCGGCGTTCGGCAACGTCATCCACGCCGACCTCGCCTTCCCGGTGCAGACCGGCCCGGGCATCGACTCGGTGCAGTTCGTCTTCAAGACCCGCACCAGCTTCTGAGCGGGCGGTTGTCGGGGATAATTTCCCGGTGATCTGGCTTGCCTTCAGCGCTGCGATGGTCCTCGGCATCGCCGGCCTCTGGTGGTTCGCGTGGCTGCGCCGCAAGCGCAAGCCGCCCAAGCCGACACAGCCGTACCGGGAGTGGAAGGACTAGCCGAACCCATGAAGAAACGTAAAGATATCCTGGTGGCGTTCGATGGCTCGCCGCCGGCGATGCGGGCCCTCGAGTTCGCAATCGATTTCGCCAAGGCGACCAAGGCGACGGTGCACGTCATGAACGCCCAGCTGCCGCGCGAGACGTATGCATCGATCCGCGGGCTCATCAGTGAAACGCAATACAGGCAAAAAGCCCGGGAGCAGGGCCGGCAAGTCCTGGGGGCCGCCGAGCGGCGGCTTAAGGCGCGCAAAGTCAACTTCGAATCGGAAGTCGGCTTCGGCGAATGCGCTTCGGCGATCGTGCGCTCCGCGAGGAGGCGAAAGTGCGCGGCCATTGCGATGGGAACTCAGGGCGCCGGCGCCTTGCGCGGCGCGGTGCTGGGCTCTATCGCGTGGCGCGTGATTCACCTCGCCGAGATGCCGGTGGTTCTCGTCCGCTAGCCCGCTTCATTCCGGTCATGCTTGCGCGGCGGCCGGCGACGACCGGAATCAAGCCTCTCACGGGCCAAACATGACCCGGATCTTCGCCGCACGGACCGGACCGCTTCGGCCTCGCCTGACTAGGCCCGCGGAAGTCGTCGAGCACTCGAGCTTCGTCGACTATCCGATGCCGCGCGGACGGTTGATGCGCGCCACTACGCCGATGCGGTGACACGCGGGCGGGGGCGCGCGACCCGGCGAACGATGAACTTCTCGACCTCGAGCGCGGCGAAGAGCGCGATGCCGACGGCGATGATTTCCGCGCCGTGCAGGAAATCGACGGGGCGAGTGTCGAACAGCCGCTCCATGAACGGCGCGTAGGTGAATACGAGCTGCAGCGCGACGACGAGGCCGAGCGCGGCCAGTACCGCCCGGGTGCCGCGCACGCCCACCAGCGTGAAGGACGGCGAGCGCAGGTAGCGCACGCTGAAGAGGTAGCACACCTCCACCACCACGAGCGTGTTGACGGCGTAGGTGCGCGCCTCCTCGAGGGTCGCTCCGTGCGCCTGCGTCCAGACGAACATGCCGAAGATTCCGGCTGTGAAGAGCGCCGAGACGAAGGCAACGCGCCACAAGAGAAAACCCGAGAGCAGCGGCTCGCGCGGCGGCCGCGGCGGGCGGCGCATGATGTCGGCCTCGGGGGGCTCGAAGGCGAGCGAGAGCCCGAGGGCGATGGCGCTCACCATATTGACCCACAAGATCTGCAGCGGCGTGATGGGCAGAGTGATTCCCGCGAGTATGGCGACGATGATCGCGGAGGACTCTCCGCCGTTGATCGGCAGGAGGAAGACGATGGCCTTCTTGAGGTTGTCGTAGACCGTTCGCCCTTCCTTCACCGCCGCGTCGATCGAGGCGAAATTGTCGTCGGCGAGCACCACTTCCGCGGCTTCCTTCGCCGCTTCCGTGCCGTGGCGGCCCATCGCGATCCCCACTTGCGCGCGCTTCAGCGCCGGGGCGTCGTTGACGCCGTCTCCGGTCATCGCCACGACGTGGCCGCCCGCCTGCAGCGCTTCGACGAGCCGCAGCTTGTGCTCGGGGCTCGTGCGCGCGAACACGTCGACCTCCGCCGCCCGGACGGCGAGCTCGGCACGGCCCAGAGCGTCCAGATCGCTTCCGCTCAGCACATCCTCGGAATTGGCGAGCCCGAGTTGACGCGCAATGGCGCGCGCGGTCGCGCCGTGATCGCCGGTGATCATCTTGACGCGGATTCCTGCGGAACGGCATTCGGCGACGGCCGCGACCGCCTCTTCGCGCGGCGGGTCAATCAGTCCGAGGAGCCCGAGCAGAGTCATGCCGCCGCCATCGACGTCGGAGAAGCGCAGGTCGCGGTGCTCGCTTGCAGTCGACTTCACCGCAACCGCGAGAACGCGCTGGCCGCGTGCCGCCATCTCTTCCACGCGCGCATGCCAGTAGGCCGGCGCCACGGGCTCGTCACCGTTCGCGCGGCGCTGGCGGGCGCACATCTCGAGCACGCGTTCCGGCGCGCCCTTGACGTACACGTAGCCCGCGCCGGCGTGGTCGTGGTGAAGGGTCGCCATGAAGCGGTGCTCGGCATCGAACGGGATCTCGTCGGTGCGCGGAAACGCTTTGCGCACGGCATCGAGATCGAGCCCCGCCTTCGCGCCGAGCACGAGCAGCGCGCCCTCCATCGGATCGCCGCGCACGAGCCACTGCCCGTCCCGCTGGCGCAGCGCCGCGTCGTTGCACAGGACCGCGGCACGCGCCATCTCCACGAGGACGGGCTGCTCCTCGGCTGCGACCTCCCGGCCGCCGATGCTGAACCCGCCCCGCGGCTCGTAGCCCACTCCGCCCGCGGCGATCAGATCCGCAGCCGTCGCTACGGCGCCGACGGTCATCTCATTGCGCGTCAGCGTGCCGGTCTTGTCCGTGCAGATGATCGACACGGAGCCCAGGGTCTCGACAGCAGGCAGGCGCCGCACGATGGCGTGGCGCGCCGCCATCCGCTGCACGCCGATGGCGAGCGTCACCGTGAGGATCACCGGCAGACCTTCGGGGATCGCGGCGACCGCGAGCGCTACCACGGTCATGAACATTTCGCCCGGGGCGAGATCGCGCACGAGCACGCCGAAAGCGAACAGCAGGCCGGCGAAAGTCAGGATCACGGCCGTGAGCCAGCGCGCGAACCGGTTCATCTGGCGCAGCAGCGGCGTTTCGAGCGACGCCGCGCGCTCGACCATGCGGCTGATGTTTCCGAGCTGCGTGTCGCCTCCGGTCGCGACGGCGACGCCGGCGCCCTGACCGGCCGCGACCAGCGTGCCGGCATAAGCCATCGAGGCACGGTTCGCGAGTGGCGCAGCCGCGTCCACGGGCTCGACAGCCTTGTCGACCGGGACCGACTCGCCGGTCAACGCCGCCTCCTGCACCCTCAGGCCCTTGGCACGGACGATGCGCAAGTCGGCGGGCACCTTGTCGCCGGGCTCGAGGATCACGAGATCCCCGGGAACGAGATCCCTCGCCGCGATCGAGCGCCGCGTCCCCTCGCGCAACACGCTCGCGCGCGGGGCGAGCATCCCCTGGATTGCCGATAACGCGCGCTCGGCCTTGCCTTCCTGGACGAAGCCGAGCGTCGCCTGCACGAGGACGACCCCGAGGATGACCGTGGCGTCCAGCCAGTGGCCGAGCCCGCCCGAGATGGCGCCTGCGGCAAGCAGCACAAGGATCAGCAGGTTGTTGAACTGCGCGGCGAAGCGTGCAAGCGGCGCGCGCGGTTTCGCCCCGGGCAGGCTGTTCGGGCCGAAGCGCGCGAGACGCTCCCTCGCCTCCGTTTCCCCCAGACCCTCGTGCCGCGTCGCGAGCGCGCGCAATACCTCATCCGCAGGCCTGGCGTGCCAGGGTTCATCGGCGCGGCTTTCCGCCGCGGGCGGCACCAGCACCTCCGGCAACGAGCGATCCCGGCTGGAAGTCATCCGACCCTTCGCGTCTGCCACTCGCGCCATGCGACGAGTGCAAGCGTCAGAGCGATGACCGGCAGGACCGAGTACAGCATGACCGCGCTGAAGGGCTCGAGCGCGTCATGGTCCTGCGCCGCGAGAAGGACATACACCGTGTAGGCGACGTACAGCCCCAGGAACAACACGCCTTCCCAGCGCGCGATCAGATGGCCGGTGAAGAAAATCGGAAGGCATGCCACGGCGACGGCGATCATCAGCGGCAGGTCGAAAGCCGGCAGCGCCGGAGCGACGGCCAGGCCGGCAGGCGCCGCCGCGGCCGAGATGCCGAGTACGCCCAGGATGTTGAAGATGTTGCTGCCAACGACGTTGCCGACAGCGATGTCGCGCTGCCCGCGTATCGCGGCGACGATGGAGGTTGCGACCTCCGGCAGCGATGTGCCGGCGGCGACGATGGTGAGGCCGATCACAAGCTCGCTCACTCCCAGGTGCTTGGCGAATGAGATCGAGGCATCGACCAGCCACCTCGCACCGAGGACGAGCAGCGCAAGCCCGCCTATCACCAGCAACACCTGCACGGACCAGTGGCGGTCCCACTTGGAACCGCCGGGCACTCCGACCCCGGCGCCGCCAGCGTCGGCGAGAGCCCTGCGGGATTGCACGATCACGAACGCTGTGTAGACGATCAGCAGGCTGATCAAGAGCAAGCCGTCTACAAAGGACACCCGTCCATCCAGACACAAGGCGCCCAGCAGGAGCGAGGTTCCGATCATGATCGGGACCTCCTGTTGGACGAGTTGCCGGGCTACAACGAGAGGCGCGATCAGCGCCGAAGCGCCCAGGGTGAAGAGCACATTGAAGATGTTGCTGCCGACGACGTTGCCGACGGCCAGGTCATCACGTCCTGACAGCGCGGCCTGCACGCTTACCGCCATCTCGGGCGAGCTGGTCCCGAACGCTACGACCGTAAGACCGACGACGAGCGGAGAGATGCCGACCGCGAGGGCGAGCCTGGCTGCGCCGCGCACGAGGAACTCCGCACCCAGTATGAGCAGAGCTATACCGGCAACAAACAGAATAATCGGACTCATCGGATCATTAGCCTCATCGCATTCACCCCTGGCATCAACGGCGGAATGCTTGCGGGTCAATTTCTCGAGAGAGAAGCTCGCCGCGCGGCCTCGCGCCGGTGTTCGCCGGTCCTAAAGGCGCCGGCTCGTCGCGGACTGCACTCTCATCTTCGACAATTCCCGCGTGAACGCCATACCGCGCATATGGCCTTCGGCGGCAGGAACATTCATGGAACGATGAGGACCGGGACGGCTGAACGGTTGAGCGCTCCCATGGCGACACTGCCGAGCAGAACGCGTGCAAGCCCTGAAGTGGCCCGCGCGCCAAGCACCAACACATCGGCGCGCGACTCGGAAGCCGCGTCCAGAAGGCTCGCGAGCGGCGCCCCGAGCGTGACCTGGGTCTTGACTCGCCATCCGCGCCGGCGAAGAACGCCAGCAGCCGCATCCAGCTTGCGCCGTGATTGGAGCAATCGCCGGTGATTGATTCGCACGATCTCGCTTCGGACGGCTTCACGAGCTCCGCGCGGAATGCGCGAAGTGGGTGGCAGAGCGATCGGTTCGACCACGTTGATCAAGACTACGAGACTACCGGCCGCAGGCGTCAGCCGGGTCACGAACCGGACGGCGCGGCGCGAAGTTGGTCTGCCGTCGAACCCGATCACGAAGCGTCGAAGGTGGGTCAGAGCCGCGCGCACCACCAGCACCGGGCACGACGCCGCGGCGACGACTTGCCTTGAAACGCTGCCGGCAAGCAGCCTCTTGAAAGTCCCGTGACCGCGCCAGCCAAGGACGACCGCGTCTGCGCGGATGCGCTTCGCTTCGCTCAGGATCGCCGCGGCGGCCGGCTCATGCAGCTGGACGACATTCGCGTCGGGCCAGTGCTCAGCGAGCTTTCGCCGAAGTATCTCCGCTTCCGCGTGCAACGCACGCACGACCACTGTGCTTAGCACCCGTGAGCCGCTCGCCCAGGACGAGGCCCCGAGGGCGACTACGCCGGTTGCGCGGATCGGCTGCGGCCACGGAAATGCGGCAGCGACAGCAAGTGCGGCGTTTGCGGACGGCGAGCCATCGCTGCCGACCAGGACCTGGAATTGCTTGGACACGTTATCTTTCGCATAAGTGGCCTCGAGCCGATGGCCGACGGGCGACTGTACTGCGGCCGCAGATCCTATCGTTTGACGCAGGTCAACTCCGCCGGGCTACTGCCGCATAGCATGCGCGAGGCCATGCATCATGACGGAGCTTCTATGCCACGAATGAAGACAGCTATTTTTGTCGAGCCGGGCCGCATCGCGCTGGATGAAAAACCCATACCCGATGTCGGCCCGCTCGATGCCCTCGTTCGCGTGACCACAACAACCATCTGCGGCACCGACGTGCATATCCTCAAGGGCGAGTACCCCGTTCGCAAAGGTCTCACTGTAGGGCACGAGCCCGTCGGCGTCGTCGAAAAGCTCGGCTCGGCCGTCAAGGGGTACAAGGAAGGCCAGCGCGTCATTGCCGGAGCAATCACGCCTTCCGGGTACAGCCATGCCTCGCTTTGCGGCTACCACGCCCAGGACGGTGCGGGAACGGCGCACGGCTGGAAAGCCCTCGGCGGCTGGAAGTTCGGCAACACGATCGACGGCTGCCAGGCGGAATACGTGCTCGTGCCCGACGCCATGGCGAACCTGAGCCCCGTGCCCGACGGCCTGACGGACGAGCAGGTCTTGATGTGCCCGGACATCATGTCCACAGGCTTCGCCGGCGCGGAAAGCGGCGGCATCCGCATCGGCGACAGCGTCGCGGTCTTCGCCCAGGGGCCGATCGGTCTTTGCGCCACCGTGGGCGCGAAGCTCATGGGCGCCACAACCATCATTGCCGTCGAAACGATTCCGGAGCGAATCGAAATGGCAAAGCGCCTCGGTGCGGACCACGTCGTCGATTTCAGGAAGGCGGACCCGCTCGCGGAGATCCGCCGCATCACCGGCGCGCGCGGCGTGGACGTGGCGATCGAAGCTCTCGGCACGCAGTCGACTTTCGAGGCCGCGCTGCGGGCGCTGCGCCCAGGCGGCACGCTGTCGAGCCTCGGGGTGTACTCCGGGCCGCTCACGCTGCCGCTCGATGCCTTCGCCGCCGGCCTCGGGGACCACAGGATCATTACTACGCTATGCCCGGGCGGCAAGGAGCGCATGCGGCGTCTGATGAATGTCATCCAGGGCGGTCGGGCGGATCTCAAGCCGCTCGTCACGCACCGCTTCAAGCTCGACGACATCGAGCGAGCGTACGAGCTTTTCTCGAATCAGCGCGACGGCGTGTTGAAGGTCGCCATCACGCCTTAAAGACGCCGCTACTTGACGAGCACGACCGGCATCGCGGCGTGCGCAGCGACCTTCAAGGCCACGGAACCGACCAACGCGTGGTGCGCGGCTCCCATACCGCGAGTTCCCATTACGAGCAGTTCGCACCCCGTATCCTCCGCAAGGTGCGCGATCTCTCGAGCGGGGTCGCCTATCGTCAGGTTCAGGTGACTGCGTACCCCTTCCTTGGCCAAGAGTTCCCTCACGGCCCGCGTCGCATCCTCTCCGGAACGAGTGCTCCATTGCTGGATCACGTCATCGTGCGGCGGCAGCACGGTTTCAAGGTAGGTGAGCGGCTGCTGAACATAGACGATCTGGGCGTCAAGCTCGCCGAGCCAGCTCCGCCAAGAAGCCAGCGCGCCGGCCGCCCGTAGCGCTGCCTCGGAGCCGTCCACCGCCAGCATGGCCCGCATCGCGCTGCCAAGCTTCGACGGCAGCTTGGACTCGCCACGCACCAGGCATACGGGAATCCGGCTCGCATGCACGACTCGCAAAGCGACCGACCCAATGGCAAAACCCCCTAAGACCCCATGCCCTCGCGTTCCCATGACGAGCAGTTCTGCGCGACGCGACTCCGTTTCCCGCAATATCGCCTCGGCAGGGAACCCCAACCTTACCGCTGCCTCGGCATTCAGGCCTGAAGCGCGGAGGCGTGAGACCGCTCGTTCCGCGATTTCTCGTCCATTCGCCAGCAGCGCTTCCTCAACGGAACGCACGTCTATCGTTGCTTCCGGCCAGATGGTGACCGGGCGGGTTTGCACATTCGTCGCCAGGACGTGCAGTTGGGACCGCTCGCCTCGATAAGAGGCAACCAACTCCACCGCCCGGTCCGCTGACGGCGTGCCATCAACCGCAAGGAGGACCGTGTGGGCCACGCTAGCCTTTGGAGCCGCTTCTCGCAGAGAACACTGTGCGCAGCGCCTGTCGAGACACCCTTCGATCTGGGTCCTCTGCTGCCGCCCGGAGATACTCCTGCGCTAGCAGCGGATCGGCGCGCAGCTCTTTCACAAGGCTTGCTCGATGCGATGACGTGACCTGCCCCGCGGCAGATGCTCTTCTCCTGGACTTCATCGGCTGTGCCATGCCCACTATTTTGCCTCCATCGCTTGCTTGGGACATGCGTGTGTTGGAACATTGC
>Ga0209705_10000625_pt1 | contig 18388 bp, 14 predicted proteins | sample PPLLaktember2015_5_FD_187262 | JGI IMG/M metagenome (GOLD analysis project Ga0209705, IMG submission 187262) | Freshwater sediment microbial communities from Prairie Pothole Lake near Jamestown, North Dakota, USA - PPLs Lake P8 Core (1) Depth... | ecosystem: Environmental > Aquatic > Freshwater... | reverse complement strand
ATCCGGCGCGGGCGCGAGCACGAACCGCTCGGGCATTGCGCCAGAGCGCGTGATGAGCGCCGCCGATCCCGCGTCGCACTGCCCCAGGCACGGCGAGCGCTGCCAGCCGACCGACGCGACGCCGGCATCCGCCGTTCCGGGGCCCGCCTCGCGAATCCCGACCGCCTCCAGATCGGCCATCGCGGGGGGGCCGGAGTGTGGGTCCGCGGCCGATAACGGCGGCCCGAGGCGCCGCTCCAACTCCTGGCACACCTGCTCGGCCCCGCGGAGGCGGCACGCGATGTCGTCGCAGACGTGCGCCACAGCCAACGGTCGCGGCTCGGTAGCCAGCAGGTGATAGAACGTCAGCACACCCCACGCCTCGGCAGGGGGCACCGAGAGCCGCCGGCAGATGTAGTTCAGGGCCCCTCGCGATACCCAGCCCATCCGGTCCTGGACGGCGTGAAAGGCCGGCAGCAGCAGGTGCCGATCGCCGATGACGGAATGGCCGCCGGCGGCGGTCCGCCCGTCGCGCGCGATGTCGCGCGCGCCGCCTTCCCAACCCGATTCCGGCAGGCCCAGCAACGCATCGATGGCCGCGCGCTCGTCTTCGGTCGGCTCACCTCCGGTAATGTGCAGGTCCACGGGACGAATCTAGCACGAGGGGTTCAACGCACGGGGGCGGCGACGCCGAGCCTCTCGATACGGATGGCCGTCGCCTTGAACTCGGCCGTGCCCGACCTGGGGTCCGTGGTGTCGATGGTCAACTGGTTGGTCTGCACCTGCTCCGGGAAGTGGAAGGTCATGAAGGCCAGCCCCGGGCGCAGCGCGTCGTCGAGGTAGGCGGGCACCATCACCTCGCCCCGCCGTGAGACGACCCGCACCAGTTCTCCCGGCTCGATGCCGTAGCGCCTGGCATCCTCCGGCGACAGATCGAGGGTCTCGCCCCTCCTCGTCGGCGACGCGTACGCGCCGGTCTGCACGCCGGTGTTGTACTCGGCGAGCCGCCGGCCGGTCGTGAGGCGGATGGGGTACTCGGCCGAGAGCGGATCCGCCGGCTCCTGGTGCTCGGCGGGGTGGAACGGCGCGCGCGGCCCCTTGACGGGGCGCTCCCACAACCGCCCATGCAGGAACGCTTCGCCCGGGTGCGTGTCGTCGTAACAGGGCCACCGCAGCCCACGGTGTTCGTCGAGGCGCGCGTAGCTCATGCCGGCGTGGACGGGAGACAGCGAGCGCAACTCGTTCCACACCGCTTCGGCGTCTGGCGGGCCCCAGTCGTGCCCGAGCGTGCGGGCCAGGTCGAAGATGATGGCCAGGTCCTCACGCGCCTCGCCTGGAGGATCGAGCGTGCGCCGGCACCGCTGCACGCGCCGCTCGCTCGACGTGACCGTGCCATCCGATTCGAACGCGCCGGCGGCCGCGGGAAAGACGACGTCGGCCAGCTCGGCGGTGTCGGTCAGGAACAGGTCCTGGACCACCAGGAAGTCGAGCTTGCCAATCAACCGGGCCGCCCGGTGCTGGTCGGCCTCGGACTGGATCGGGTTCTCGCCGATGACGTAGACGGCCTTCAGCTCGCCGCTCTCCATCGCGTCGAACATCGCCGAGAGGTGCCACCCGCGCCTGGGCGGGATGGTGACGCCCCACTTCTGCTCGAACTTCCGCCGGACCTCGTCGTTCTCCACGTGCTGGAAGCCGGGCAGCCGATCGGGCAGCGCGCCCATGTCGCCCCCGCCCTGCACGTTGTTCTGGCCGCGCAGCGGGTTGATGCCGCTGCCCCATCGCCCCACGTGCCCCGTGAGGAGCGCCAGGTTGATGAGCGCGAGCACGTTGTCGACGGCGTGGTGATGTTCGGTGATGCCGAGCGTCCAGCACAGCATCGCGCGCTTCGCCGTGGCATAGGCATGGGCCATCTGCCGGATGACGTCGGCAGGCACGCCCGTCACCGCCGAGGCGCGATCGAGCGTCCACGGCTCGACGGCTGCGCGATAAGCCTCGAACCCCTCGGTGGCGTGGGTGACGAAGTCGTGATTCACGAGACCAGCCGCGATGATCTCGCGGCCCACGGCATTGGCCAGCGGGATGTCGGTGCCCACGTCGAGCCCCACCCAGACATCCGCCCACTCGGCGGAGCTGGTCCGCCGCGGATCGATGGTGAACATCCGCGCGCCGCGCTTCAGCCCCTTCAGGAGGTGATGGAAGAAGATCGGGTGCGTCTCCCGGGCGTTCGATCCCCAGAGCAGGACGCAGTCGGTCTCTTCAATCTCCTGGTAGGAGCTCGTGCCCCCGCCCATCCCGAACACCATCGCCAGACCGGCGACGCTTGGTGCATGTCACGTGCGGTTGCAGCTGTCGATGTTGTTCGACCCCATCACGACGCGCGCGAACTTCTGCGCCGCGAAGTTCATCTCGTTCGTGCTCTTCGAGCAGCTGAAGAGACCGAACGCCTGCCCGCCGTGCGTGTCCCGCACGGCGCGCAGCCCGGCCGCGGCCTTCGCGAGCGCCTCGTCCCACGTGGCGCGACGCAGCGGCGCCCCGCGCGCGTCCCTGACAAACGGAACCGTGATCCGTTGCATGAGGAGAATCTACACGACCAGCTTCCGCAAAGCTACGGCGGTCCGCCGACGCCTTCGGCGAAGGCGGAAGGACACGAAGGCCTACGGCTCGGGTTCGGTCCAGCGCTCCATCGGGATCGAGAGCAGCAAGTAGCGCTTGCGCAGCTCGACCACGCGCGCGGGCAGCTGGTGCGTGGTGAACTCGCCGGCGCGGCACCGGTCGCGCAGCGCGCGAATCTCGAACCGGTAGAGGTCGTTGATCTGCTCGCGCAGCTTCTCGGGAGACGTGTCCGCCCGGGGCGCCAAGCCGTGCCGTGCCAGCTCGTCCAGCACTTCAAGGCGGTAGCGAGGCACGCTCTACCAGCCTCCGCACGCCAGCCGCGCGCGCGCCCCCTGGACGTCTCGGCGCGCGGCATCGCTCAGCGGCAGCGACTCGGCCCGCTGGTACTCGGCGCAGGCCCCAGACTGGTCCCGCAGCCGGTCGAGCGTTCGCGCCAGCCCGACCACGCCACGCGCGCCACGGCCGGCCTCGGACGCTCGCGCGAATGCCGCCCGCGCGTCGTCGAACCGGTCCACCTCGAGCCACAGCTCACCCTCGATCTCGTCGATGGGCAGCGGCCACATCGACGACTGGCCCGCTGCGGCGAGCGCGCCCGCCAGGTCGCGTGCATGCGAGAGGTACGCCTGCATCTCGTCGCGCTCGTCCTGCGCGGCCGCCACCGCCGCGCGGACCGCGGCCTCCGCGTACCGGTTGAGGCGGCCCAGCGTCGAGGTCGCCGCCAGCGACGCCCGGTCGTCGTCGAGTCTCCGCAGCAGGTTGTTGATGGCGCCCAGCCGATCGGGGGCGCCCCCGAGGGGCGCGAGACGCCGGGCCTCGACCCAGCCATCGACCGCGACCAGCGCCGTCGCCAGCTCCGGGCACTCCTGCACGCCGGACCATGCCGCGCGCAGCGCATCGGCCGCTGCCGCGTCATCCAGCTGCTGGAGATGTCCGGACGCCTGCCGCAGGGCGGTGCGAGGCGCGGGCGCGGGACACCCGTCGCCCTGCGCGCGGGCCGAGACAGGCCCGAAGAGAAGACAGGCCAGCATCAGGATGGCGCCCGCGATGGAGTGCCGGGCGTCGGGTGTGGGCCCCCGCCACAGTGTGGCGGCAAAGCGCGCAATCACATCGACCATGGTTCCCTCGTCTTGCAGGTGCGGACCATGACCGCACTCGGGGATCACGCGGGTCTCGCACCGTCCCGACACGCCACGCTGGATGGCCCGCAGCTGCACCAGGGTGGCATACTCGTCGTGCTCGCCCTGCAGGGCCAGCACCGGCACGCGGACCCGCGGCAGCCGCCCTCCCGCATCCATGGGCGCCCACCCTGGCGAGAGCCAGCTCTCGCTCCACAGTCCGAACGCGCCGTCCACGTTGTCGCCGTGGTACTTCATCAGCCGCTCGCGCAGGTCCTCGGTGAGAAAGGCCTCCCGGGCCTGGCGGATGCTCGAGACGGTGCGTTCCTCGGTGACGACGTGCGCGCCGATGGTGACCACGCCGCGCAGCATGGGAGGCTGGCACGCGGCGTAGTTGAGGGCAATCGTTCCTCCGTCGCTGTGCCCCACCAGCAGGCACGTCCCCACCCCCACGGCGTCGAGCACCTGCGGCAGGATGACGTCGCCCTCGATCTCCAGGTAGCGGGCGCCCGGCGGCGCCGGCCACGGGCTCGACCCGCCGTACCCTGTCCGGTCGTAGGCAAACCCTCGCAGGCCCGTGCGGGCGCACAGGGCCGCCGGAAATCCACGCCACAGGTCGATCGATCCGAGGCCTTCGTGCAGGAACACGAGAGTGGGCACGTAGGGGTCGGCCGTCCCTTCGTCTCCCAGCCAACGGCCGTGCAGTCGCCGGTCCGGCAGCCTGATTTCGACGTCGCTCATCGCTTCGGGCTGCCTCGCCTTAGGTCGCGCGGAACGTCACCGTCACTCCGCTGGCCTCGTCCGTGATCGCCCGCGGCGGCAACGCCCGCGCCTCGATGGCGAAGGCGCTGAGCCCCACCGCGTTCTCCGGTGGGGGCGGCGCCCCGAGGCCGGCCCACACGTTCAAGCCCAGGTGGTGGTGATAGCCGCCCGCGGCCACGAACAGTGCGCCCGGATACCGGCGCAGCGTCGGTGTGAACCCGACACCTTCGCAGTAGAACTGCTCGGCGCCGCCCAGTTCGGGCACGTGCAGGTGTACGTGCCCGATGGCCGTGCCGGCCTCGAGGCCCGGCCACGCGCCGTCGGCGCCGGGCTCGTCCGCTAGGTCGGCCAGGTCCAGCGGCTCGGTGGCCATCACCACCTCGCCGGCGTCGATTCGCCAGGCATCGCGCGGCCGGTCGCGATAGATCTCGATGCCGAGGCCGTCGGGGTCGTCCAGGTACAGCGCCTCGCTCACCAGGTGATCGGCCGCCCCCGTGAGCGGCCACCGCTGCTCGGCCAGCCGCCGCAGCGATCGGCCGAGGGCCGCGCGGCTCGGCACGAGAATCGCGAAGTGATAGAGCCCGCTGCTGCGCCGCGGCTGACGAACCGCGCCCCGCCGCTCCGAGAGTTGCACGAGTGCCGCGTTGCCCCCCGCGCCGAGTGCGGCCGTCGTCCCCTCTCGCGGCATCAACCGGAATCCGAGCACGTCGGTGTAGAAGCCGATGGATCGATCGAGGTCGGACACCGTCAGGCTCACGTCCCCGATGTGCGCGTCGGCCGGCAACCCGGACATGAAGGCATTGTACGCGTCCGGCCGGGAGCCCGCGTCCGACGGCGCGTCCTCAGTCGGCCTTCCGCCGCGGCTGGAACGGCCACAGGAATTGCCGGAGATAGCCGGCCGGGGCCCCCTCTCCACCGGCGAGGCCATAGGCCGACGGCCACCGGTCGGGCAGGTAGGCCGTCGTGAAGATCACATCCAGCACCGGCAGGTGCACCGCGAAGTTCTTGTCGACGGCGTCCCGTTCCGCGGCGTGGTGCCAGTGGTGGAACTGCGGCGCGGCCACTAGCCAGCGGAGGGGGCCGAATTCGAAGCGGACGTTCGCGTGGATGAACGTGGCCTGCGCGCTCACCAGCACCAGGTAGGCCATCAGCGGCCCCTCCGAAAATCCCAGCACGTAGATGGGCCCGTGGGTCAGGCCGCGCGTGACGGCGATGTCAACCATGTGCAGGCGCGAGCCGGCCAGCCAGTCCATCTGGTCGGCCGAATGGTGCACGGCATGGAACCGCCACAACAGCGGCAGCGCGTGAAACGCGCGGTGCACCCAGTACTGCGTGAAGTCGGTGACCACCACGAGGGCCAGGAACTGCAGCACCGAGGGCAGGTCCCGCACCGATGCCTGCAGCGACGGCGAGGTGGCCCAGTCGAACAGCACCATCGCCGGCCGCATCGTGACGAGCGTCGTCACCTGGACGAGCAGCGCGCTGATGAAGAAGTCGGTGAAGTCGGTTCGCCAGGTGGCGCGGAACAGCGGCTGATCGGGCAGGCGCGCGAACAGCCGCTCGAGCGGGATGAAGATCGCCGAATAGACAATGAGATTCAGCAGGAACCAGTCGAGGCCGAGATACGGCCCGCTCGAGAGCTCGCCGTCAAGCGGCACCTGCGATCCACCCAGCAGCGCCGCCACGAGCGCGGCCCCCGTGCCGACGACGCCGAGCAACTTGTTGCGGCGCAGCGTGAGGCTGACCAGGCCGAGGAGGAACCCCGACACCAGCACCAGGTGCAGCAGCGCCCGCACGAGCGTTACCGAATACAGCGCGCGGGCCTCGGGCACCGTGAGCAGCGACGGAAACCGGATGCACAGCACGGCCCCCAACCCGACGAGACCGGGAATGGCCGACAGCAACCCGCTCAGCCACCCGCTCCCGAACCCGGTGGGCTCCACCGTCCTCCACGAAATCTGCGCCATCCTTGAACGTGAACTTGCGACCGGGGACCTACCTGCAGGTGAAGCTGCCCGCGTCGTCCACGCTTCCCTTCCCGTTGTATCGGGCGACCTGCGGCTGCGGACAGAGCGGACGGCTTCGAACCACCTTGCCGTCGACCACGCGCGAGGCGACGACCGCGCCCGGGGCCACGCCGCGCTCCACCCAGTTCTCGAGCACGGGGATCATGTCGAACTGGTTCGGCCCCGGCCCGCCGCCGCAGTGATGCATGCCGGGAATGAAATAGGCGCGGACGAACGTATCGGCCTCACGCTGCCCGCCTGCTGACCTCACGACCTGCTCGTAATAGTCGAGCGTGCCGAGCGCGCTGATGCCCGGATCGGACCAGCCGTGATAGAGCAGCAGCTTGCCCCCGCTCTTCCGGAACGTGCCGAGGTTTGCGTCGGTCGGGCCGAGTATCTCGGTCATGGTCTTCATGCGGGGCAGGTCGCGCGCGGCGTTGAAGGCGCGCCACCCGTACGAGGCGTCGTCCACGTCGAGCGAGAGGAACTTGAAGTTGAAGTCCATCAGGCCGTGACCGGCAGGCAGCGATCGGCCTTCGTACGCCAGCGACCCATCGGCCCGCGCCACGGGGGGCACCTGGCCCGAGATCCACTGCAGCCACCCCGAGGAGCCGCCCTCGTGCCCCGGAGGAAAACCGTGCGCGAAGGTCTTGCCGTCGGGCGTTTTCACGCCGGCGTAGATCTGCTTCACCGTGGCCACCTGGCCGGGCGTGAGACACCCCGTGGCACCAGGGCTTCCGCAAACCAGGGTCGCGGGGTCGAAGCGACACTGTCGCGGGTCGGACACGAGGCCGTCCTCGAGGCCGTCGGTCTTGTCGCAGGCGTCCAGGGTCGCGGCAGACAGCAACTCGATGGCCTCGGCCGTCAGGTGATTACTGGCGGACGAGAGCATCTGCTGGTAGACCACGGCTCGGCCCACCTGCATCGGCGTGCCCGTGGCGGGGTGCCCGCCGATGACGCCGTCGAAGTCGTCCGGGTAGCGCTGCACCGCCATCAGCGCCTGCCGGCCGCCGTTCGAGCAGCCGTTGAAATACGCGTACTGCGGCGGCCTTCCGTAGAACGATGCCGTCAGCGCCTTGCTCGCCACCGTCGTCACGTGCGTGCCGCGGTGACCGTAGTCGATCTCCTTCGCGCGGTTCGACGCCCACGCCGGGTCGCTGGAGACGTGCCCGGTGTCGGTGGAGGCGGTGGCATAGCCCCGGGCCACGCCGGGTTCCACGTTCGGCAGGGTGCCGCCCAGCCCGCCCACGCCGAGGAACACGAACTTGCCGTTCCACGTGTCGGGCAGGCCAAGCCGGAAGTTCACCGTGTTGCCGTCGGAGGCCGCGTGTCCCTCCACCTGGCAATAGCGTGGGCGTGTGCCCGATGCCTCGACGACCCGCGCCGCGGTGATGCTGGTGCCTGCGGGCGCCTTCGCCTGGATGGCGGGCACATCGCACGCCACCGAGTCGGCACCCACGACATCGCCGGTCGCCACGTGCGCGCCGGCCGCCGCGACCACCGAAACCATCACCGCGAGACGACGGCGCATCGGCCTTCCCCCTTTGGCCGCGCATTGTAACGCCCTTTACAGCGGAGGCCGGCTCGGGCCAGAGTGACCGCAGGAGGCACCGATGGCTATTGCACGAGTCACCGAAATCACCGCGGGTTCCAAGAAGAGCTTCGAGGACGCCGTAGAGAGGGGCATCGCACGTTCCAACAAGACGCTCAAGAACGTCACGGGCGCCTGGGTTCAGGAGATGACGGTGGCGATCGAGAAGGGCAAGATCATCGAATACCGCGTCAACATGAAGGTGACGTTCATCCTCGAAGACTGACACGCGTAGCGGTGACAATTGGAGACAAGGCTGGGCGCCGTCGCGCCCGGCCTTTCGCCTACAATGCGTCAGATCAGTTGCTGGCCGCCACGCTCGTGGCGCCGGCCGAACAAGCCATAGAGGAGTCTTCGTCATGTCACGCCCGAACTTCGACGGCCGCCGCGCTGGAACACTGGCGCTCTCCGCGGCCGCCCTGGGTCTCATCCTTTACGTCGCCGCGCCGCAGGCGCAGCAGCCACCGGCGAAGCCGCCCGCGGGCGGGGCGCCTCCGCAGGGCGCGCCTGCCGCACCCGCGGCCCCGGCCACGCCGCAGAAGCCCCTCGTGCCCGTCGTGGCCAGCACGCTCGCGGCCAAGCCCGACACCTTCATCGGCGAGAACGTCACCATGATGGCCACCGTCGACCAGACGCTCTCGCCCACCGCATTCTCGGTGGACCAGGACAAGACGAAGAGCACGGGCCAGGACGTGCTCGTGCTCGCGCCGCGGTTGAACGAGCCCGTGGAGGTGAACACCTACGTCACCGTCATCGGCGAGGTGGTGAAGTTCGATCCCGCCGACGCGAAAGTGAAGGATCGTCTCGCCGGCTTCCCCCCCGACGCGCTCGCGAAGTTCACGGGCAAGCCCGCCATCGTCGCCACCTCGGTGATCAACGCCGCGATGAACGACGTGGCGCGCCGGCTGCCGCCGCGGATGACGGCGGAGGAAGAGGCGTTCCAGAAGGTGATGCAGAAGGTGGGCGCGGCCAACGGCGCGATGCGCGGCATCATCGAGAAGTCGGATGCCAACGGCGCGAAAGAGCAGGCCGCGGCCCTCAAGGCCGCGTTCGTCGCCACCGAGGCGTTCTTCAAGCCGCACGGCAAGGCCGATGCGATGGGCTGGGCGCAGGACGCGCGCAAGTCGGCCGAGGCCATCGAGATTGCGGCCGCCGCGGGCAAGTGGGACGAAGTAAAGGCCACGGCGGGCAGCATGGGCAAGATGTGCCAGACCTGCCACACCGCCTATCGCGAGCGCTACGACGACGGGGCGTTCCGGGTGAAGCTGGGGCCGGCGCCGGCCAAGCCGGGGACGGGCGTCCATTGATGAGTGGCGATTGCAGAGTGGCGATTGCACCGTGGCGATTCATTGGTGATTGCGCGATTGGTGATTGAGCGATTGATTCGCTGATTGACGATTGAGTCATCGGGCGATTCCGGGGAGTGAGTCTATGAAGAGAACGCTGATGGGTGTCGGAGCGATGACGGTGGTGGCCGGGCTGCTGGCCTTCGCGCCGGTGGCCGAGGCGCAGGGCGGCGGGCAGCGCCGCGCGCCGGATCCGCGGTCGATGGGCGGCGGCGACTGCCGCGACAACCCGCTCAACTGCAAGGACGCCCCCAACCCGCTGCCGAAGGCCGACACGGTGTGGCTGGAGGAGATGACGTGGATGGACGTCCGCGACGCGATGGCCGCGGGCAAGACCACGGTGATCATCCCCACGGGCGGCCACGAGCCCAACGGGCCCTGGCTCGCACTCGGCAAGCACAACTACGTGCTCACGGCCAACTGCGACGCGATTGCCCGCAAGATGGGGAACGCGCTGTGCGCGCCGGTGATCAAGCACGTGCCCGAGGGCGGCATCGATCCGCCCACCGGCCACATGACCTCGCCCGGCACCATCTCGCTCCGCGAGGACACGTTCCGCGCGCTGCTCACGGACACCGCGGAGTCGCTCGTGGCGCACGGCTTCAAGCAGGTGTTCTTCATCGGCGACAGCGGCGGCAACCAGGCCGGCCAGCGCGCCGTGGCCGAGGCGCTGAACGCGAAGCACGCCGGCAAGGCGCTGGTCGCGCACATCCAGGAGTACTACGACTACGCGAGCGTCGCGAAGCACATGGAGCAGTTCGGGCTGAAGGAGACGAAGTCCGAGAACATGCACGACGACCCGATCATCACGCTCAACATGTTCATCGACGACCCGGACTCGGTGCGCTACGACGCCCGAGTGAAGGCGGGCAAGGCCACCATCAACGGCGTGGACGTGTCGAACGAGGCGAAGAACACCGAGTGGGCGAAGCAGATCGTGGCCTTCCGCACGGAGAAGACCATCGAGGCCATCAACAAGGCCATCGCCAACAAGGGGACACTCCCGGCCCCTCCCCGGCAGCGGCCGGGTGCTGAATAGCACCCATTGAGCGATTGGTGATTGCAGATTGAGCGAGTGAGTGATGATTGGCGATTGCGGGATTGAGCGAATGATCCGGTGATTGGCTGATTGAGTGATCGGGTGATTCAGAAACGCCGGGACTTCAGTCCCGGCGTTTCTGTGTTGCGCGACAGGGGCGCTACGGCACCACGACCTGGACCTCGTTGCTGAACGGGCTGGCGCCGCAGGTATTGATGCCGATCACCCGCACGTAGTACGTCCCCGGCGGCACCGTCGTCGTGAAGCGCGTCGCGGGTCCGGAGACCTCGATGGCAGCGAGGTCGGCCAGGCCGGGCGCGCTGCCGGCGACGATGCGCTGGATGTTCGCAACCGGCCCCGTACCGGGCTGCTCCCAGGTGAGCGTGACCGTGCGACCCGCGACGCTTGCCGCGAGGTTCATCGGCGCCAGGGGCGGCATCTCATAGCACGGCGACGCGGTCGCATCTACATCGATGATGAGCTCCGTGGACGGCGCGCTCGCGCCGGCAAGGTTCACAGCGCGGACCCGGCCCCAATAGCGCCCCGGGGGCGCGTCGATGGTGAAGCTGGTGGCCCCGGCGCCCAGCGGCAGCGAGGCCACGTTGCTCAGTCCCGCCCCGGTGCCCGCTTCGAGCACATAGCCGGCAGCGGTGTGGGTTGACGGGGGCCGCCATTGAAACGTCAGGACCGTCCCCTCGCTGGCAACCGTCGGGTCCAGTGGCGGCGCGGGGATAGACGGCAGCCCTGCCGCAAACGAGACATCCGGCGTCGGCAGGCTGGTGCTCGTCGGGCCAACGGTGCGCACGCGCGCGAAATACGATCCCGGGGGCACCGCGCCCGAGAGCGACGTGGCATCGGCAGGCAGGTCGAAGCTGGCCAGATCGCTCGCCCCCTCGCGGCTTCCGACATCCACGCGAAGGCCCGTCCAGACGGCACTCGGCACCGGCAAGATCCAGGAGACGCTCGCGAACGTGGAACCCTGCAACTGCGTGACGGCCTCACCGGTTGGAGACGGCAGCGCGGCGGGGTGGCACGCGACGACGCGCCCCATGGGCATGAAGCAATCGGGCAGGAACACCGCGCGGCGAGACAGGGTGTGCTCGTAGAGGTAGAACGCGTCGTCACCGAGCTCGGGCCTCCACGGCACCCAGGAGTCCGTGGCGGGCGAGTACGCGGCCACCCGGCCCCGGTTCCGGCCGCCGATGATCGAGGAGGGCGCCACGAACAGCGTCCCGTCGCTGCCGGCGTCGAGGGTCACGCCGCCCGGCGCATCGGGGTTCCATGCGAGCGCCTGCCCGGTGATCGGGTCGAGCTCGGCCAGGCCGCGCCGGCGGTCGCCGCCGATCCGGCGGAACTTCCCGCTCACGAACAGCCTGCCACCGGCGGCCCGCACCGATTCCACCTCGGCATCGGGCGAAGCATCGAACGGGAGCACCGCGCCCGAGGAGAGGTCGATGGCCACCAGGAACGGCCGGCTCACCCCGTTGACGGTGGCGAACCGCCCTGCCAGGTAGACGGTGTTGCCGAGCACCTCGATCTCGTGCACCACATTCGACGCCATGCCCTCCAAGGTGAGCGGCATCGACTGCACGGCGCCGTCGGCAATGGCAATCGTCCCGAGCAGCGCATGGCCAGCCACCAGGACGATGCGGTCGCCGGCCAGCCGTTCGGTCAGCCAGAACAGCCCGCCGCCGAAATCGACGCTCCCGAGCAGCGCACCGCTGAGCGGATCGACTTTGAAGAACTGCGCGGTGCTGGTCGCGCCGATGAGCGAGGTTCCGTCGGTCTCCAGGCGCTCGAGCCGCACGGCGTCCGGGAGCGCCGCGGTCCAGGGCTCCAGCTGGCCAGTGTCGAGATCGATCGAAGCCATGCCCGACCGCGCCACGCCATCGATGCCGTTGAAGTTTCCGCCCAGCACCACGCCCTCCGGCGCGGGCGCGACCGTCAGGATCGAGCCGAACGTCTGCGGATTCCACGCCAGCAGCGCTCCCGTCGTCACGTCGTAAGCCGAGACATGGCGACCGGACGCCGAGAAGTACGTGGCCACGACGGCCGGGCCGAGGCGTGTCAGGCCGGTGACCTCGTTTGGAGGTGTCGGTGGCTCACTGACACGCCAGCTGGAAGCCTGTCCGGTGGCCGCATCCACCGCCGCCACGCTGAACTGATCATCCGTGGTGCGAAAGTAGCCGCCCACGTACAGCCGTCCGGAGTCGAGCAGCAGTGCCTTGACGCGCGCGTCCTGGGAGCCCTGCGGCAGGAAGGTCAGGCCGGGCGACCAGGGCAGATCGCTCCCGGTCACGGCGTCAACGGCCCACAGCGGCCGCTGGTAGCCCCAGCTGCCCACGTAGACGCGCGCGGACGTGGCCGCGAGGGCCGTGACGAAGGCGACGCGCTCGAAGAGCCGGGTCCCGGAGCCTGCCTCGAAGCCCCAGAGCCGTCCGGCCCCGGCGGATTCGGGGAACCGCGTCTCCAACCCGCCGCCCGACACGTACACGGCCATCGACGAGATCGAGAGGTTGCGCAGGGCGCGACGCGTGCCGGTGAACTCGTCCACGCCTGGATCGAAGGCGCTCCCCCATGACGAGAGCGTGCCCGTCGCGGCGTCCAGCGCGGCGAGTCCCAGCCGGCGGCTGCCATTGATCGTCGTGAAATCGCCGACGAGGTACACGCGCCCGTGCGCGATCCGCACGTGGCGGATCGCGCCGTCGGTCGTGATGCGGTAGCGCGGATCGACGGTGCGATCGGGCTGGACTCGCGCGAAGCTCGAACGGGACTGGCCGTTCACCTTCTGGAACGAACCGACCACCACCCACCCGCCGAACCCGTCCGCGACGATCTCGTGGACCGTCCCGTCGAAGAGCGGAAAAGCCCCCGGCACCTGCGCACCGCTGACATCGACGACAATCGCGCTCCCCGTGGGCGCGCTCACGCGGCCGAACGAACCGGCGACGAAGAGGCGGCCCCCAATCTGGGTCGCGTCGGTGATGAACCCGTCGACCGCCACCAGCGCGCGCGGCGTTTCGGCGTACTGCGCGCTGACGGGTTGAGGCGACAACAAGGCAAGGGCACTCCACCCAACAACTGTGCACGTCACTCTCGCCCACATGACTTCCCCCCTTCCCCGTGTCCGCTCGTACCGTCGCCTGATCGCGCGGTACCCCATAGGGTCGCTCACGCTCTACGGATCCCCTACGGCACCACGACCTGGACCTCGTTGCTGTAGGGGCTCGCCCCGCAGCTGTTCAGGCCAATGACCCGCACGTAGTACGAGCCCGCCGGCGCCGGCGTCGTGAAGCTGGTGGCCGGTCCCGGCACGCCGATGGCGCCCAAGTTGTCGAGGCTGGGCGCGCTGCCCACGACCACTCGCTGCGTATTGGCCACGGGCCCGGCATCTGGCTGGTCCCACGTGAGGGTGACGGTGCCACCCGCGACGCTCGCCGCGAGGTTGAACGGTGCCAGCGGCGGCGTCTCGTAACATGGCGAGTCCGTGGCATCGACGTCGAGAATCAGCTCGCCGGACGGCTCGCTCAGGCCTGCACCGTTCAACGCCCGCACGCGGCCCCAGTACCGTCCGGGCGGCGCGTCGATCGTGAAGGTAGTTGCCGCGCCGCTGACGGGCAGCCGCGCCACGTCGCTGAGGCCCACCGCCGTCCCGGCCTCAATCACGTATGCCGGGGGCGCGCCGGTCGACGGCGCTCGCCACTGAAACGTCAGCAACGTCCCCTCGGTGACCGCTGTGCCATCCAGCGGAGGTGCAGGCAGGTCCGGAGGGCCGATTGCGAACGACACGTCCGCGCTCGGCAGGCTGGTGCCCGCGGGCCCGGCGGTGCGCACGCGCGCGAACCAGGTGCCGCGCGGTACGGTCCGGGTGATCGAGGTGGCATCGGCGGGCAGGTCGAACCCCGCCACGTCGCTGGCGCCCTCACGGCGGCCCACTTCTACGCGGACTGCCGTCCAGGTTGGCGGCCCCGGCGGGAGGTGCCACTGGAACGTGACGCGATCCCCGTCCTGCTGCACGGCAGGAAGCGCCGGTGATGGCAGCGCCCGGGGATAGCAGTCCACGCGCGAGCCTTGGACGAACAGGCAATCCGGGACCAGCGAGAGCGAGTCGAACGTCAGTTGAAATGCCAGGGGGGAACGCCATGGCAGTGGCCGCAGCGTGACCGGCGAGATGGCCACCAGTGAGAATCGAAGATCCCGACCGCTGAGGCTCTGGGAAGGCACGACGTACAGATGGCCGTCTCCCCCCACTTGCATCCCGACAGATCCGGGTGCGTCCGGGTTCCAGTCGAGCGCGCGTCCCGTCGCCGGGTCCAGCTCGGCGAGCCCACGCCGGCGCTTGCCGCCGATTCTCCTGAAGCCGCCGGACGCTACGAGCCTGGTCCCCCACTGCCTGACGTGTGCGCCCGAGTCCGGGGACGGGGTGAACGGCAGCACGGCGCCCGTATCCGGATTGACGGCGGCCAGGAACGGCCTGGGGACCCCGTTGATCGTGGTGAACGTTCCCGAGACGTAGAGCGTTTCGCCCACGGCCTCCAGGCTCACGAGGCTGACGTCATCCGACGGTCCGAACGTGACGGGCAGGATCTGCCGTGACCAGTCGGCGATCGTGATGGCGGCCAGCTCCGCCGGAGCGTTCGCGCGCACTACACCCACGAAGATTCGCCCGTCAGCGATGCGATACGGCAGGCGCACGACGTCGTCACCGAAGTCGATGGTCCCGAGTACGGCCCCCGTCACCGGATCGATTTTGGAGACCCGGGCGTCGTGGCTGAACCAGAACAGGAACGCGCCATCCGTGTCGAAGCTGACGAGCCGTCCTTCAGGGGCCGTCGCGGTCCACGACTCCAGTAGCCCGGTGTCCAAGTCAAACGAGGCCAGGCCCGAGCGTGGCACTCCGCCGATGCCGTTGAAGTCACCGCCGATCACGGCACCCTCCGGCGCCAGCGCGACGCTCGCGATCGATCCGTAGGGCTGCGGATTCCAGTTCAACAGGGCGCCTGTGTTCGGGTCGAGCGGCCAGACATGGCGCAGCGGAATCGAGAACGCCACGCTCTGCCCAGTGGCCACGATGGCCGGGCCCACGCGCAACAGGCCAGTCGGAGGCGGCAGCTCGCTCGAGGCACGCCAGAGCGAGGCCTGCCCGGAGGCGGCGTCCACCGCGGCGAGGTGCTTTCGGTTGTCAGTCGTGAGGAAGTACCCGCCCAGATACAGGCGGCCTCCGTCGAGCAGGAGCGCGTTCACGCGAGTGTTGTCAACATAGGCGGACAGCAACCGGAACGAGAGCCCGATGGACCAGGGCAGGTCCCGTCCCGTCAGAGGATCCACCGCCCACACTGGGCGCAGGCGTCCGCCTCCTCCCACATAGACCCGCGCGCTCGTGGCCGCAATGGCGTTTACCGCGAGGTCTCGATAGAAGAGCGTGGTGCCGCTGGAGGCGTCGAATCCCCACAGACGTCCGGTCGTGCCGGCGTAGACGCCGATCGACGACACCGAGAGGGCGGTCGTCGTGCGGCCTTCCGGATTGAAGGTCGCTGCAAACCCCGACAAGGCGCCGGTCGCCGCGTCGAGTGCCGCCAGTCCGCGCCGTCCGGCGCCGTTGATGATCGTGAAGTCCCCGAGCAGGTACACGCGCCCGTGGGCGATGGCTACCTGCCTGATCGGTCCATTGGCGGTGAGCCGGTACCGGGGATCCACCGTGCGGTCCGGACCGACGCGCGCGAAGTAGGCCTGCGGCTGCCCAGCCACCCGCGTGAATCCGCCAACGACCACCCATCCGCCAAGGCCGTCCGGGACGATGGCGTTGACGGTACCGTCGAATCGCGGGAAGTGCCCGGGCACGTGCCTGCCCGCGACATCCACGACCACCGCACCGCCAGTCGGGGCGCTGACGTGGCTGAAGAGTCCGGCGATGAAGAGGCGGCGGCCGATCTGCGCAGCCCGCCCCACGTACCCGTCTACGGCGCCAAGCGACAGCGGCGTCTCGGCGTACTGTGCGGCCGCGGTCAGGGGCACCAGGAGGATGAGGGGAACGACGCCAAGGATTCCTGCCCACATTGCGCGCCTCCTTCTCTCTACCCTACTCCTTCTTTCTGATTCCTGACTCCTGACTCCTGACTCCTGATTCCTGATTCCTGATTCCTGATTCCAGCGTTACCGCACCTCCACCCTCACCTCGTTGCTGAAGCTGCCGCCGCAGTCGTTCAGTGACAGCACGCGCACGTAGTACGTGCCCGGCGGCGCCGTCGTCGTGAAGCGAGTGGCCGGCCCCGGCACGCCGATGGCGCCCAGGTTATCGAGGCCCGGCGCGCTGCCGGCGACGACGCGCTGCGTGTTGGCGACGGGCCCCGTGGCGGGCTGCGCCCAGGTGAGCGTGACCGCGCCACCCACAACGCTCGCCGCGAGGTTGAACGGTGCCAGCGGCGGCAAACGTAGCAGAGCGAGTCAGTGGCATCCACCTCGATGATCAACTCGCCGGATGGCGCGCTGGCGCCCGCTGCGTTGACGGCGCGGATGCGACCCCAGTAGCGCCCGGGCGGGGCATCGATGGTGAAGCTGGTGGCGCTGCCGCCCAGCGGCAACCGGGCCACGTCGCTCCGCCCCTCGGCCGTCCCCGCTTCGAGCAGGTACGCGGGTGGCGCGCCCGTAGACGGCAGTCGCCACTGGAAGGTCAGAGCCGTGCCCTCCGTGACCGCGGTGGCCGAGAGCGGCGGTGGCGGCACGTCCGGCGGGCCTACGGCAAACGACACGTCCTCCGTGGAGTGGCTGGTGCTGAGCGGGCCTGTCGTGCGCACGCGCGCGAAGTACGAGCCCGGCGGGACGGAGCCGGAGATCGACGTGGCATCGGCGGCCAAGGCGAACGTCGCCACGTCACTCGCGCCCTCCCTCCACGCCGGCACCGGTCCAGACAGGCGGCACGTTCGGGAGGTTCCAACTGAGCGTGACGCCGTTGCCTGCCTGCGTGACCGTGGGTTGCGAAGGTGATGGCAGGGCCCGTGGATGGCACTTGACGGTCGAGTCCGCCGGCGGGACGAAGCAGTCCGGAGTAAACGAGAGCCGGTCGAGGAGAATGAAGCCGTCGTGGGCGGGTCGCCAGGGCACGGGCCGCACGCTCGTTGGCGATAGGCCCACCAGCCCGCCCCGCATGGCCTGGCCTCCGATACTCGTGGAGGGGACCACGTACAACAGGCCATCGGGCCCCACCTCCATCTGCGCGCCTCCCGGCACATCAGGGTTCCAGTCCGTGGCGCGTCCGTGACGGGATCGCCGCCACCTCCTCGGGCGCCGTCGAGTGCCCGATGGCGACGATGATGCGCCCGTTGGTGATGCGGTGGCGGATGAGCGAGACGTCCGTGCCGAAATCCAGGGAGCCGAGCACGGCTCCTGTCGCCGGGTCGATCTTGTGGAAGCGCCCCTCGCATGTGATGGCGAACAGGAACGTGCCGTCCGTGTCCAGCCGATCGACGAACGACCACTGGGGAAGCGCCACCGACCACGGCTCGATTGCCCCGGTGTCCAGATCGATCGACGCCAGGTTCGACCGCTCCTCCCCATCGATGCCGTTGAAGTTGCCGACGATCACCGCCCCCTCGGGCGCCGGCGCCACGCCGGCAATCCCCCCGTACGGCCGTGGCCTCCATGGCAGCTGCACACCTGTGTCCACATCGAACGCGATCGACGTGGCCACGACGGCCCGCCCGAGGCGCGTCAGGGTGGACACCTGAGCCGGCGGGTCCTGGGCACGCCACGACGACGGCTGTCCCGACGCGGCGTCCACCGCAGCGAGACCTGCCCGGCCGTCCGACGTCCGGAAGTAGCCGCCCAAATACAGTCGGCCGCCATCGAGCAGCAGCGCGCCGATGCTGGTGTAGTCGCCATAGGTCCCGCTGAGGTACTGGAATGACAGCCCTACGGACCACGGCACATCCTGGCCGCTC
>Ga0209705_10000623_pt1 | contig 18405 bp, 14 predicted proteins | sample PPLLaktember2015_5_FD_187262 | JGI IMG/M metagenome (GOLD analysis project Ga0209705, IMG submission 187262) | Freshwater sediment microbial communities from Prairie Pothole Lake near Jamestown, North Dakota, USA - PPLs Lake P8 Core (1) Depth... | ecosystem: Environmental > Aquatic > Freshwater... | reverse complement strand
CTCGCCGGGCTTGTCCTGACGCGCGACATCCACAGATATCTCTTCCCCTACCTCGAGTCGGCCACGAAGCCGGCTCCGGTCCTGGAAGAGCTCGTTTCCGAAGGGGCAACCGGCGTCAGGGCCGGGCGGGGATTCTACGAGTGGACGCCCGAGAAGATCCAGCAGATCATCGAGCAGCGCGACACGGTCCTGCTGCGCATTCTTCACGAGATCATCGGGGGAGTGAAGCGCGGCTGACGGAAAAGGCTCCATGCCGCAGCGGCGTCGAGCGACGGCTTCACCGGGCCGATAGAGAGGTTAATCTCATGAGCGATTTCCCTGTTTTCTTTCTCCATGGGCTGGCCTACGCGGGCCTGCTGTTCCTCGTCTCGGCGGGCCTGACCCTGGTCTTCGGGATGATGAACGTCCTGAACTTCGCCCATGCGGCCATGTACATGCTGGGCGCCTATTTCTCCTATACCTTGCTCCAGGAAACCGGCCAGTTCTGGCTTTCCCTGATGGTCTGCCCGATCCTCCTCTTCGTGATCGGCGCCCTCATCGAGCGGTTCCTGCTGCGCCGCGTCCACACATACGGGCATCTGCACGAGCTTCTGCTCACCTTCGGCCTGGCCTACATCATCACGGAGGTCGTCAAGTGGGTCTGGGGCAACTACCCCCTGGCCGTGAACATCGGGGGCTTCCTGGGCGACACCGTCGAGATCATCGGCATCACCTACCCCGTCTATCGGATCTTCATCTTCGTCTGCGCCGTCCTGGTGGGGATCGTGATGGCGCTCATCCTCTACAAGACCCGTCTCGGGATCATCCTCAGGGCGGCCGTCAACGACGGCGAGATGGTGAATGCCCTCGGGATCAACGTGCCGCTCGTATTCATGGGCGTCTTCGCATTCGGCGCGGCACTCTCCGGTTTTGCGGGCGTCATCGCGGGACCGCTTCTCTCGACCTACCCGGGGATGGCCCACGAGATCCTCATCGATGCCTTCGTCGTCATCGTCGTCGGCGGCTTCGGGAGCCTCGGGGGCGCCGTGGTCGCCTCGCTGCTCATCGGCGAGCTGCAGTCCTTCGGGGTCCTGCTCTTCCCGAAGCTCTCCCTGGCCCTGGTCTACCTGCTCATGGCCGCCGTCCTGATCGTCAAACCCTCCGGACTCTTTGGTGAAAAGCAATGATGACACAGAAAAACGCACACTATCTCTTCATCGCCGTCCTCTTCGCCCTCGGGGCCGTGATGCCGCTCGTGCTCAAGCAGTACCACCTGAACATGCTGACGGAGATCATCGTGTTCGCCCTCTATGCCGTCAGCTACAACCTCCTGCTCGGCTATGCGGGCCTGCTCTCCTTCGGGCACGCCATGTTTTTCGGCACGGGGGCCTTCACCGTCGCCGTGGCCCTGATCCACATCCCCGGGCTCTCCATGTGGAGCGCCATCGCACTGGCGCTCGCCATGACGACGGCCGTCGGTTTCGTCATCGGAGGGCTTTTGCTCAGGCACAAGGGCTCCTACTTCGCGCTGCTCACCCTGGCCTTCAACGCGCTTTTCTACGCCGTCGCGACAAAGTGGCACACCGTCACGGGCGGTGATGACGGCCTCAGCGTCACGCGGCCCGACCTCGCCCTGGGGTTTACCACGATCAACCTGGCGGGGCTCACGAGCTTTTACTACTTCACCCTCGTCATCGTCGGGGCGGCCCTCGTCTTCTGCTGGTACTTCACGAAGACGGCCATGGGGCAGACGGTGCTGATGATGCGCGAAAACGAGGAGCGGATGAAGTTTCTCGGGTACAATACCAACATCAGCCGGCTCATCCTCTTCACCTTCACGGGGGCCGTGGCTGGGCTCGCCGGGGCGTTCTACACGCTGCACTTCCAGTTCTGCTCCCAGTCGGCCATCAGCGTCGACATGACGACGACGGTGCTGCTCATGACCTTCGTGGGCGGGACGGGGACCTTCTGGGGACCCATGCTGGGGGTCCTGGTCTACGTCATCCTCCAGAACTACCTGAGCGACATCACGGACCGCTGGCCCCTGTTCATGGGCCTGATCTTCGTCTTCATGGTTCTCTTCATCCCCGGCGGGCTCACACAGATCATCCAATCCATCAAGACCCTGTTTGCGGGAAAGCGCGGCACGGGAAAACCCATTGCAGTCAAGGAAGTTTCGACATGAGCGAATACCTGCACATCAAGGACATCCACAAGGACTTCTCGGGTCTCAGGGTCCTCACCGGTGTCGACTTCGCGGTGAGGCAGAAGGAGCGCCACGCCATCATCGGCCCCAACGGGGCGGGCAAGACGACGCTCTTCAACATCATCAGCGGGAAGTTCAAGGCCTCGTCGGGCGCAATCCTGTTCAAGGGACGGGACATCTCCGGCAAGCCCGCCCATGTCATCAACCGCATCGGGCTGTCGCGATCGTTCCAGATCACCAACGTATTCCAGGAGCTCTCCGTCTTCGAAAACATCCGCTCCGGGGTGCGCTCCCGCTACGGGATGCGGTATCACTTCTTCCGCAGGCCCGATCACAACCGGGAGATCAATGAACGTACGCAGGCCATCGTCGAGGAAGTCGGGCTGAAGGATGTCATGCACCTGCCCGTCAGCGTCCTGTCCTACGGCCAGCAGCGGGCCCTGGAGATCGGCATCACCCTTTCCACGGAGCCCGAGCTGATCCTGCTGGACGAGCCCACGGCGGGGATGACGCGCGAGGAGACCGGCCAGGCCATCCGGATGATCGACCGGGTCACGGCGGGCCGCAGCCTGATCATCATCGAACACGACATGGAAGTGGTGTTTTCGCTTGCCGACACGATTTCGGTCCTTCACTACGGCACGATCCTCGTCTCGGGCAAACCCGACGAGATCCGCAACGACCAGCGGGTGAAGGACGCCTACCTGGGGGACGGATAACCATGCTGGAAGTAAAAGACATCCACAGCTACTACGGAAAGAGTCACATCCTGCAGGGCGTCTCCATGACCCTGAACGAGGGTGAGCTGGTCTGCCTGCTCGGGCGCAACGGCGTCGGAAAGTCCACCACGCTCAAGAGCATCATGGGCCTCGTGAGGCCCAGCGAGGGGAGCATCCGCTTCCACGGGCAGGAGCTGATCGGGAAGTGGCCCTACGAGATCGCCCGTCTCGGCATGGGCTACGTGCCCGAGGACCGGCGGATCTTCCGGAGCCTCTCCGTCCACGAGAATCTCCTCATGGGCGTAAAGGGCTCGAAGGACGCCGCCAAAAACGGCGGCTGGACCGTCGAGAGGGTCTACGAGAAATTCCCCGGCCTCAAGGACCGGCGCGACAACAAGGGCGGCCATCTCTCCGGCGGGGAGCAGCAGATGCTCACCGTGGCGAGGACCCTCATGGGAAACCCCAAGCTCATCCTGGTCGACGAGCCCACGGAGGGCCTTGCGCCCCTGATCGTGAAGGACGTGCTGGAGATGCTGGCCGCCGTGCGCAACTCGGGGGTGACGGTGCTCATGGTGGAGCAGAATTTCAAGGCCTCCATCAAGGTGGCGGACCGTTTCTACATCATGGGCAAGGGGCAGATGGTCTTCGAGGGCGGCACGGAGGCCCTGCTGGCGGCTGAGGAGGTCAGGAAGAACTATCTGGAAGTGTAGGGTACAGGGACCAGGCAAAGATAAGTGGCGCCGGGAGGAAATGCCTCGGGTCACATACCGGCAGCCGGGAAAATAAAAAGAAGAACAGCTAGAGACCTTAAGGTCAAAGAACTGGGAGGTAAGGAATTATGAAGAAGATGTTGGGATTAGCGGTATTGTCCGTCCTGCTCGCGCTGGCGGTACCAGCAGTGGCGCAGGACACCATCAAGATCGGCGGCGTGGAGCCCCTCTCCGGGACGTTCAAGGACATCGGCGAGCGTTATCTCGAGGGCGTCGTGTACGCCGCCAAGGTGATCAATGAGAGCGGCGGCCTGCTCGGCAAGAAAGTGGAAGTCGTCCCCATCGACTCGGAACTGAAGCCGGATGTGGCGACCCGCAAGGCCCAGAACCTGATCCTGAAGGACGGCGTGAAGTTCTTCTGCGGCGGCACGGGCAGCTCTGTCGGGGCGGCCATGGCCCAGCTGGCGGAAAAGCAGAACGTGATCATGTTCACCTACGGCATGGACGCCTCCAGCATGACCGGCGAGAAGTGCAACAAGAACTTCTTCCGGCCCGGCGGGAGCACCGACGGCCGCTCCTTCGCGCTGGCGCAGCTCATCGCGAAGAAGGGCTACAAGCGGGTCGGCATCATCGCCCAGGACTACTCCTTCGGTAAAGAAGCCACTGCGGCATTCAAGAAGAAGATGGCCCAGATCAGCCCCTCGACGAAGATCGTGGCCGAGCTCTACCATCCGGCCGGGACGAAGGATTTCGCCCCCTACGCGAGCCAGCTGATCGCCGCCAAGCCCGATGTCATCTTCACGCCCAACTGGGGCAACGACTTGACGCTCCTGCTGAAGCAGGGGCGGCCCATGGGCATGAAGCAGAAGGTGTACTCCTACTACATCAACGACGAGGTCATGATCAAATCGCTCGGCGACGACAAGCTCATCGTCGGCGACATGGGGGCCGAGGTCTACGTGCTCTCCATTCCCAACAAGAAGAACCAGGAATTCGTCCAGAAGTTCTACAAGGACAAGGGCTACTACCCGACGTGGCTGCGAGGCAAGGCCTACATGGCCACCATGATGTGGGCCGAGGCGGTGAAGAAGGCCGGCACGACTGATATTCCTGCTGTGATCAAGGCCTGGGAAGGACTCTCCTATGACGGTATCGCCGGGACCTGGACCATGAGGGCCTGCGATCACCAGGCGCAGACGCCCTACTGGGCCGTCGAGATCGTGAAAAACAACAAGTTCTTCAAGCAGCACGCCTTCGAAGGCCCCGCCACGATGATCCCCGCAAAGGACGTCGAGGTGCCCTGCGAGCAGACCGGCTGCAAGATGAAGTAGCGGTTTCAGTTTCCACCGGGGTGGGGGCAGGGGCGTTCCCGTGCCCTCGCCCCGGCAAACAACGATTCAACGGCGTTTACAGGTACTCTCCATGGCAACTCTCATCACCGGCGGGGCCGGTTTTATCGGATCCTGCCTCGCGAAGCTCCTCATCGACGAGGGGGAGAGACCCGTCCTCTTTGACATCGCGCCTGTTCAGGGCCCGCTCACTGAGTTGAACGGGCGCTTTTCCTTCGAACAGGGAAGCCTCGCACACCTTCCGGTCGTAATGGACTGCGTCGAGCGGCACGCAATCGATCGGATCTTCCACCTGGGCGGGATGCTGTCTCTGCCTTCGGAACAGAACCCCTGGGGCGCCTTCGACGCCAACGTGGTCGGGACCTGGAACATCCTGGAAGCAGCCCGCATCAAGAAGATGAGACAGGTCGTCTACGGGAGCACGATTGCCACCTACAGCAAGGACATCCCGGGCGAGACGATCGACGATCGAACGATCCAGCGGCCCTCGAGCTTCTACGGGGTCACGAAAACCTTCGGCGAGCTCACGGGCCGGTGGTACCACCGGCGATTCGGTCTCGACTTCCGGGGGGTTCGCCTGCCCTCCATCGTGGGGCCGGGCGCAAAAACGGCACACATGTCCATCTATAACGCCTGGGCGATCGAGTATTCCATCAAGGGGCTGCCCTACACCCTCAACTGCGACCCCGAGACGCGATGCCCCGCCCTCTATTACAAGGACGCCGCCATGGCCCTCAAGGGAGTCGCGGCAGCCGACCCCGCCCGGGTCCGGACGAGGGTGTACAACATCGCCGGGATCACGCCGCCCTTTTCGGCACGGGAGCTGGTGATGGCCATCGAGGAGCGCATCCCCGGCTCGCAGCTCTCCTTCAAGCCCGACCCCGTCGTCGCGGGGCTGCTGCGCGAACTCGGGGCGCTGAACATCAGCGACGAATGCGCCCTCCTCGAGTGGGGCTGGCAGCTTGCCTATCCCCTCGATGCGATGGTCGATGATTTCATCGGCGAGTTCGAAAAGAACAAATCCTATTTTCTCTGATGTCGGCCTCATGCACACAAAAGAACCATCAAGGGACTGAAATAAAAAACAGGGGAAGTCAACGACCATGAGCAAGAGAATCTTTACCGCCGCGCTGACCGGCGCCATTCACACCCCGAGCATGTCACCCTACCTGCCGGTGACCCCAAAGCAGCTGATCGACGAATCCATCCGCTCTTACGAAGCGGGGGCCGCCGTCGTGCACATACATGTGAGGGACCCCAAGACGGGGATGCCGAACGCAGACCAGAACGTCTACCGGGAGATCGCCGAGGCCGTCAGGAAACAATGTAACGTCGTCATGTGCTTCACCACCGGCGGCAAGCTCGGCGAGCCCGTCGAGAACCGGGTCCGGGTGGCCTCGAACCTCAAGCCGGAGCTGACGTCGCTCAACGCGGGCTCGCTCAATTTCGCCCTGTTCCACATCAAAGACCAGGTCAAGGAGTTCAAGTACGACTGGGAAGAGGCCTACCTCGATCTGACGGAGGACTTCATCTTTCCCAACACGTTCAAGACCATGCGGCAGTACCTGGAGATCATCTACGCCAACGGGGCAAAGCCCGAATTCGAGATCTACGACGTGGGGATGATCAACAACCTGGCCTTCCTGATCCAGAAGGGGTTCGCGAAGAAACCCGTCTACCTGCAGTTCGTCATGGGCATCCTGGGCGGGATCCCCGCCACCCTCGAGCACCTCGTCTACCTGGTGGAGACGGCCCGCAAGCAGATCGGCGACTTCCAGTTCTCCGTCTGCGCCGCCGGACGCACCCAGATACCCATGTGCACGGGATCGCTCTTGATGGGGGGCCATGCCCGCGTGGGACTCGAAGACAGCCTCTACCTGGAGAAAGGGGTGCTCGCCAAGAGCAGCGCCGAGCAGGTCGCCAAGATCATCCGCATCGCCCGCGAGCTGAGCATCGAGCCGGCCACCCCCGACGAGGCCCGGAAGATCCTGGGCTTGAAAGGGATCGGCGCAGTGAACTTCTGAGCCGAAACCCAACCCTCCGTTCAACGGATGTTCCCTGTTGCCTCTCGCCCGGGGGCCCGATTCCGATCGGGCCTTTTTTTCGCGGCCGGCTGCAGGCCAATTCCTGTTTCATCTGTTGCATTTTTATGGTATAGAGCTTTTGGGTTTGGAGGGGGCCCCAAACTACTCAGGAAGGAGAAAGTGCCATGCCCGATGATCCCGATATCCGATTGATGGACACAGAGGCGGAGGAGGTCTATTCACCGGACCGAAAGCAGGCGGGGACGGACAAAAAGAAATTGGGCATTTTCGCCGCCGTTGGAGTCGTGGTGCTTGCCGTCATCGGGGGCATCTACATGATGTTGGGCGACGGCGGGGCCTCCAAGGATGAGGTCCGGCTCATCCAGACGAAGATCGGCTCGCTGGAGCAGAAGATCACGGCCCTGGACAAGCAGCAGGCGGCGCTGCAGGCAAGGCTCCCCGCCGAGGGAGCCGAGGCCGCCCTGACAGGAAAGGTCGACACGCTCTCACAGCGCGTCGAGGCCCTGGAGAAGAAACCCGTCGCCGTGGCCGCGGAAAAGCCAAAGGCCGCCCAGAAGGAAAAAGCCGCAGCGTCATCGGGCAAGAAGGTTCACACGGTCCAGAAGGGCGAGACGATCTACGGAATCAGCAAGAAATTCGGGATGAAGCCGGACGATCTGCGCAAGCTCAACAAGCTCGGCCCGGAGGACACGGTGAAGCCCGGCCAGAAACTCGTCGTCTCCAAGTAAACAAAAGCCATCTCCGGAATGAACAAAGCCCGGCCGCATCGGCCGGGCTTTTCTTTTCAGGCTACCCCTCCCTACAGGCACTCCCTCCCCACCACGAGTAAAAAGTAACCGGAAACCGGGCAATTGGGAAATGGGCAACGCTTCTTAAATTTACTTCGGCGCTTCCTGGCTCTTCTGCTGCCCCTCCAGCATCTGCAAAACCTTGTTCACCGGGATGGCAAAGCCGATGTTCTGCGCGCCCAGCACCACGGCGAGATTGACGCCCACCAGCTCGCCGTCCATGTTCAGAAGCGCCCCGCCGCTGTTTCCGGGGTTGATGGAGGCGTCGGTCTGAAGAAGCCCCGAGCAGGCATAGTCGCATTCCGGATTTTTGAAGGCCCGGTCGATGCCGCTGATCACCCCCGTGGTGACGGAATTCTCGAGCCCCAGGGGATTGCCGATGGCCACGACGGTCTCGCCGATCATCAGGGTCTTCACGTCGGCAAACCGGACGGCACTGAGCTCCCGGGCCGGCTCGATCCGGATCAGGGCAAGATCATCCAGGGTGTTGACCTTGATGACCTTCGCCTCGGCCACGGTGCCGTCGCGAAGCACGGCGTAGATGGTCGTCGCCCGGTGCACGACGTGGGCATTGGTGACGATGAGGCCGGCCTTGTCGACGATGACGCCGGAGCCCAGGCTCTTGAGCTTCACCGTCCCCTCGGAGTAGTCCTCGCCGAAGTACTGTTTGAAGAAGCGGTCGAGCCGCTCGCCGTACTGGCCCCAGGCGGGGTGCTCCTTGAGATCGACGAGTCTCTCCGTGCGGATGTTCACGACGGAGGCGGCGTTGTCCCGGACGACCCGCACAGCGGGCGTTTCGCGGGGGCTTTTCACGGGCGCGGCACAGCCGGCAAGGACGAGGACCAGGCATGCGAGCACACCCAGAACGAAACCTTTTTCCCGGTTCATGGCATGCCCCCTTACAGAGATTTATTGAACTATAAGCCATTTCGCGGTCGAACTCAAGCTCCTGTCCCGAAGCAGTGCAGCGTTGAAAAGACACGGATAAAAAGTTCTTGACCCTATACCCTGACTCCCCTATAAAGCACCTTCTTCTGAAGGGGAGTAGCTAGTGAGGCAAGGGCAACATACTGGCGGAGACGCCCGGCCTTGCCGTTGGCCAACGCCAATTAGCGAGACCTTAGGATGTTCTCACAGCTCCCGTAATCGTCGCGGGGATCACCGCGGTTGCCCTGGCCGTGTACTGGCTCGGCAGGGACGACATCCGGAGGCTGACCGGGCAGGTGCCGAAGGTGGACTGAAGAAATTCCGGTGGAGAAGGAGAGGCCCCCGTCCCCATCGCTGTGTGCCTCCCTGCGTCTGCAATCGATTTCAACTTAAGGTATTTCGACGTGACAAATCAGGTTTTCCCCGATTGGAGGATGCTTGCAACTCTTGTTACCCTGCCACCAAGGCAAAAGACCTGGGGAGCAAAAGGCGAAAATGAATCTGCTGGAAAACAGGGACGTATGTTTGCGGCTGGTATCCAATCGCGGGACGGCGAAAAATGTCTTCCAGGGAAAGGATGACTTCTACGAGGAATCTCAATTCAACGAGATGCTCACCCTCGAGAAGAAGCGTTCTCAGCGTTCGATGCGGCCCCTGATGCTGATGCGGCTTGACCTCTCCGGCCTGATGGAGCCCAACCCGGCTGATGTGCGACGCAGGCTGCAGCAAGCGCTTGCATCCTGCATCCGCGAGACGGATGTCCGCGGATGGTGCAAGCGGGGATCCGTAGCGGGCATCGTCTTCACGGAGCTCCAATCGGCCGCACCCCATGTGCGGGACATCCTCATCCGGAGGGTCATGGCCGGGCTGGTCGGTCAGATCGAGCCCAACGTCTTGTTCAAGATCACGGTGACCTTCCACGTGTTCCCCGAGGACGAGGCAAAGGGCCCTTCCTGCGGTCACTTCGCGCTGGACTGCCACCAGGATCTTGCGAAGAAAACCGCCAAGCGCGATTTATCATCACGGGTCAGGATTCTCAAGGATGTCGTGGCGAACTTCTTGATGACGTAACGGATCTCATTGCAGCCGATTGCTTATCCGCATCCACGGCTTCTCATAACCACCCCTCCTCCTCCACCCCATCCGGCCCCCCCTCTTACCGGATGGGGTGGACTTCATTCATGATCCTGTCACGTGTTGTGGAATCGAGCCGGAGTGATGAAACGCGACAGGCAGACGGCCGGGGACGATATCGAACGGCTGAATCGCTGAACCTGGCACGCCCGGTCCGGACAAAAAAAAAGAACACTCCGGCATTGCCGGCGCGCCCCGTCGGGGATTCCGCTTTGCTTCGTGACGGATTAAAGAGCCTGAAGACCGCATGCGCTGCGGATCGCCGAGGCAAGCTCAACGAAGTCGGAGCCCTTCAGGACGTATCCGGCGGCGCCGGCGGCAATGACGCTCTGCACGAGGGGACCGCTGGAGTACATGGACAGCATGATCACCTTGACCTCCGGCCTGTCCTTGATCAGATGCCGCATCGCTTCGATCCCGTTCATTCCCGGCATGCTGATATCCATGATCACGACATCAGGGGAAAGCCTGCGGGCCACCTCGATGGCTTCCCTGCCGTCGATGGCCTCTCCCACGACCTCCATGCCCGGCTCGGCATTGATCAATCCCCGAAGTCCGTCCCGAAACATCTTGTGATCGTCAACGAGCATTACCCTGGTATTCATCCGTTTCCTTCCCGAGAGGCCCTGAAGCCCATCGCCCGGTCAGCCTGCCATTGGTTCCTCGTTTATGATTACCGCAACAGGAGGCGGAAATATATCAGGAAAACCCCTAATTTGGATGAGAAATTTGCTTAGATGCCCTCATCACCCCCGAAACCGGGTCGACACCCGGATGATTTCATTATACTTTCAGACCAAAGATGTCTTAAAATACCAACGTACATCTCGCACGACAATCGACGGATAACCGAAGCAGGCGACCGGATCGTGGTCTAGGCGGATTTGATCCTCTAAGGGTTTCCCGGCCCGTTCCGGAAGGATGGTCTTATGGGACATTCAGCACAGAGTTCCGGAAAGAAACGGTTTTGGTCCGACCTGTTCGGCAAGCCAGATACCCTGCCCGTTTTCCTGTTCATCCTGTTCTTCGTCATCCTCTACGCCGCAGGTCCTGAGCTTCGGTCCTCGAAATATGTTTTTGAGCCTCCCTGGCTGATCTTTGCGCTGAACGCCGTTTTTATCACGGGCCTGTGCCTGTTGATCGCCGGGCTGTGTTTCAGGAGTTTTCTGCGCGGAGGGTTTCTGAACGTGCTGTTGCTGGGCTGCGGGGTGCTCACCTTCGGCCTGTCCTCCTTCGTTGCCGGGTGGCTGATCCACCCCCCCGACAGCCCGAACAACGCGATAACGATCCACAACATCGGAGTCTTCTGCACGGCCGTTTTCTTCTTTGTGAGTTCCCTCTACTCCGCATTCGGAATTTCGCCGGATATCGGGGGTCGCAGGGGCCTGGTTGCCGTCCTGGCCTACACCGGGGTCCTTGCGACGGGGACGATCCTGACATCCGCTGCCATGCTTCATCTGACCCCGCCTTTCTTTATCGCCGGTGAAGGCCCCACGGTCATCCGCCAGGTCGTTCTCGCTGTCTCCACCACGCTCCTTACCCTGTCCGCCATCCTGATGATGACGGTTTACTCGGAGAGAAGATCCGGCTTCATTCTTTATTTCGTCAACGCGTTGCTGCTGATCGCTGCCGGTCTCGTCGGCGTTGCCCTGGGGCCCCCCGGCAGCCCCCTGAACTGGCTGGGGCGGGCGGCGCAGTACCTGGGGAATGCGTACCTGCTGGGCGCTTCGATGAAAGCCCTTGGTGAGGCAAAAAGCAAAAGAACGACAATCGAAAAAGCCCTGGCCGATTTCTTCAGAAAGTCCGAGACACACTACAGGGCCCTCGTCGAGATGGCGGCCGATGCCATCGTCTCCATCGACCGCGCGGGAAGGATCATCCTGCTGAATCCGGCCGCCGGGGAACTATTCGGGTACGGCCGGGATGAGGCCACCGGTCAAAGCCTGGTGGAGCTGATGGTTCCCGCACAGTCCAGGGAATTCTTTTCCGCGTGTCTGTCCGGTGACCGCGATCGCAACATGGAAATGATGCTCATGAGAAAGGACGGTTCAATCTTTCCCGCCGAGTTGTCCTTCTCTCCGGAGATGAAATCCGATGGAGGCTCCGAGAAAACAATCATCATCCGTGACGTCACCGAGCGCAGGCAAGCCGAGGAAACCGTTCGGAGCGCGGCGCTGTTCCCGATCCAGAATCCCCAACCGGTCTTGCGAATCCACCTGGACGGAACCCTGCTCTTCGCGAATCATGCTGCAGAGACGGTCCTGAAAGAATGGCGGGCCGAAAGCGGCAACGGGATTCCGACCCGGGTTCGCCAGGTCGTCGAGACCTCATTGAACGAAGGCGCTTCGCGGGAGTTCGAGATGCTCGTTGCCGGCCGGGATTTCTTATTCGTCGTAACGCCCATCGCAGGGTGCCATTATGCGAACCTCTACGGTTGGGATGTAACCGAGCGCAAATCCGCCGAGGAGTCGCTGCAAGAGGCCAAGGACTATGCAGAAACCCTCATCCAGACGGCCAACGTGCTCATCGTGGGTCTGGATTCATCCGGTAGCGTGCAGACCCTCAACGACGCCGCGGAAACGATCACCGGATACACCCGAGCAGAACTGCTCGGCCGGAACTGGTTTGAGGTGGTGGTGCCAAAGGACCGTTTTCCTCACGTATGGGATGAATTCCTGCGGCTGCAGGACAGTTTTTTTCCCTCTGAATTCGAGAATCCCATCGTGACCAAGGACGGCAGGGAGCGGGTCATGTCCTGGCGCAACAGCGAAATTCGCGAGGGGGAGCGGGTGAGGGGAACGATTTCGTTCGGAATCGACATCACCGATCGCAAGAAGGCGGAAGAATCTGTTCAGGCCTCCTATGACTTGCTCAAGATCGCGCAACGAGCCGCAAAGGCCGGGCTATGGGGTTGGGATATTTCAACGGGGACGCTCACGTGGTCGGAAGAGTTCTACACGCTGTTCGGCCTGGACCCCATGGCATCGGCATCGTTCGACACATGGATGGGTGTCCTGCACCCGGATGACCGGCAACCGGCGATGGAGAGAATCAATCGCTCGATCCGGGATGGGAACCCCCTTGAAAACGAGTATCGCATCATCCGCCCCGACGGGCAGGAACGCTGGATTCGCGTGTGGGGCAGTACCTTCTACGATGAGAACACTCGGCCACTGAGCATGTCCGGCATCTGCATCGACACAACCGAGAGCAAACGGGCCGAGGAGGCCCTGCGCCGCAGTGAGGCGAGATATCGCTCGTACATCGAAGTCACCGGCCAGATGGGTTGGACGACCAATGCCGACGGCGAGGTCGTGGACGACGCCCCCGGCTTACGACAATACACAGGCCATACCTACGACGAGATACGGGGCTGGGGCTGGTCAAAGGCGCTTCATCCCGACGACGTCGAGATCACCCTGGCCGTCTGGCGGAAAGCCGTCGAAGAGAAACAGGGCTACGAGACCGAGTTCCGCCTGCGCCGGCATGACGGGGTCTACCGGCATTTCCTGGCCCGGGGCACCCCGATCCTGAATGATGACGGCAGCGTGCGGGAATGGGTGGGCACCTGCGTCGACATCACGGAACGCCGCAAGCAGGAAGAAGAGCTACAAAAGCTCAACCGGACTCTCCGGGCGCTGAGCCGCAGCAACGAGGCCCTCATGCGCGCCGAGGAGGAGTCGGCCTTCCTGGAGGAGGTCTGCCGCATCGTCATCCAGGATTGCGGCTATGCCATGGTCTGGATCGGCTATGCCTCCGATGACGAAGAAAAAACGGTACGGCCCGTCGCCCATGCCGGTTTCGCCGGAGGGTACCTGGAAACGTTGAACCTGACCTGGGCGGACCGGGAACGGGGCCGGGGACCCACCGGAACTGCGATCCGGACCGGGAAACCGATCCTGTGCACCGACATGCTCATCGATCCACGGTTCGAGCCCTGGCGCGACGAAGCCATCAGGCGAGGTTATGCCTCGTCTCTTGCCCTGCCCCTGCTTGACGGCGGGAGGGCCTTCGGTGCCGTCACCATCTATTCGACCCAGCCCGATCCTTTCTCCGAAGAGGAAATCAAGTTGCTGTCCGAAATGGCCGACGATCTGACCTACGGAATCGACTCGCTGCGCCTGCGCCAGCAGAGCCGGCAGACCCTGCAGGCCCTGCAGAATAGCGAGGCGCGATTCCGGCAGCTGGCCGACTCCATGCCGCAGCTGGTCTGGACGGCAGAGCCCGATGGCAGGGTGGACTATCACAACCGCCGCCTCTCTCTCTTTGCAAGCCACGGGCTATGGACGCCCAATGTTCACACCGAGGACCGTCCGCGGACAATTGAGGGGTGGAAGAGGGCGGTCCAGACCGGGTCGCCCTACGAGATCGAGCATCGCATGCAGCTCGCCGACGGCCGGTTTCGCTGGTTCCTGACTCGCGCCGTCCCCGTGCCCGATGAGGCAGGGCATGTGATGAAGTGGTACGGCACATCGACGGACGTGCACGACCGCAAGCAGGCCGAAGAGGAGAGGGAAATCGCGCGGATCGAGGCCATAAACGAGAAGAACCGCCTCGAAGCCCTCATCAAAACCCTGCCCGTGGGTGTTGCACTGGTCGACACCGAAGGCGGAACCATCCAGTCCAACGATATGTTCGAACAGGTCTGGGGCGGGCAAAGGCCCGAGACGAGATCGGTCGACGATTATAACAAGTATAAGGCCTGGTGGATCGACTCGGGTAGGCAGGTCCAACCCGAGGAATGGGCCTCGGCCCTGGCCGTTCAGAAAGGAGAAACCGTAACGGGCCAGCTGATGAAGATCGAGCGGTTCGACGGCACGGGCGTATTCGTCATGAACAGCGCCGCCCCGATTTATGCCTCCGACGGCCGGATCGCGGGTAGCGCCGTGGCCATCCTGGACATCACCGAACGCATCGAGGCCGAAGAGGCGCTGCGGCAAAACGAGGCGCGTTTCCGCCTGCTCTCCGGAACCGCAGGGAGCCTGCTGTCTACCGACGACCCCCAGGACCTGATCGATAAGCTTTGCCGGGACGTCATGGAGCACCTGCACTGCCAGGCCTTCTTCAACTTCCTGGTCGACGAACGTGCAGGAAGGCTCCGCCTGAATGCTTGCGCGGGCATCCCCGAGGAGGAGATCCGAAAGTTCGAGTGGCTGGACTTTGGGGTTGCCGTCTGCGGCTGCGTTGCCCGGGACAATGTGCGAATCGTCGCTGAAGACATCTTCCACACGCCCGATGTGCGGACCGAGCTGGTCCGGTCCTACGGGATTCAGGCCTACTGCTGCCACCCGCTGAAGGCCCAGGACAGGGTTATCGGCACGTTGTCTTTCGGAACAAAAACCCGGGCCCGCTTCACCCCTGAGGAGGTTGAGCTGATGCGGATCGTGGCCGATCAGGTCGCCATCGCCATGGAGCGAATCCGGGCCCAGCAGGAGATCCGAAAAAGCGCAGAGGAATTGCGGCTCGCCAACGAGCAGCTGGAGCAGAGGATCCGGGAACGAACGGCAGAGCTGATGCTGACCCTGGAGGATCTCGAAAAGAACCGGGGTGACCTGCGCAAGCTCGCCGCGGAGCTGGTCTTGGCGGAAGAGCGGGAGCGCAAGAGAATCTCCGTGGTCCTGCACGACGAGGTGGCCCAGACACTGGCTGCGACGAAAATGCGCCTCGACCTGCTCAGGAGCCTGACGGGCGGCGCAGAATTCCGCATTGCCATCTCGGAGGCCCAGGAGCTGCTCGGGCAGTCCATCCGGCAGACACGGGCCCTTATGACGGACATCAGCAACCCCGTACTCTACGACATGGGGCTTCGGGTGGCCGTGGAAGCGCTCGCGGAGGAGGTGAAAGCCAGGCATGGCATCTCCGTCTCATGCTCGTTCGGCGGAAAGCTCAGAAACCTGGGGCAGGACATGGAGGTGATGATCTTCCAGGTGGTGAAGGAGCTGGTGCAGAACATCGTCAAACACAGCCGGGCCCGGAATGCAAGCATCCGGGTCGTCGAGGAAAAGGATGCCATACGAGCGGTCGTCACCGATGACGGGCTGGGTTTCGAGACCGGCCATATCGGCATCGTCCGATCCGAGGGAGGGTTCGGCCTCTTCAGCATCCGAGAAAGGGTGAAGTCGTATGGCGGGAGAATCCATATCAAGTCTGAGCCGGGAAGAGGTTCGGAGGTGACCGTCAAACTTCCGAAGGCGGCGGCGGGCAACACCGCACCGCTCATGACCCGGAACGGAAAAAAGGGCGACTGATCGGAGTGGACCCTGGAGAAAAGAAACCTCTGATCCTCCGGGCCTGTTCGTGCCGGCGGAAGCAGCTTCAGGATTACCCCTCGATGCTCACCAGCCCCTCGCGGACGGCGTATTTCGTCAGCTCGGCGATGCTGCGCATGTTGAGCTTCTCCATCATGTTCCGGCGGTGGGTCTCGACGGTCTTTACGCTCACGTTGAGGTGAACGGCAACCTCCTTGGCTGCCATCCCCTCGGCCAGAAGCTGGAGGACCTCGCGCTCGCGCGGCGTAAGAACGGAGCCCGATCCGTGGGACAGCCCGGGCGCCTTGTCGAGATACCCCTTGACCACCACCTCGGCGATCCTCGGGCTGAGGTACGTATGTCCTCCCGCCACATTGCGAATGGCCGTGGCCAATTCCTCGAAGGCGCAATCCTTGAGAAGGTAGCCGCACGCCCCTGCCTCGAGCATACCCAGCACATAGCGCCGATCGGAGTGCATCGAGAGGCCTATGACCCGGACCCCGGGGGTTTCTTCCATGATCTTCCGCGTGGCGTCAATCCCGTTCATGTCCGGCATGGACACGTCCATGATCACCACGTTGGGGCGGAGCTTCTGGGCCAGCCGGACCGTCTTGCGGCCGTTTTCCGCCTCGGCGACCACCTCCATGCCGGCCTCCTTTTCGATCAGTGTCTTAAGCCCGTCCCGGATGATATTGTGGTCATCGGCAAGCAAAACCCGTATGGTCGACATCTCTCTTCTCTCCTGCTTTCTTCTTTCCTGCGTGTCTCGGTAAAGAAACTCCTTTTTCGATGAACACGCGCGACAAGGTTCATGAGGGGCTCCATGCCTTCACACATCCGACGCACAACGCTCATTTATATTTATACCACTTAAGATCGGCCGGCGGAATGGGGATTTACCCGAGGCATCCTCAGCTTAATCCTGATCCCTTCTCCTCCTTTTCCTGAGTCGCACGTGAGGGATTTTCCCGCCGTGAATCATGCATACGCAGATGGAATTATCTTTGATGATTGGTGTAAATAATTTCGCATGCAGATGGTTCTGGGGGTTGGCCGAACAGAGCCGGAGGCCGGAAGCACCCTCAGGCGGTTTACCCGTGACGCGTGTCAGTACAATCATCGCCAAAACCACCGATCCCTGCCCAAGCGGGTCATCGACGGCACGGATCGAAAAGGAGAGAGCCATGAAAGACTTGCAGGGAGAGATCAATGAGTGGATCTCGCGCAACCGGCATAACCTGATTCGCTGCCCCCACCAGCCTGGAAATCTTCTCATCACGAAATGGAGCTGCCGCATGAGGCAGCTCAAGGCACAGAAGGAAGACCTTGCGAATGTGATGAGCGGCGACGTGATGGACTACGTTCACAGGCAGGGGCTGTCCATCTGCCTGAACTGCAATGCTCTGAAAAAAGCCGCGGCTTAGAGCCAACGCTTCATCCGGGGCCCCTGCGCCCGCAGGGCCCTGGCGCAGCCATTTCCCTTTCCTCGGGCACATGCTAAAAAATGGAAGTGCCGCCAGGAGGTTTAGAACCCGCTGGCGGCCTTCTCTTACTTCTTTTTTCCTCAGATCATCAGGAAGCCGTCCCCTTACTCCCGCCGTTTTTCCTAGCAGTCCGGATCCTTTCCGCACTTCGGATCCTTGAGGTCGACCTCGATGCACACACGCTTTACGCGAACGCACTTCACCTCCGGTTCGCGCAGGCCCAGGCAATCCAGAAGCTCCCCGGCGATCTCGGTGCATTCCTCACCGCCAACCGGCGGAACGGCAGTCGACGGCGTCATCGGCACGGGATCCCGGTCGGGCTGGTGTACCAGCACTCCGGGCACTAGCGTCACAGGGAAGTCCCACACGACAGGAACCCCATAGCTGCCGTCTCCCCGATCCTTGACCTTGCCATCGACCTTGACACCCGGCAGCGGCGTGACGGTGAACCCGCCTCCGCGACCGGGGCCGAGCGGGTTGCCGTAGCGATCACGCGGCACGATCACCAGCGTTCCGTAGCGGCCATCCGGCTGATCGATGATGCCTGCCACCGTCACGTCCGAGCGGTCGGGATCAATGCCCGGCTCGACGTGCAACGACCAGTGCGCCTCGCGCATGGCCCGACACCCTTCACCGTACGTCGCCACCGCCCTGAACTGATACGTGCCCTCGGCGCGCGTGAGGTCCTTGAGCCGGTGGTTGAAGATGCCGTCCGGCTCCATGGCTCCGTCGTCGTGCAGGCCGTCGTCGAAAAGAGGGACTCGGACCGTTGATGTGGGAACGGGCAGCACCCCGCCCGCCTGTCGCGCAACGGCC
>Ga0209705_10000622_pt1 | contig 18451 bp, 17 predicted proteins | sample PPLLaktember2015_5_FD_187262 | JGI IMG/M metagenome (GOLD analysis project Ga0209705, IMG submission 187262) | Freshwater sediment microbial communities from Prairie Pothole Lake near Jamestown, North Dakota, USA - PPLs Lake P8 Core (1) Depth... | ecosystem: Environmental > Aquatic > Freshwater... | reverse complement strand
CCACCCGCCGTTCAGCCCCTCAGCTCAGCCAGTAGGTTTCGTGTTTTTCTTGTGCCGATAGTCGCTGGCGCAGGAGTTGGTTTTTCCAAGACCCGTACACTTCCTGGAAAGAGAGCCTGGGTCGACCTATCAGCCCACTCAGAAGACTGTCGCCAAGCCAGCCGAGCATGATGAGCAGAAACAGAACCGATGCCAGAAGATTGCGTGTGATCGTCCCCATCATTTCCTCCAGTGCTTGTATCGTCTCGTGCAAGCCTTGAATCGCTGCGCAAATCCGCACCTGCGAATCCGACGCTTACTGGCAATTTGTAGCAGTAAGCGTGCCATTTATTGGCGGACTCGCTGAAGGCATTGCTCCATGCGGTTCTGCAAGACATGAATCTTTCTTTACTTCCGAAAGCGTAAAATTTTTCGACACTGGACTGCGGTGCGGAGGTTTGCGGACGCAGGATTCGGATCGTTGAAAGACGGCTTTCGTAGCCCGATCAGAACTGACGAAAACAACCCATGACCCACTGTTCCTGGTCGCGAGGAGTCCTTCACCGCGACCGTTCGTTCCCCTAGACTCATGCCATGTGCGGCCGCTACGCCCTGACTTCTCCTCCCGCCGTGCTCGCCGAGCGCTTCCATCTGCTGTGGACGCCTGAGGTCGAGCCGCACTACAACATCGCCCCCGGTCAGGCGATCCCGGTGGTGCGCGAAACCGGGCAGGGCAGGGAACTGGCCTTTCTCAGGTGGGGGCTGATCCCGCCCTGGGCCAAGGAGGCGAGCATCGGGATGAGGCTCGTCAACGCCCGCGGCGAGACGCTCGCCGACAAGCCGGCGTTCCGCAGCGCGTACCGCCAGCGCCGCTGCCTGATTCCCGGCAACGCCTTCTACGAATGGAAGGCAATCGCCGGGCGCAAGCAGCCCTACTGCATCCGTATGCGCGACGAGGCGCCGTTCGGCATGGCGGGTCTGTGGGAGCGCTGGAAGGCGCCGGATGGGCAGATGGTGGAAAGCTGCACCATCGTCACCGTCGACGCCAATGCCCTGATCGCCGAGTTGCACGAGCGTATGCCGCTGATCCTGGCGCCGAGCGACTACGACCCATGGCTGCGGGCCGAATCGAAGCAACTGCCGGCCGCCGTCGCGGCGGCGGACATGCGCACCTACCCGGTGAGCCCGCTGGTCAGCAACGCCCGCAACGACGCCCCGGCCTGCCTCGACCCGATCGACAAGGCCTGACGCGGCAGCTTGCCAGGGCACCCTTACTGTACAAAAATACAGTATGCAAAGCCTAGCCCATCCCGCCCTTAAAACCGCGCCCGAGTCCGACCCGCACGCCTATCTGGCCCGCCTCAACCCGGACCAGCGCCGCGCCGTCGAGCACGGCGTGGCGAGCGAGCCGGCCGGCCCGCTGCTGGTGATCGCCGGCGCCGGTTCGGGCAAGACCAACGTTCTGGCGCACCGTGTGGCGCATCTCGTCGCCGAGGGTGCCCATCCCGGATCGATTCTGCTGCTGACCTTTTCGCGCCGCGCGGCGGAGGAAATGGCGCGGCGCGCCGAGCGCATCGTGCGCCAGGTCACCGTCGGCCGGTCACACCTCGCCGGCGCGAAGCTCTCCTGGGTGGGCACTTTCCACAGCATCGGTGCGCGCCTGTTGCGCGACTACGCACCGCGCATCGGCCTCAACCCGGCCTTCACCATCCACGACCGCGAGGACTCCGCCGACCTTTTGAACCTGGTGCGGCATGAGCTCGGGCTTGCCGACACGGGCAAACGCTTTCCGCGCAAGCACACCTGCCTCGCCATTTATTCCGCCGTGGTCAACACGCTCGCGCCGCTGCGCGGTGTATTGCAGACGCGCTATCCCTGGTGCCTGGATTTCGAGGACGAGTTGAAGCGCCTGTTCCGCGCCTACGTCGAGGCCAAGCAGGCACAGCACGTGCTCGACTATGACGACCTCTTGCTGTACTGGGCGCAGATGGCCGGGGAGCCAGCGCTGGCGCAGGAGATCGGGGCGCGCTTCGAACATGTCCTGGTCGACGAATACCAGGACACCAACGCGCTGCAGGCGAGCATCGTGCGTGCGCTGAAGCCCGATGGTGCCGGCGTGACCGTGGTCGGCGACGACGCGCAGTCGATCTACGCCTTCCGCGGCGCGACCGTCAGGAACATCCTCGACTTCCCGGCGCAGTTCGCGCCGCCCGCGCGCATCGTGACGCTGGAGCGCAACTACCGCTCGACCCAGACCATCCTTGCCGCCGCCAACGGCGTGATCGCCGGCGCCGCCGAGGGCTACGCCAAGTCACTGTGGAGCGAGCGCGCGTCGAACGAGCGGCCGCAGTTGGTCACCGTGCGCGACGAAGCCAGCCAGGCCGCGTTCGTGGTCGAGGAAGTATTGGCGAAGCGCGAGGCCGGCACTGCACTCAAGGCCCAGGCAGTGCTATTCCGCACCTCGCACCACAGTGCGGCCCTGGAGATCGAACTTACCCGGCGCAATATTCCCTTCGTCAAGTTCGGCGGCCTCAGATTCCTCGAGGCCGCGCACGTCAAGGACGTGCTCGCGTTGCTGCGCTGGATCGAGAATCCGCGTGACCGCGTCGCGGGGTTCCGGGTGCTGCAACTGATGCCCGGCATCGGGCCGAAGACCGCGGCAAGCGTGCTCGATCTCATCGCCAGTGCGGAGCACGTGCCGATGGCGCTGGCCGAGGCGCGCGTTCCAGCGGCCGCAGCGCTGGCCTGGCAGGATTTTCTCGCGCTGGTCGACGCGCTCTACCAGCGCGAGTTGCCGTGGCCCACCGAATTCGAGACCATCGAGACCTGGTACGCGCCGCACCTCGAGCGCCTGTACGACGACGTGCAGATGCGCCAGGGCGACATCACCCAACTCGCGCAAATCGCGCGCACCTATCCCTCGCGGCAACGCTTCCTCACCGAGCTCACGCTCGACCCGCCCGACGCCACCAGCGACGAGGCGGGCATACCGCTGCGCGACGAGGACTATCTGATTCTGTCGACCATCCATTCGGCCAAGGGCCAGGAGTGGAATGCCGTCTATCTGTTGAACGCGGTCGACGGCTGCATCCCGTCGGACATGGCGACCGGCAGTCCGCAGGAGATCGAGGAAGAACGACGACTGCTCTACGTCGCGATGACGCGTGCCAAGGACCACCTGCAGCTGGTCGTGCCGCAGCGCTTCTACCTTACCCAGCAGCAGGGCTACGGCGACCGCCACGTCTATGCCGGCAGGACGCGGTTCATTCCGCCCAGCCTGGAGAAGCTTTTCGAGACCCGGGTGTGGCCGGAGACGGCTGCGGCCCAGGCCACTTCGAAAAGCGCACCGGACCCCGTAGCCAGTGCACTGCTGGCAAGGATGAAGGCGATGTGGAACTGAAGGTATTTGGCACGTTTAATCCTCAAGTGGTTGATGATGAGGTTGTGACAATTATCTGAATCAAAAGGTATTAAATTACATGAATGCACAGAGGAGCAGCTTGGTCAGGCTCGATTCAAAAGTGCAGGAACTGGATCAGCCCATTGAACTGAGGACGGTTCACGCCTTCACCCAGCCTCCACCGAGGGCGCGGTAGAGTTGAACCACCGCCTGGTGGTTCGCGCGGATCGTTTGCGAGAGCGCCATTTCGCTTTCGAACAGCTGGCGCTCCGCGTCGAGCACTTCGAAATAGCTGGAGATTCCCGCCAGATACCGCACCTGGCTCAAGCGTAGCCGCTCACGGTTGGCGATCGCCACTCTGCGGGCCGCTTCACGTTGCTGACTCAGGCGCTCGAAAGCGACCAAGGCGTCGCTGACCTCGCGGAAGGCTTGCCGGATCGTCGCCTTGTATTGCTCGACGAGGATGCGTTGCTGCGACTCGGCGAGTTCGACGCCGGATCGCAGCCTGCCCCCATCGAACAGTGGTACGCCCACGCCCGGCTGCAGCGACCAGGCCAGGCGTCCGCTGTCGAACAGCTGGCTGAGTTCGGGACTGGCAAATCCGAGCAGGGTGGTGAGCGTGAGCCGGGGCAGGAAGGCCTTGCGCGCCGCTTCGAGATTTGCGCCGGCACCCCGCAACGCCTCTTCCGCCGCAAGGATGTCGGGGCGGCGGTCCAGCAGCTCCGAGGGCAGCCCGGCCATCACGCCTGCCGGAAGCGGCAAGCTTTCGAGACGGACGCTGCGTGCGATGGGACCCGGGTTGCGGCCGATCAGCACGGCCAGAGCGTTCTGCGCCTGCGCCAGTTGCCGCTGCTGATCGGCCAGGGACTGCTCGGACGAGGCGAGCAGCGATTCGGCCTGGCGCGTGTCGAGGATGGACGAGATGCCTTCCTCGAAGCGCGCCCGCGTCATCCGCAGCGCCTGTCGCCGTCCCTCCAGGGTGCGACGGGTCGTTTCCAGCTGGTTGTCGAGATCGAGCAGTTCGAGATACAGCGAGGAAACCTGCGCGACCAGGCTGGTGCGCACGCCCTCGGCCAGCGCGGCATTGGCCAGCACGTCGCGGCGCGCCGCTTCGGTATGGGCTGCGAGGCGCCCCCACAGATCGATCTCCCAGGCCGGCATGGCCAGCGCAAAGACCCAGCTCTCCCTGATCTGGTTGTCCGTGGGAAGGACACCCGGCATGCGCTCGCGCACCGCGGCGCCGGTGAGGTCGACGGCCGGCAGGCTCGCTGCACGCTCGAGGCCGTATTGCGCCCGCGCCAGTTCCACGCGCTCGAGGGCGATGCGCAGGTCACTGCTGCCCACCAGGGCCTCGTCGATCAGCGCAGTCAGTTCGGGCACCGGGTAGATCTCGGTCCACGACTGCTCGGCAAGGCTGACCGGCGTCGCCGCGGCGTCGCCGGTCGCACCCTCTTGGTGCGGCCACGCGGCCGGCACCGGCACGTCGGGGCGGACGAAGGGGGCGGGCTGGCATGCCGCGAGCGTCGCCGCCGTGAGGAGGAGGACGGCCGCTTTCATCGCGCGTCCCCCGGCTCGCCCTCGCGGATGCCGAAGAACACCGCGTACAGCAGCGGCACCACGACCAGCGTCAGGCCGGTCGCGAAGATCAGGCCGAACATGATGGTGATCGCCATACTGCGAAAGAATGGGTCGACCAGCAACGGCGCCACACCGAGCACCGTCGTCGCAGCGCCGAGAAATACCGGCCGCGCCCGGCTCGCGGAGGCGTCGAGGATCGCCTGGTAGCGCGGCTTGCCGTCGCGAATCTCGGTGTCGATCTGGTCGACCAGCACGATCGCGTTCTTGATCAGCATGCCGGTCAGACTGAGCAAACCGAGAATGGCCATGAATTCGAAAGGCGCCTGGAATAGCAGCAGGCCGACCGCGACGCCGACCACCGCGAGCGGCACCGTCAGCCAGATCACCGCCGGCTGCCGGAAGCCGTTGAACATGACGATGACCGCGAGCACCATCGCGGCGAATCCGTAGGGCGCCGCCGCGGCGAGGCCGGCGTTGGCCTCCGTCGAGGCCTTGTACTCGCCGTGCCACTCGAGCGCGTAGCCGGGCGGTAGCTCGATCGCCTCGATCTTCGGCCGCAGACGTTCGAGCAGGGGCGCCGAGAGCTGGCCGGCCGGCGGATCGCATTGCGCCTTGATCGTGGGGAAGCGGTTTTCGCGGCGGATGATCGCGTCGCTCCATTGCACCTCGACGCCGTCGACGAACTGGCCGACCGGGATGAACTTCCCTGCAGCGGGGCTGTAGACCTGAACGTTGCGCAGGTCCTCCACCCCTTCGCGCTCGCCGAGGGGAGGGCGGGCAAGGATGGGGATCAGCTTCTCGTCCTCGCGGTAGACGCCGATCTGCTGCCCGCTGAAATTGCGCGCGAGTGCGGCGGCGATGTCGGACGGCAGCACGCCGGCACGCTGCGCCGCCTCGGCCGAGAAGTTCGGGCGCACCACCGGCACCGGCTGCCGCCAGTCGTCCTGGATCGCCACGGCTTCCGGATCCGCCGCCATGATCGCCTTCGCTTCGTCGGCGAGACGACGCAGCACCGCCGGATCCGGGCCCCTGAAGGCGGCTTCGATCTTCTTGCCGCCGCCGCGACCGAGCATGAACTTCCATACCTTGACGTCGGCATCGGGCAAGGCCTGCTGGAGCTCGGTCTGCAGGCTGGCCACCAGGCCGGCGATGTCCTCGAAGCGCTCGACGTCGACCAGCAGCTGCGCGTAGGCGGGGTTCGGATCTTCCGGGCTGTAGGTCAGCATGAAGCGCAGGCCGCCCTGTCCGACGAAGCTGGTGACGTTGGTGACGCCAGCCTTCTGCCGCACCGTTTGCTCGGCCTTGGCGACCACCGCTTCGGTGGTGCGGATGTCCGTCCCTTGCTGCAGGTAGAGATCGACGACGAACTGCGGCCTGGCTGAATCCGGCATGAAGCCGGGGGGCACAAAGCCGAACGCGACAACGCCGGCGGCGAGCAGTCCGACCAGGATGAGTCCGCTGCGACGACGCTGGTTCAGCGTGGCCTGCAGCAGGCGGCGATAGCCCCGCAGCACTCGGCCCTCGCCTGTGGCGGCATTCGGCTTCGCCTTGAGGAAGGCGGCGCAGAACAGCGGCGTCAGCGTGATCGCGAACAGCCAGGACAGCAGCATGGAATACAGGATGACCCAGAACAGCGACCCCGCGTACTCGCCCATGTCGGTCGGCGACAATCCGATCGCGCTGAACGCGAGGATGCCCACTACGGTGCCGCCGAGCAGCGGCCAGGTCGTCGCGCGGACGACGGCGCTCGCCGCGGCGCCGACCGCCTCGCCCTTCTGCAGCCGGACCAGGATGCCGTCGGTGACGACGATGGCGTTGTCGACCAGCATGCCCAGCGCGATGATGAGCGCACCGAGGGAGATGCGCTGCATGGCGATGCCGTCCATCAGCATCGCGATCAGCGTGCCGGCCACCGTCAGCACCAGCACCGCGCCGATGATCAGGCCGCTGCGGATGCCCATGAAGAACAGCAGCACGACGACGACGATCGCGACCGCCGCCACCAGGTTTTCGACGAAACCGTCCACCGCCGCGCGCACCGAGTCCGACTGCAGCGAGATGGCGTTCACCTCCATCCCGACAGGACGCTGAGAGTCGAGTTCGGCGAGCCGGCGCTTGACGGCGTCGCCCATCTCGACGACGTTGCCGCCGAGTACGTTGGAGACACCGAGGCCGATCGCCGGGCGGCCGTCGCGGCGAACCAGCGCCGTCGGCGGATCGACGTAGTCGCGCTTGATGTCCGCGATGTCCTGCAGCCGTACCAGGCCGCTGGTGGAGTCGCCGGCGACGACCAGTTGCTTCAGCGCCTCCAGCGAGGCGACGGTCTCCTCGGGCTGGATCTGCAGGCGGAGCGAGCCGGCGCGGACTGTGCCGGCGGCGGCGACGAGATTCTGCGCGCGCAGGGAGGCGTACACCTGGTCGAGCGGCACGCCCAGTTGTGTTGCGCGCGCCTGCGAGACCTCGACGAAGATCGCTTCCTTGCGCGCGCCCAGCACCTCGACCCGCGCCACCCCTGGCACCAGCACCAGCTCGCGGCGCAGGAAATCAACATAATCGTAGAGCTGGCGCGGGCTGTAGCCGTCCCCGGTCACCGCATAGAAGAGCGCGAACACGTCGCCGAAGTCGCCTTTGACCACTGGCTCCGCCGCGCCTGGCGGCAATCCGCGTGCCGCCTCGGCGATCTTGCTGCGCAACTTGTCCCAGACCTGGTCGAGTTCGCCCTGCGTGCGCGAAAACGCCAGCTTGGCCTCGACCTTGACCAGCGACTCGCCGGCGCGCGAAACCGAGGTGACTTCCTCGATCTCCTGCATCTGCTGGGCGGCGCCTTCGATCAGGTCGGTGATCTCCTCGGCGACCTGTGCCGGGGTCGCGCCCGGATAGGCGGTGACGACGACCGCCTGGCGGATGATGAACTCGGGATCCTCGAAGCGGCCAAGCCGCTCGTAGGACAGGTAGCCGCCGATGAGGACGAGGACCGTCGCCACCCATGCGATCACCGACTTGCGTATCGTGTAGTCAGCCAGATTCATTGTCGCCTCGCTTCAGCGAGCCTCGAGCGGGCGTACCTTCATCCCCTCGCGGAGGCCGCTCACGCCGGCGGCGACGATGCGTTCGCCCGACGCGAGGCCCGAGCGGATGGTCATGTTTCCGCCATAGATCTCGCCGGCGGCGACGCTGCGTCGCGCGACCCGCCCATCTGCCTTCACCACCCAGACGTACAGGCCGCCCTTGGCGTCGCGGGTGATGGCCGTGAGCGGCACGGCGGGAATCGCGCCCTCGGGCGCATCGTCCTCGGCGAAGGGCAGCACGGTGACCGACATGCCCGGCAGCAGGGTGAGGTCGGCCGGCACCGACTCGATCGTCAGCACGATCTGGTAGCTCTGCGTTTGCGGGTCGGCCTCGGCTGCATAGGACTTCAGCCGCAGCGGGAGCCGGTGCGGCTTTTCTCCGTCGAGGATCGCCAAGCCGCGCTGGCGCGGGCGCGCGCTGTGCAGGACGCGTTCGGGCACGTTGATGACGACCTCCAGCGTGCCCAGATCCTGCAGGTCGGCGATCGGCTGCTTGGCCTGCACATTGGAGAAGGGCTCGACCCTGCGGCGGGTGAGCACGCCGGCGAAGGGGGTCTTGATGACGGTGTCGGCGAGGTCCTGTTCGGCCGCAGCCAGATTGGTCCGCGCCGTCTCCAGTCGGCTGCGCCGGTCGTCGACCTCCGAGCGCGCGACGGCCTGTTCGGTCTCCCACAACCGCTGGTAGCGCTCGAGGTCGGTCCGTGCGCGCTCGAATTCGGCCTTGGCTGCATTGAGTCGCGCCCTGAACACCTCGTCGTCGAGGCGGGCGACGACCTGGCCGACGGCAAGCGGCGTGCCCTCGTCGATCGGCAGCACCGTGACGAAGCCGGGGACATCGAACGACAACTCGGCACGGCGGGCCGCACGTACGCGTCCCGGGAAGCGCAGCTTGGCGGTGTCCGCCGCTGCGTCGACGGTGTGAATGAGTGCCGGGTACACGGTTTCGGCGGGCGGGCCACTCGTCTCCGGTTCACCGCAGCCGATCAACGCGGTGACCGACAGCAGGATCGCGAGTCCCGCAGCGGAGTGGGGCGCCGCGAGTGCCCGCGCACGCAACGACGAGACGCTCAGGCAACTGGCCATGCGAGCTGCTCCCGAGGATGTCGACCCCCGTGCCCGGCCGCCCTGGGCCGTGCGCTTGAGAGGCTTGTCTGGGGCTGCGGCGGCGGGGAATCCTTTTGGGTTGCACTTCATGGGCTGATTGCGGCGTGTAAGGGGCGGGCGTCTGTTGCTGGATGATAATGATGTGGCCGCGATCGCAGCAAAGCTGACGGCCCATTTTGGGCCAAGATACAACGCGGCAAGAGCAGCGCCCGGGAGTCCGCCGCGTACGCCTCCATGGTCGGTCGCCGGCGGACGATGCCGGGTGTGCGTTCAGGCCCCCGCATCCGCGTTGGCGGCGGTCGCCGGAATGACGCCGATTCGCGCCTCGGCGAGACGGCGCGCCTGCCGGCGCCAGTAGCGCTCCGGCCAGTGCGCGTAAAGCCAGAGGTCCGCGGGCTTCCACATCGCCACCCAGGCGAAAATGGTCAGGCTCTCTCGTATCGCCGCCGCCAGCCGTCCCGCATCGTCGGGGATGGCCTGGGCAGTGGCCAGAAGCACCGCCAGCACAAGCAGACCGACGACGCTGGTCACGCGGGCATAGCGAAAAATATCCTTGATTTTCTGGGTGTGCTTCTCTGCTTCACGCAGAAAATGTTCGCGCACCGAGTTCTCGGCGTCACGCGTGGCGGTGCTTGTCGCGCCCGCTACCACGAAGCGGACTTCCAGCGCGCGTCCTGGTTCGACGGTTCTGGCCCAGTCAAGCAGGGTCCGGGCGAGCTGCGGAGCGAGTTCTTCTGGTAGCAGGGATGAGTCGGTCTGACGCTTGAGGGCAGACGATTGAAGGGCCATGGCGAGAACGGCTGCAGTGTGCTTCATGGTGTATATCGGTGGGGCTGCGAAAAGTAGACGAACGGGGTTTTGTCGGCCCGATCATGGCGACATCATGTAGCGAAGAGACGGCGATGGGGGAGGAGGGTGGCCCAGATTGGGTCAAAATTCCGGCCGTTCAAACCTGCTACGTCGAGGATTAACGAGGGTTCTCACAAGCCTTCAGGCAAGCATCGAGGTGACGATTGCCACGTCAACCCAAAGTGGTTCAACCAGAAACCCACGACGCTGTTAAGGAGCGCCGCATAGACCCGATCAGAGATTTGTTGCCGGCCTGTTGCCAACTGCCATGCCGTGATCCACGTTGCGAACCCGCCATTCACGCCCGATGAGGAGCGGGCAGTCCTTCAGTGTCCGACCCCGATTCTTTCTTCCTGTGGCTGCGCATGGCACGCTAGCCTCTCAGGGAAGCATCATCCCGCGGATCGTGAAGAACAGCATGGCGGCCATCAAGGCGGAGACCGGAACCGTGATCAGCCACGCAGCCACGATGCGCATGAATGCGGACCGTTTGACCAGTTCCTGACGGTAGATGCTTCTCAGATCCTTGCGTTCCTTCTTCGACAGGTGGCTTTCTTCAACTGCCTCTTTGCTTGACTTCAGTTGCGCGAGCATGGCGCCTTTTTCCTCGAAATCGGCAGCGCGGAATTTTTCCAGGTAGGCCTCGACGATTTCCCGGTCGTGTCCTTCATGGTGTTCCTCGATGGTTTCGATCATCCGTCCGTAATGTGCCTTGAGGTATTCGCGCAGGAAGCCGACGCCGAATATCGCGCCCACGGCGACATGGGTGGAACTGACCGGCAGCCCAAGCTGTGAGGCGAGGATGACGGTAATGGCCGCCGCCATGGCGATGCAGAATGCCCGCATCTGATCCAGTTCGGTAATGCCCGAGCCCACGGTTTTGATCAGTTTGGGGCCATACAATGCCAGTCCGAGCGAAATGCCGATGGCACCCACCAGAAGCACCCAGAGTGGAATGGCGGCCTTGGCGGCGACCGCCCCATGCTCGATTGCTTCGTTGATGGCGGCGAGTGGACCGATCGCGTTGGCCACGTCGTTGGCGCCATGAGCAAAGCTCAGCAGGGCGGCGGAAAAAATCAGTGGCAGGGTGAAAAGGCTGTTTACCCCCTGTTTGGAGTTCACCAGGCGGGAGGAGGAGGACGCCACCCCCGGCCGGGTGATTGCGTAGGTGGCCACGGCGATGCCGAATCCGATCAACGCAGCCGTCCCAAAACCGACCTTCCATATCTGCGCCAGCCCCTTCATCACCAGATAGGTGCTGAAAGCCCAGGCCATCACCGCCAGAAGGATGGGGACCACTTTTCTGGCGGCCTGCAGCATGTCGGATTTGTAGGTGATGGTGCGCTTGATCAGGTAGAGAAACCCGGCTGCGATCATCCCGCCCATGACTGGAGAAATGACCCAGCTTGCGGCGATCCGTCCGACTTCACCCCAGTTGGCGATGCCCAGGCCGCCGGCGGCGACGCCAGCGCCCAGCACCCCGCCAACGATGGAATGGGTGGTGGAAACAGGCGCCCCGGCCGCCGTGGCGAGGTTGAGCCAGAGCGCCCCGGCGAGCAGGGCCGCGGTCATCAGCCAGATGAAGGTTTTGGGGTCGGCGATGGCACCGGGGTTGATAATCCCGCTTTTGATGGTGCTCACCACGTCGCCACCCGCGATGATGGCGCCGGAGGCCTCGAAGATGGCGGCGATGATTATCGCGCCGGTAAGGGTGAGCGCCTTCGAACCCACCGCCGGGCCAATGTTGTTGGCCACGTCGTTGGCGCCGATATTGAGCGCCATGTAACCGCCGATCATCGCCGCGACCACCAGCGAGTAATTGACTTCGCCGCCGCGCATGGACACGAACAGGATGATTCCCACCAGGAAAAGCAAGGCCGTGCCGAGCCGGAACATTTCCTTTCGTCCCTTATTCGAGGCCTGTTCCAGCATCATGAGTTTTTCGAGTTCCATACTGCGGCTGCTTTTCAGTTATCGGATGTAATGGAAATGTAACAAAAGCCGGATGAAAAGGCGCATTGCGAATGGGGCGAATCCGGCTGATCGAGCGGGCCCATGCCAAGGGTCGCGAGGTCGGGCTATGCGGGCAGCCACCGAGTGACCACCCCGGATTCGCCGCGTTTCTGGTCGATGCCGGCCTCGATTCCATATCGGTCAGCCTCGACATGCTCGAACCCAAGGCCAGCAATCAGTTGGAGGACCCGATTGTCCTCCCCAAGAAGGAAGCGGCGATCAACTGGTGTCCCAACGCCACAGACCATGCGCTTAGTGCGGTGAGCCATGGCGTTGCGTGCTGATTCCTCATGACGAGATTGCGTCCAACATAACCTTGTCTGGGTTTGCGGAACGTTTTGGTGCAGCCAATTAAGGGATAACGGATCTGGCAAAAGCGAAGGCATCCGTTCAGGAATTGGTGGGGCAGTCCAACGGGATTTGTGCATCCTATACTTGGAAACAAGATGGTATGAGTGAGTGTGCTCCCTTTATTCCTGATAGGAGATGATGATGAAACGTTCACATGCATTCTTTCTGGCCATTGCGCTTGCAGTACCCTTCAGCAGCGCGCTTGCCCAGGGTTTCCCAACCGCGCCACCCAATATAAAAGAGGCACAGGCACTGGGGTTGCAGCGTTTGACTGCGGAGGAACTCAAGGCATTCTTCCCAGGTGTGATCAAATCCAAGGGGCCAACGGGGCAGCACATATGGATCTACGGAGCAGATGGCTCTATCGATAGGAAGGGGTTTAAAGGGGACAAGCCAGGCACTTGGCGTATAGATGAGTCGAAGGGCGCGCTCTGTAATTCCTTCCAGAGAAAGCAAGGGCCGGCAGAAGCCTGTCTCGCGGTATTTCGTGCCTCGGACGGCATGCACCATTTCGACTATGATCTTCGGGACGGGTTTTATGCACACACATGGCGTCGCGATTCGGCGGAATAAACAGCCCGCGTATTGCGCCTCTGGAAGGCTCCAACTCCGGTCGGAAGATGCAAAGTTGTTGTGTGCTCTCAACCGCTCACACCCTGGAAGACGCGACCACCTTTCTGACGGGTATCCGACAGCTTCCTTCTGGTGAACAGCTGTTCGGAACCCACAGCTGGTTGGCAGGTAATCGACCAGAGCGGCCGGTGGCGTTCTGAGCAAATCAGGTCTGCTATGAGCCGTAGACTGGCCGGTGACCAGAAATCCAGCTGTATGTCTGCTTACGAAAACGCCGAACTCACCCTTCCGACCCGTTGCTGCCGTTGTCCTCCGCAGTCCGCAGTCTCACAGGCGGCTCTCGCCTGCGGATTCAACCGATCGACGCAACAAACTGGTTAAAACGTTCAGCGGGTGTTTCATAGTTTAGAGTCTTTCTCGGGCGTGTATTCAATTGCCTCGCCACGGCATTGAGCTTGGCTTGTGAATAGACCGAGAGGTCCGTGCCTTTGGGGAAGTACTGTCTCAGCAAGCCGTTGGTGTTCTCATTCGAACCGCGTTGCCAAGGACTCCGAGGATCGCAGAAGTAGACTTGGATGTCGGTCGCCAAGGTGAAGCGGCTATGGTCGGCCATCTCGTGGCCTCGGTCCCAAGTCAGCGATTGGTAAAGTTCACGCGGTAATTTGTGCGCGTGCTTGATCAGGGCGTTGATGACCGTTTCGGTATCATGGCCGGCGACTTTCACGAGCATCACATAGCGGGACTGGCGCTCGACAAGAGTGGCCATCTGACTGTTCTTGCTGCCGATCAGCAGGTCACCCTCCCAGTGCCCAGGAACGGCCCGATCCTCCACTGTGGCGGAGCGCTCGCTGATCGATACCGTATTCAGGATTCGGCCGTGATCCCCCGTCTTCTGCGTATGGTGGCGCGAACGGCGCATGGCCCGAGTTCGTCGCAAATATTGCAGCAATTCTTTCTTCAGGGCGCCACGGGCCTGGATGAAGAGGCTGCGATAGATGGTTTCGTGTGACACCTGGAAGTGCTCGTCACCTGGATATTCGTGCTTTAACCAGCCGGCAATCTGCTCCGGTGCCCATAACCGTTGCAGCTTGCCCGCCACGATGCGGGCCAACTCTGGGTTCGCTACCAGTTTACAGGTCTTGGGGCGATGGGCACGGTCCCAGGCAGCTTGGTCAGCGGTGCTTGCACGATAACTTGCCAACCCCCCGTTCCGATTGATCTCACGGCTGATCGTCGAGGCCGCGCGTCTCAGTGATGCAGCAATCGAACGGATCGAGTGGCCCACAACCAAGGATCGCGATATCTCCTCGCGTTCGGCCAGCGTCAGTGCCAATCTGGATCGGTGTCTTGGGGCTGGCCTGATTCCGCCGGTATCAGCAAGGATTCGTTGGATTGACGAGTGATTCCGGTCAAACAGCTGGGCAATCTTCTGGAGCGACTCGCCTTTCCGCCATCGCTCCCACATCAATGCCTTTTGGCTTTCCGTGTAATAGATTCTTGGCCTTTGTTTCATGGGCAACACTCCTTCTTCCTAATCGGAATTTAGTGTGTTGCGTCCACCAATTGAATCCGCAAGCGGAAGCGGACTGGAACGATAGCATCCATCAGAGTCCGCTTTGGCCGAGTTGTGTGAGTTGGTCTTCCGGCAGGTTTCTGAATGCAGCAGTCGTTCAGATGACTGCTTGCCGGAGTCATCGAACGGCGGCAGTTGGCCGGCAGCCGCCGTCGTACGCTGCAGTTAGCCTGATTTGGCGGCTACGTCAGCTTTCTGGATCTGCAACTGGCGGGTGTAGACCGTTCCGGTCATTGGCGCCCATGAAGAGCCAATGACTGGTGTCTGCTCCCGAGCGGAGGGATGCTGAGATCGAATCTGGGCAAGTAAGTCGATCTTGGCGAACGGTCAACATGAACTGAACGCCGCAATGCATCCAGCAGTTCGACGCCAAGTGCGGGACGTAACTGGATTTCGCAATACGCATTGCGTGGTCTCGCGCCACCATCAAAGTCATGCTCGTGGGCGGAACAAATTGATCACCCGTGGCTCAGCTTGCCAACGTGATGGAAGGTGGACGCAAAGCCCATCGCCCAACTCATTAATCTGCACCTCACATCAGGCCTGCAAACAGTGGGTCGGGTTCGGCGGTGACGGCGACCGGAGGGGTTTCTGATTCCACCTTTTCCTTGACTATGCTAGCGTCTACCGGATTGACGTAGAGCTTGAGGCTTTTGCCATCCTTGCTCTGCCTTTGACCTCGTAGCAGGAGTTCTCCTGCTTGATCCGTTGAACGGTGATGCCAGCCTTTTCCACCTGGGTCTTTACTTCCGATTGGGTCAACCATTTTTCCGCCGGCATCTTGGTGCATTCGGTGGAAGCGAACACGGATGCAGGCACGAGGATGGTGGCGATGGCCAGGGCGACCAGTTTGGGTGCGGACATGTCAATCTCCTTTTTTAGGTAAACCGCGTACCGACCATCGGTAACGCTTGGCAGCCAATGTAGAGCCTCACTCTGAAGAGGACCTTAAGTCGACGGCGTGCCGCTACCAATGCCCGTGCCTCGCCCTATATTCAACAAAAACCCGGCACTAGGCCGGGTCGATGTAGGGGTTCAGGCTGAATCAGTCAGCGGTTCGTCGGGTAGCCTTCAAGTGCGTCCGCTCTTCCTTCAAACGCGCCTGCGCTTCGGAGTTGATTTTATTGTATTCCATAGTCATTACCTTGCTTTCTGCCACGCTGATCTCATTATTGCGGCCAGCAAGGATGGTTTTAACCATTACATCGCGTCGTGCTTCGGGGGTTGAGGCCGCACGCAACTGATGAAGCAGATCGGTCATTCTTGGATTTTCAGGGGCGAGGGCAGATTCTTCGGTAGCCACGGTCGTGTTCTCCTGTAGCTGAATTGCGGTTGGCGGCGTCTGATGTTGATGCACTTGCCGTCCTGCTTTATCGGGACGCTTCATCCTATGACCGTCCACACGAATGCGTGGAATCAAAGCAGGTATGAGGGTATCGGCAGATGTCCCAAACCGACCCGTTGCCGTCACTTGCGTCGAACATGCCCAACGCAATAATCCGCCTGATTTTTTTCATTGTCATCCCCGTTTCAGTTGAGCCTTGCCTGCCCATCACCACGCCAGCCGTATGCCGCTATGGCTGTTGTCTACAACAGTCGTGCTGAGACGCTGGTAGGGGGAGTGGGGGATCAGGCGCTGAAAATCCACAATATCCAGCAGGGTGCCGACCGGAAAGGAAATCCCCCCATGATTGAGCACGATGCCTCGCTCGCCGACCTCCTTGACACGGTACAGGCCGATGCTTCGACCGAGATACCAGACATTCACGATCGGCAGCCCCGCCACCACGTCGGGCACGTTTCCCGTCGGGATCGATCTTGCGCTCATCTGCTGCATGTCTCTCACTCCTTTGTCCTTGGCCAGAAATCGAACACCGGATGCCAGGGACGAAGCCAGAAATCTGAAGCGTCGGCTGGTCAAAAACTACCTGATGTTCGTTTGGCCAAGATTAGCGGCTGGGAGTGACACAAAAAATATCGTAGTCATTTAGTGGGGTTAAAGGACTCTTTACCCACCATCAGACTAGCCATCGATAGATGCCGGGCGCTTGTGGCTGGGAAAACTCAGCCCTGCACCGGCTGGTGAGCGACCGTCCACAGGTGCAACAACTCGGCCAAGGTGCGGACGCCCACCTTGCGCATGATATTGAAGCGATGCACATCGACGGTGCGATCCTGGATCTCGAGCTGGGCGGCGATTTTCTTGGTGTGATTGCCGGCGGCGATCAGGTCCATCACCATCTTTTCCCGCGGCGTGAGGGCGCCGAATCGCGACAGCGCGTCATCCTGAGCCTGACGACTATGCCAGTGGGCCTGGTCCTGGTTGAGGCTGGCCTGAATACGGTCGAGCAAATACTGCTCGTTGAAAGGCTTCTCGATGAAATCGGAGGCGCCGGATTTCATCGCGCGCACCGCCATCGGGACATCACCATGGCCGGTGATGACGATGACCGGCAGCACGACCCCTTGAACCTGCAGCGTACGCTGCAGTTCCAGGCCACTCATTCCGGGCATGCGCACGTCGAGCAGCAGGCACCCCCGCATATCCCTGTCTGCCACGGCCAGAAATTCCTCCGAAGAGGCGAAGCTCCGGTGTTTCAGGCCAACGGATTCGAGCAGGGCCGCCAGTGCCTCGCGCACCGCGTCGTCGTCGTCGACGACATATACCTTAGGGACATGCGACTTCATCGCCGATCCTCACGTACCAGACTAAACATGAATTTACTTCCCCCCCAAGAATTGGTCATGTAGCACAAGGTTTCAGCATGGGCCTCGACGATCGTGCGGCTGATGGTCGACCCCATGCCCAGGCCGCCTTTTTTGCTGGTGATGAAAGAATCGAATATAGCCTCTCCGAACGCCGGATCGACGCCAGGCCTGTTGTCGCGGGCCTCGAGCGTGCCCAACGACATTGCTTTTCAGTGTTTGAAATGCGGCGGCCGTAGCGCAGCACGGATAAGCACCATTGGCTGCAACGTCAGCTTTCTGGAACGTCGGTCTGCCGCCTGTGCCATCTTGCGCTTTCGGAGGGAGATTCTATAAAGGCTTTCCGGGGTTCGCTTTCCAGCGGCGGCCTATCGGTGCCACCATCCCGCCCCCCAACTCCCGAACGAAAGGAGTCCGACATGAACCAGATCGTCAAGAGCATGACCCAAGTAGAGCCCCCACCCCGCACCCACCCAACAGGGAACCGGCGAGTTTGTCGACGACACCGTCATCCCGACCAAGGTCAAAGCGGCCCTAGTCGAAGATCCCATCACGAAGGCCACGGAAATCAAAGTCAAGACCTTCAAGGGCGAGGTTCAGTTGAGCGGCTTCGTGACGTCGCACGAGGCAATGAACCGGGCGGTCGAATTGGCACGCGGCGTCAATGGCGTGACATCCGTCAGGAACGACATGGCGCTCAAGTGACTTGAAGTTACCCGTCCTGGTGCTGCATAACACCCCAGGTCAAAACCATAGGAGAGACTCATGAAAATCAGGACCAGCAAAACCATGACAGGACTTGGCGCCCTGTTTTTGGGTGTCGTAGTGGTGCCCGCCTACGGCGCCGGCGATCTCACAGGAATGTCCTTCAAGGACCTTGACGCCAACAAGGATGGCTACCTTTCCCAGGAGGAATTCAAGGCCAAAGGCAAGGACGATCTCGCTTTCAAGGCCGCCGACCTGAACGGGGATGAGCGGCTAGAACCGAGCGAATTCGACAAATACAAGGCTAGGAAGGCAGGCGATCAACCCAAGTCCGAGCCAGGGGCTACAAAACCGAAGCCAGCCCAACCTGGGTACTAGCCTGAACCACTCCGGGTTTCGTGGAGGCCATGTGGTCTAAGTGCAGGCCATTGACTCGTCAGTCAGTCGAATGGCTGCTCTGTGGCAGTCACAAGGGCAGCGACTTGATCCGACCCTTCTGCTATGGATTGTTACCGGACATAAGCTAGAAAATTCACTGAACGGCAGCTCTCT
>Ga0209705_10000615_pt1 | contig 18583 bp, 18 predicted proteins | sample PPLLaktember2015_5_FD_187262 | JGI IMG/M metagenome (GOLD analysis project Ga0209705, IMG submission 187262) | Freshwater sediment microbial communities from Prairie Pothole Lake near Jamestown, North Dakota, USA - PPLs Lake P8 Core (1) Depth... | ecosystem: Environmental > Aquatic > Freshwater... | reverse complement strand
GATCGCCGGCATTCCGTCGGCGAGATAGCCGTGATTTCCGCCCCACAGGTCGCCATGCAGCATCGAAGGGACGGGTGCGTAGCCGTCGAAGAACGCATCGAGGCGGGAAAGCAGGGCCTCGCCGTCCTGCTGCAGCGCACCCCCGTAGCTGTTTTGCATCGCAAGTCTCAGTTGATGCCCAAGCCGCCGGTCGCGCCAGAAGGCAATCCAGTCGTTCTGCCAGCCATTTGGCTGCGGTGTGCTGCCGATCCAGTTGTCGTGCGCCCAGCCGAACCGGCCCTGCGGTGCGCGATGGAGTTGTGCCAGTTGCGTGCCGAGCAGCGCGGCATTGCCGCTCCCACGCAATTCCAGGTACTCAAGAACCAGAAATGCCTGGCCTGCCGCCACGCCCGAACACAGCGGCTGCGGCACGCGGACGCTGTGGGTGGCGGCGAGCGCGTTCAGCGCTTCGGCCTCGGCCTCGAACATCGGCAACCCCGCGGCGCGATTCGCCTTGACGAAGTAGCGGCGCGTGCCACCGCTCACGCTGAAGGCCTGGTTAATGTCGCCCCCGCCGATGCCGCTCACCTTTGCAGCGGAAAACGGTGCGCCGGTGGCGGCGGCGATCGCTTCGGAGACGCCGGCAGCGAGCGTCATGTGCACAGCCCTCTGGATACCGCCCAAACAAAACGCGCCCAAGGGGGCGCGTCGAGCAAGTCCGAACGGAAGTCCATCGCTGCGCTTACTTGCCCTTGGGACGCTGCTCGAACATCTTGGCGATGCCGGGGTCGCGCGAGGCGCCGGCGGCTTCCATGCGCTTGAGGTACTCGTCCCACAGCGCAGTCTGGTTGACGCCAAGGTCGTACAGGTATTCCCAGGAATAAATCCCGGTGTCGTGGCCGTCGGAAAATGTGAAATTGATGCCGTACAGGCCGACCGGCTCGGCGGCGTTGATCAGCACTTCGCGCTTGCCGACCTGCAGCACTTCCTGTCCGGGGCCGTGGCCGCGCACTTCGGCGGAAGGCGAATAGACGCGCAGAAACTCGAACGGCAGCTCGAAACGCGCGCCGTCGGTAAATGCGATTTCCAGCTTGCGCGAAGCCTGGTGCAGTTTGATGTCGGTAGGGGTGGGAATGGCCATGATTGAAACACTCGAAATGAACGCCAGCCCGAAGTTTAAACCCGCAACACAGAGATTAAACCCTGCCGGAACAAGGGGATGACGCTCATCATGATCTAAAAACTGGCGCGCCCGGCGCGATTCGAACGCACGACCCCTGCCTTCGGAGGGCAGTACTCTATCCAGCTGAGCTACGGGCGCCTGGAGTTTGAGGACTCCTGAGGGGGCGAAGCATAGCCGTTTTGCAAAATGTCGTCCATCCAGCGGGCCCGCCGCCCTTTCCTGTCGGGGTGGCTTTCCTTATAATCCCGGCTTTCGATGCCACTCCCCAAGGATATTTTCTCATGGCCGATTCGCACGCCAAGATGACCCAAGCCACCCCGCAGGAAGTCATCATTTCTGTTCTCGCCGGGCTGCTCGCGCCCCTGCTGGCGATTTTTCTGATCGTCCAACTGGTGCTCAGCATTCAAGGGGAGCACAAGCTCGACGCCTCCAGCGCAGCCGCCCAGAAAGCGACCCTCAAGCGCATCAAGCCATTTGCCCATCTGGCCGCAGTCGACGCCAACGCCCCCAGGGTCGAGAAAGCCGGTCAGGAAGTCTACGACGCTGTGTGCTCCTCATGTCATGGCTCGGGCGCGCTGGGTGCACCCAAGTTTGACAGCCGGGGCGACTGGGCCGGCCGCCTCGGACAGGGCTACGACACCCTGATCAAGCACGCGATCGAAGGCTTGCGCCAGATGCCCCCGCGCGGCGGCGACGACGATCTATCGGACATCGAAGTGGCGCGTGCCGTGGCCTACATGGCCAATTCGGCCGGCGCCTCGTTCAAGGAACCGGCGGCGCCCGCTCCCGCTGCCCCCGCTAACGCGGCTCCTGCCGCAGCACCGGCTGCGGCGGCAGCACCTGCAGCAGGCGTTGACAACAAATAAGGGCACGCTGCGGCAGACCGCAGCGGCCAATCAAGGGAACACGATGAAATCCATCACCGCTTTCATGATCGTCGCGTCCGCCGCATCCCTGCTTGCCTGCGGCAGGTCCGACGACGTGGCTGCGCCTCCCACCCAGGCGCCTGTGACGGAAGCCGCACCCGCCGAATCTGCACCCATGGCCACGGTCGAGCAGGCCCCCCCGGTCGAACCCGCGCTCGCCGAAGCCCCCCCGCCTGTAACCAGCCTGGCACAACCCGAAACCAGGGCGGTCCAGCCCGTTGCGGCAAGCAAGCCTGCGGCCGCCCAACCCGTTGAAGCCGGCGCGACCGCGCCGGCCGCGGCTGCGCCCGATCTCGCGCACGGCCAGAAAATCTATCGTCAGGCCTGTGCGTTCTGCCATGACCGCGGCGTGGCGGGCGCGCCAAAAACCGGCGACGTTGCCGGATGGGGCCCGCGTCTGGCGCAAGGCATGGAAACGCTCTACACCGTCGCCGTCCGCGGCAAGGGGGCGATGCCGGCCAAGGGTGGCAATCCTTCCCTCAGCGAGACCGACGTCAAGGCCGCGGTCGATTACATGGTCGCGCAGTCGCGCTGAGGTTTCCCATGTCGCGTATCTGCCCGCAGTGCGGAAGCGACAATGTCCGCAGGGGTTCGCTGCATGCTCACAACGGCGTGCGCCGCCTGCTGCTGCACACGCCGCTGCGCTGCCGTGATTGCCACCACCGTTTCTGGGTGTTCAATCCGCTCAAGCCCCTGTTGCTGATGGCCGCAGTCATCACTCTGGTCGGGGTGACGGCCTGGCTTGCGTTTGATCCACACACCACGGCCCCCACTGCGCTGCCGACAGCCAGCCTGCCGCATTTCCGCGCGGAGCAGGGCGACGCCGAAGCCCAGCTGCAACTGGGTATGCGCTATGCCGCGGGCGATGGCCTGATCCAGAATGAAAAGGAGGCCGCCAAGTGGTTTGAACGGGCGGCCAAGCAGGGGCTGGCCGAGGCGCAATACCAGTACGGACTCGTTCTGCTGCAGGGGCGCGGGGTGGTGCAGGACTACAAGGCGGCTTTCCACTGGATCGAAAAACCCGCGCAGCGCGGCTATGCCAAGGCCCAATACAGCCTGGGCGAACTCTATCGTTACGGCACCGGCACCCCGGTCGACAAGGCGCGCGCCTACCTGTGGTTCAACCTCGCCGCCGCACAGGGCGTGGAAGCCGCCGCCGCCGCACGCGACAGCCTGGTGTGGCAATTGAAGCCCGAACAGCTTGCGGCGATGCAGGAGGAGGCGCGGCGCATGAGCCACCGTCCGTCAGCATCCGCCGTGCCAGCGGCCGCCCCCGCCGCACCCTGAGTGCGGTTGTTGCCAACTTGTTGTTGGCCATGCAACCGCAGTCTGCCCCTTGCGGGTTGATTGCTTCGGCTTTTACGGATGTACGTGGGCGCTGTCCGCGTCCACGTCCAGCGGCCACAACTGGTGCGAATCCAGCTTCAGGCGGGCAGCAGCAGCCAAAGCACTCAGCTGCACCTGCTGCGCCATCAACTGGCCTTCCAGCGCCAGCCGGCGATTGACCAGAACCTGGTCCAGATTACCTTCGCCCAAACTGTAAGCCCGTTCCGACAGCCGCGCCGCTTCCGCCAGTGCCTGCGCGGCGCGGTCGGCCTGATGCCAGTTCGCCACCTCTGCAACAGCTGTCTCGAAATCCGCGCGCGCTTCCTGACGCAACCGCTGCTCCAGGCGGATAGCGGCGTCCTGCGCAGTGGCGCTGAGTTGCTCGGTGGCCTGCTGGTCGGTGCGTCGCGCAGCACCCGGCAGCGTCAGCGCCACGTTCAATCCCATCACATGCTCGTTGCCGTCAGCTTCGTTTTTGTAGAACACGCCGACATTGGGGTCGACGCTGCGGCGTTTCGCGAATTGCCGCGCTTCGGCCTGAAAGACCTCGGCCTGGCGGCGCGCGCGTAAAAGTTCATGGTTGTGTTCCAGCACCGCGTTGACATAGTCGTCCGCCGTACCGTCCGGTTGCAGCGGCGGTGGAAGGGTCTCGTCCGCCGCCACCGGCAGGCCGGGAAACTGCGCCCGCAGGCGGTTGTGCGCCTGCTGCTCCCGGGTGGCTGCCTGCTGCCGTTGCAGGCGAACCTGCGCCACTGCAGCCCCGACATTGACGCGCTCGGAACGCGGCGCTTCGCCCAGGCGAATGCGCGCATCCACGGTGGCGAGCTGCTGTTCGGCCAGCGCCAGCTGGGCCTGCCACAGCCGCGCCTGGCTGGCTTCATTCAGCCAGCCAAACCACAGCGAGAGCAGTTGCCGCCCGCTTTCGTGCAGTGCTTCGCCGAGGCTGGCTTCGGCATGGGCTGTGAGAGCACCGGCAAGCGCACGATCGGCCTCGGCCCGTGCGGGCAGCCGCAGCGGGCGCGAAAGCGCCACGCCCCACTCGGCATATCGATCATTGGGTGCATCAACGCGGCGCTGCAGAATATCCGCACCTACAGTCCACTCTTCACGGCCAAGCTGCAGACCCTGGCTCTTCAGCGATTGCGCGGCGAACTCACCGCGTGCCTGGGCCACCATGGGCGAGGCCCACAGGGCAGCTTCGGCTGCTGCAGGATCAGGCAGATAATCGGCACTCACATTGGCGGAAAATGCCAGCGCCAATGCAAGCGTCAGTGTGTGCGCGGCATTCATGCGTGCGCTCCTTTCAGAATGAATTGTCGGTACAGCAGCGGCAGCATCACCAGCGTCAGCAGGGTAGCGCTGACCAGGCCGCCGATGACGACGATGGCGAGTGGGCGCTGGATTTCGGAACCTGGGCCGGTCGCAAACAGCAGCGGCACCAGACCGAAGGCGGCGATGCTGGCGGTCATCAGCACAGGACGCAGGCGGCGCAGGGCGCCGTCGCGCACCACTGCGTCGCCCTTCAGGCCCTGGTTGCGCAGCTGGTTGAAATGGCTGACCAGCACGACGCCGTTCAGCACCGCGATGCCCAGCAGCGCAATGAAGCCGACCGAGGCGGGTACCGACAGGTATTCGCCCGACGCCGCCAGCGCGAAGATGCCGCCAATCAGCGCCAGCGGCACGTTCATCATCACCAGGAGTGCTTGGCGCACATCGCCAAAAGTGACGTAAAGCAGAAAGCCGATCAGCAGCAGCGCCACCGGCACTACGATCATCAGCCGTTGCGCCGCGCGCTGCTGGTTCTCGAACTGGCCGCCCCAGGTGATACTGTAGCCGGGCGGCAGCTTGACCTGCTCGGCCACTGCCGCTTTGGCATCTTCGACGAAGCTCACCAGATCGCGTCCGGTGACGTTGCTCTGCACCACCGTGAAGCGTGCTGCGTTCTCGCGTTTGACCGCGACCGGCCCGTTGGTGCGCTTGAGATGCGCCACCTGGTCGAGGCTGATTTCGCGGCCATCTTCCAGCGTCAGACGTATCGCCTGCAAGGCATCAGGGGATTCGCGCAAGCCTTGTGGCCCACGCAGTTGCAGCGGAATGCGCCGCCCCTGCTGCTGGATGGTGCCGATGATTTCGCCTTCGAGCTGCGTGCGCAGCAGCAGGGCGATGTCGTCGGCACTAAGGCCGAACCGGCCGGCGGCGTCGCGGTCGATTTCGGCCTGCAGATATTGCACGCCCGCGTTCTGCTGGGTGTACACGTCCGACGCGCCGGGGGTTTTCTCGACTACGCCGAAGATCTCGCCGGCCAGCCGGCTGAGGGTGGCGAGATCAGGGCCGAATATCTTGATTGCGACGTCGCCGCGCGAGCCGGTGAGCATTTCCGACACCCGCATGTCGATCGGCTGGGTGAAGTTGTAGGCGATGCCCGGGAAGCCTTCGACCACGGTGCGGATTTCGCCGATCAGCCATTCCTTGTCGGGCTTGCGCCATTCGGCCATCGGCTTCAACACCAGGAACGAATCGGTGTCGTTGAGTCCCATCGGATCGAGGCCGAGCTCGTCGGCGCCGGCGCGCGCAACGATGCGGCGGATTTCCGGCACGTTTTTCAACAGCGCCTGCTGTACCCGCAGATCCTGCGCGACTGCTTCCTCCAGACTGATCGACGGCAGCTTTTCCAGTTGCACCAGCACGTCGCCTTCGTCCATCGTCGGCATGAAGGTTTTGCCGATCAGGGGATAGACGCCCACCGCCGCCAGCATCAGCACGCCAGCGGTGAGATAGACCAGCTTGGGCTTTGCCAGCGCACGATCGAGCAGCGGCGTGTAGATGCCCTGAGCCTTGCGCAGCAGCCACGGGTCTTCATGCGCCCCCTGCTTCAGCAGCATGGAGGACAGCACCGGAATCGCGGTCAGCGCCAGCAACAGGGATGCCGCCAGCGCGAACACGATGGTCAGCGCAACCGGTGTGAACAGCTTGCCTTCGAGCCCTTCCAGGGTCAGCAACGGCAGAAACACAATGGCGATGATGGCGATGCCAGAGGTCACCGGGCTGGCGACTTCCTGCGTGGCCCACAGCACTCTTTGCAGCGGGGTTTCGCTGGTGTTTTCAGGGTCGTGCGCCAGATGCGCGACAACGTTTTCCACCACTACCACCGCGGCATCGACCAGCAAGCCGATTGCAATCGCGAGTCCGCCCAGACTCATCAGGTTGGCCGACAGGCCAAACTGGCGCATCAGCACAAACGTGGCCAGCACCGACAGCGGCAGGATCAGTGCCACCACGATGGCGGCGCGCAGATTACCGAGGAATAGCAACAGCAGGATCACCACCAGCACTGCCGCTTCGAGCAGCGCCTTGCTCACGGTGCTGACGGCGCGGTCGACCAGTTGCGCGCGATCATAAAACGTCGAAATCGTCACGCCCTTGGGCAAGGTGGCCTGAATCTCGGCGAGCTTGAGTTTGACGTTCTTGATCAGCACGCCGGCGTTGACGCCTTTCAGCCCGATCACCAGGCCTTCCACCGCCTCACCTTTTCCGTCCTGCGTTACCGCGCCGTAGCGGGTCATCTCGCCCATTTCCACCCGCGCGACATCGCCGACGGTGACGACCACGCCATCGACCGCCTTGACGCCGATGTGGCGCAAATCGTCCAGCGAGCCAATACCGCCATTGACGCGCACCACCCAGGTTTCCTCGCCTTCGTTGACGCGCCCGGCACCGTCGTTGCGGGTGTTGGTTTCCAGCGCTGTGCGCAATTCGTCGTAGGTAACGCCGCGCGCTGCCAGCGCGGCCGGGTCGGGTGACACCGCAAAAGTGGCGACGCGGCCGCCAAGCGAGTTGACGTCGGCCACACCGGGAATCGCCCGCAATTGCGGGCGCACCGTCCAGTCGAGCAGGATGCGTTTTTCCGCCAGTGATAGCGGCCCCTCGATGGTGAACATGAACAGCTCGGACAAGGGCGTCGAAATCGGCGCCAGACCGCCCGACACGTTGTTCGGCAGGTCACCTTTCACATTGGCGAAGCGTTCGGCCACCTGCTGGCGTGCCCAGTAGATGTCGGTGCCTTCTCTAAAATCGACGGTGACATCAACCAGCGCATTTTTCGACAGGCTGCGCAGGATGGTCTGATTCGGGATGCCCAGGAGCTCGGTTTCAACCGGCTGGGTGATGCGTGCCTCCACCTCCTCCGGCGTCATGCCCGGCGCCTTCAGAATCAGCTTGACCTGGGTGGTCGAGACATCGGGAAAGGCGTCGATGGGAATCTGCTGGAACGCACGCACGCCCAGCCCCGCCAGCACCAACGCCAGCATCAGCACGAACCAGCGTCGCGCCAGCGCGAATTCGATCAGAATATTCAACATGAATTACTCCCCCAGCCATTGCGCTTTGAGCGCCGCCACACCTTTGGCGGCGACGCGGCTGCCGGGGACCAGACCGCCGACTTCAGCCTGGCTGGCGTTCTGGCGAATCAACTGCACCGGTGTGGGCGCGAAGCCCTGTGCAGTTTCGACGAAGACATAGGGCACATTGGCTTTCCACACCAGCGCGGCAGCGGGCACGGCCAGGCCCTGCGCCGACTGCGCACCCGCAATGGCGACCTGCACCGACTGGCCGGGACGCAACAGCTTTTGCGGGTCAACGAGGCTGGCGCGCGCCAACACGCTTTGCGACGCATTGAGCTGCGGCAGCAGGGCGGTGACGCGGCCACTCGCGGGGCTGTCCGCCACCATGACCGCTTGCCCGACGGCCACCTGGCGCGCCTGCGCCGTCGACAGCGGGATCTCCAGCGCCAGTTTGGCCAGATCCGCCACTTTCACCAGTGCCATACCGGCATCCACGCGTTCGCCCGGCTCGGCGGCACTTTCCGTCACCACGCCGGTGATCGGCGCGGTGAGCGTGATCGCACTGCCTGATACCTTGCCCTCACCCAGCATCGACAGCGCAGTATGTGCCGCAGCCAGGCTGGCGCGCGCCGACTGCGCCTCGGATTGCATCGCTCGCAGGCGCGATTCGGCGATCAGGCCTTCGCCAAACAGTTTTTCATCGCGTGCGGCGTTGCTCGCGGCGAGTTGCGATTTCAGCCGCGCCTGCGTCAACGCATTCTGCGCATCGGCCAGGCCGGGCATCGACAGGGTAACGAGCGGTGCGCCGCGTTTGACCGTGTCGCCCGCCTGCACATGGAGTTGCGTAACCAATCCAGCGCCGGCTGCAGCAACGACACGAACACTGGCGGGCGGCAGCGTCACCCGTGCAGGATAGGTGAGCGCAGGACTGGCGGTTTGCGTGGCTGCGGCCACGGTTGCAATGCCCAGATTCTTTTTCTGGACAGCGGTCAGGGGCAGGACGTCTGCCGCAACAGCGGGGGCTGCGGCGAACAGCGCCGACACAACGATCGGGGCGATGAGAATACGAGCGGCAAAAAAGCCAGCGGCCATGTTTGATCTCCAGATGCAAAAAACTGCGGGCAGGCGCATCAATGCGACGCGCCTTAAATGGATGATCAGGCAGTGGGCGGGGCCAAAGCGTGCGGAAGGGTGTGGTCTGGCAGCGCCCAATGCAGCAGCAGCCCCGGCAAGCCCACGCTGGGGCATGCTGCCACGTTCATGCGCGGCAGCGTCAGGCTCGCTGCAAGCGGTGCGTGGGACGCGGACGGCGTGTCGTTGCGCAACGGCATGCCTTGCGCCACCTCGACCACCTCGCCGTGTTCGTCCGCCGCCGCCACGTGCCAGGCGGCATCGCTGTGCACGCCCTGATGCATATGCAGAAAACCCGCGTGATTCAGCTGTACTGCACCCGCATGAGCGTGGATGAACGGCGTCATCGCCTGCAGGGCAACGAAGAACCAGAACATCAGGAAGCGGGCGATCCGGAGCGACATGGTCAGTCTGAAAAAATATACGGGTAAAATTACGGGTTGCTGATCAGGCTTGCTGACCTGCCCGGAAAAAGCGGCATCATGTCTGTCAATCCTTAAGCTTGTCTTAAGTTCGGAATGCGATCCTGTCAGCAGCACTATAGGAAACCTCATGCATTTCACCACGCGTTCGCGCATTCGCTCAATAGCCGCGCTTGCCGCGACTTATCCACTCACGACCTGGCTGGCTGCCGGGTTTGTGCTGTTGCACACGGGCCTGCGCCTGGTGCTGATGGCGCAGACCTGGCACGCAGCTCAGCTGGGCTTTGTCTCGGCTGCCGCCGTGCTGGGTGTCGGTCTGGCTTTCGACCTGGTGACGCTTGCCCTGCTGGTGCCTGCCGTCCTGCTGCTGGAAAGCGCGCTCGGTACGCGCAAGCTGACCGGAGCCGGCCGCATCCGGAGCGGGCTGATCCTGACAATCGCCGCATTCGGCCTGTATGCAATGGGCTTCGGCGTGATGGCGGAATGGTTCTTCTGGGACGAGTTCGGCGTGCGCTTCAACTTCATCGCCGTGGACTATCTGATCTACACGCGCGAAGTGGTCGGCAACATCCGCGAGAGCTTCCCGGTCGGCACCCTGCTGAGCATACTCGCGGTCCTCACCCTGGCGCTTGTGTGGGCCAGCCGCACCTGGCTGGTGCGCGCGGCGACACCCGACGCACCGCGCCGCAGCCGTGTCGCCATATGGCTGGCGAGCGTGGCGATCGCCATCGGTCTGTCCTGGGCATGGTCGATCGATGCGCGCCGCGGCGCCAACGAATACCAGATGGAGCTTTCCGCCAACGGCCTGTACAGCTTCGGCTACGCGTTCAGAAACAACGAGATCGACTATTTCGAATTTTATGCAACGCTGCCGCACCTGCCGGCGGCGCAGACTGTGGCGATGCCGCGCATCGTCTCTGCGACGGCACCCAAGAATGTCGTCATCGTCACCATGGAAAGTATGTCATCCAGCTACATGGCATATGGCGGCGACACCCAGAACCTCACCCCCCGTCTCGACCGGCTGGCTACCCAGGGCCTGTTCCTCGCCAATCTGCGTGCAACCGGCAACCGCACCGTGCGCGGGCTGGAGGCCCTGTCGCTTGCGATTCCGCCCCTGCCCGGCCACTCGATGATGTGGCGCGAGAACAATGACAATCTGGAAACGCTGGGCGCGGTGCTGGCCGATCATGGCTACGTCAACCGCTTCATGTACGGCGGCTATGCGCGTTTCGACAACATGGACGTCTATTTCGGCAACAACCACTACCAGACCATCGACCGCAGCCAGTTTCCCGAACGGCATCGCGGTTTCGGCAATATCTGGGGGCTGGCCGACGAGTACCTGTACGACTATGCGCTGGAGCAAATGGATCGCGATGCCGCCAGCGGCAAGCCCTTCCTGATGCACCTGATGACGACCTCCAACCACACACCGTTCACTTTTCCCGATGGTCGCATCGACCGGCATCGCAGCCGCCAGGGCGCGGTGAAATATTCCGACTATGCGGTCGGGCGATTCATCGAGATGGCGCGCAGCAAACCCTGGTTCAAGGATACGGTGTTCGTCGTGGTGGCCGACCACTGCGCGTCGAGCAAGGGTCGCACCAGCCTGCCGCCGGAGAACTACCACATCCCCGCGATCGTCTATTCTCCCGCGCATCTGGCGCCGCATACCGACACCCGGCTCGCCAGTCAGATCGATCTGGTGCCCACCGTGCTCGACCTGCTGGGTCTGCCCGAACACACGCGCTTCATGGGACGCAGCGTGCTGCGCGCCTATCCCGACGCCGGACGCGCCTTCATCGGCACCTATCAGATGCTGGGCTATCTGACCCCCGACCAGCTGGTGGTGCTGCGCCCCGGACGCAAGATCGAGGACTGGCGGCTGAACGCGCAACTGGAAATCGTGGCGCCGGTACGCCAGCCGGACCCCATGGTGGCGCGCGCGATCGGCGCCTATCAGGAAGCCGCGACCCGGGCGCGCGACGGCCTGTTGCAGCACGAGACCATGCAGCAGCCCACGCCGTGATGGCAACTTAAGGTTGCGCTAAGACAACCCGCCTAAAGTGGTCTCATCGCATTCAGAGGAGACCACCATGTCGCAATCCGATATTCAGCCCCGCCGGGTGTACGACCCGCTACTGCGGCTGCTTCACGCCACGATCGCGTTGTCCATCGTCGCGCTCATCATCACCAGCCAGCTGGCCGACTGGTTTGAGCACGAGCCTTATGAAAAAACCCTGTGGAATCTGCACATTCTCAGCGGCTATGTCCTGTCGGCCGGATTGCTGACCCGCATTCTGTGGGGCCTGGTGGGGCCTGCCAGCGCACGCTGGCGCGATCTGTGGCACCCCGCCCTGTGGAAAGCCAGCCTCACAAACCTGCGCTTGCCGGATGCCCGCCGGGTGGGCCACGACCCCGTCGCCAGCCTGGCGTATCTGTTTGCCTATGGCGTCATGGCGCTGATGGTCGTCACGGGTCTGGGACTCGCCGCCAGCGAGTTCCAGACCGGCCCGCTTGCCGGCTGGCTCGGCAACGCGGCCTGGCTGGAGGATTTCCTGGGTGAACCGCATGAAGCCGGCTTCGTCTTGATGCTGGGCTTTATCGGCCTGCACATGGCGGCGCTGGTCTTTCACCAACTGCGCGGCGAGCGGGTGGCGCAGAGCATGCTCACCGGCAAGCAATATCACCACGCAGAAAGCGGGGTGCAGCATGATTGAGCGTTTTCTCTTCAGCAGCCTGGCCTTGCTTGCCATGACATCGGCCGGCGCACTGGCCGCCGAGACGCCCGCCAGCCTGATGGCGCGGTACGCGCAGGAAGCCGGTGTCCCAGCGTCGGCCTTGTCAGCCGCACGCGGCGCGGCGCTCTATCGCACCGACCATCCGGGGCGCGACGGCCAGCCAGTGCGCTGTGCCAGTTGCCACACCGACAATCCGAAACAGCCCGGGCGGACCCGCGTCGGCAAGCGCATCGAACCGCTGGCGCCGACGGCAAATGCGGAACGTTTCACCGATGCGGCCCAGGTCGAGAAATGGTTTCGCCGCAACTGCACGGACGTGCTGCAGCGTGAATGCAGCGCACAGGAGAAGGGCGATTTCATCGCCTGGCTGAACCAGATCAAGTAAGGAGCAAAACATGAACACTCTATTGCGCGGAATCGGGGTGCTGGCAACGGTCGGCACGGTCAGCCTGCTGGCGTTTTCGCTGCCGTCGGGCGGCGAGGCGCGCGGCGACGGCGGCGGCGACGTCATGCCCCGCCTCACGCACAAGGCCTGGCAGCAGGAATGCGCCAGCTGTCACCTTGCGTATTCTCCCGCCCTGCTGCCGCGCGCGTCGTGGCAGCGCCTGATGGGCGGGCTCGACCGGCATTTCGGCGAGAACGCCAGCCTTGATCCGGCTACCCGGGCTGATATCCTGCGCTTTCTCGAAGCCAACGCCGCCGACAGCGGCACCAGCCGCATGGGGAACAAAGTGATGCAGCGCATGGGCGCGAACGATGCGCCGCTGCGCGTCACCGAAACCCGCTGGTTCGTGCGCGAGCACGATGAGGTGCCGCGCGCAACCTGGTCGCGCAAGTCGGTGAGCTCCGCCGCCAACTGCGCGGCATGCCACCGGCAGGCGGAGAAGGGTGTTTTCGACGAACATGACATCCGGATTCCTAAATGAAAGGGCGCGATGCGCATCCTGCTGGTGGAAGATGACCGCCTGCTGGGCGACGGCCTCAAGGCCGGACTGACGCAGTCCGGCTATGCGGTCGACTGGCTGCGCGACGGCGAAGCGGCGGTGGCGGCGTTGTCGACTGAATCCTTTGCTGCCGTCGTGCTCGATTTGGGGCTGCCGAAACGCGACGGCCTGTCGGTGCTGCAATGGCTGCGCGGGCGCGGCGACGCGACGCCGGTGTTGATTCTCACCGCGCGCGATCAACTGGACGAAAAGGTACGCGGCCTCGATCTGGGTGCCGACGACTATGTGCTGAAGCCGTTCGATCTGGACGAAATCGCCGCTCGCCTGCGCGCGCTGGTGCGTCGTGCGCATGGCCACCCCGAGCCGGTGCTGACGCTGGGCGAGATCGCGCTCAATCCGGCAGCGCGCACGGTGACACGGGCCGGCGAGGCCATTGAACTGACACCGCGCGAATTCGATCTGCTGCATCTGCTGCTGCAAAACGCCGGCCGCGTGCTGACCCGACGCGTGCTGGAAGAACAGCTTTACACCTGGAGCGACGCGGTCGACAGCAACGCGCTCGAAGTCCACATCCACCATTTGCGCCGCAAGCTCGGCAACGAGATGATCCGCACCGTGCGGGGGGTCGGTTACATGGCCGCTGCGGCATGAACGACGCTGCCGGCTACTCGCTGCGCCGCCGGCTGGTCTGGCTGCTGACCGGCACCGTGGCGGCGATCTGGTTGCTGTCTGTGCTGGTGGTCTATCAGCGCGCCCACCACGAAGCGGACGAACTGCTCGACAACCAAATGACCGAGGTTGGGGAGACGCTGCTGGCGATCGTGGCAGGCGGCGAGGTCGAGCATTTCGTGAAGGAACTGCACGAGCACGCCCGTCATAATCCGGTGCCGATCGCATTCGAGGTATGGCTCAACAAGGATGGCGAAGACCGGCGTCTGGTGATATCGCCTGGCCACGCCGGATTCGAGACCGGGACGACTCCGGGTTTCAGCGAGCACACCCACCAAGGCGCGCGTTGGCGGTTTTATTCGGTGCAGGATGATGACGCTGAATACCGCGTGGTGGTCGGCCAGTCCCACGCCGCGCGTGAACGCCTCGCTCGCGAGGTCGGGCTGTCGCTGCTGCTGCCGGCCATGCTGGCGCTGCCTCTGATGGCGCTGGGGGTTTGGTGGGTCGTTGGCCGCGCGCTGCGGCCGGTGGACGTGGTGGCGCGGCAGGTTGGTGCGCTCGACGCCCAGGCGCTTACGCCACTCGACGAATCGGCCCCGCTGCCAAACGAAATCGCCCCGCTGCGCAGTGCGCTCAATGCGTTGATCCGGCGTGTCACTGAAGCCTTCGACAACGAACGCCGTTTCACCGCGGATGCCGCACACGAACTGCGCACGCCGTTGGCGGCCTTGAAAGTGCAGGCACAGGTTGCGCTGCGCGCGCAAACGGCCGAAAGCCAGCAGCACGCACTGACTCAGGTGATGGCCGGGGTCGATCGCATGACGCATCTGGTCGAGCAATTGCTCACCCTGGCGCGCGTCGATCCGGCACGCCAGGGCGCCGTGCCGAGACCGCTGGATCCGGCCGGGATCATCGCTGAAGTGTGTGCCGAACTGTCGCCGCAAGCCCGGCGCCAAGGTCAATCCCTGACCGTTGATGCCATGCCGGGATGCAGGATTGCGGTGACTGCGGGCTGGTTGCAGATTGCCCTGCGCAATCTGGTCGACAACGCTCTGCGTTACGCCGGAGACGGGGCGCGCATCGAAGTACGCCTTGCACGCACCCCTTCGGGCTGTACGCTCAGCGTTGCCGATAACGGCCCGGGGGTCGCATCGAATCTGCGCTCACAATTGAGCGCGCGCTTCGTGCGTGGCGAGGTCGAGAGCGAAGGCTGCGGGCTGGGACTCTCTATCGCCGCCCGCATCGCCACGCTGTCGCAAGCCCGGCTGGAACTGGGAGACGGACTGCCGCGCGCAGACGGAGGCCATGGCTTCGCGGCCACCCTGCACTTCAGCGAGGCCACTGCTGCAGTCTGAATAAGCCTTGCGACCCGCTGATCAGCGACCGCCGCCCGACCCGCCTCCGGGCCCCATGCCGCCCCCGTATCCCGTGCCGGGTCCGCGATCCGCTGGCGGCGCGTCGGGCAAGGTCTTGCCCTGGGCCTTGGCGCGCTCCTGCATCTGCTTGTGGTGCTCCAGGCGCAAGGCTTCACGCTCCTGCTCGGTTTTCGTCGCACGCATGCGATCTTGATACTCGTTGCGCTCCTGCGGCGTCATCAATTCATAGCCATATATGCGTTCCTGGGTCTGCTGAGTTGTCTGACTCTGGGTCTGTGTCTGCGCTACCGCTTGCGCAGAAATGCCCATCGCCAGGCAAAGGGAAAGGGTCAACATCGATACGTGTTTCATCATGGTCTCCTATGTGACATTGAACATGCCCACACACCCTGCTTCGTGTGCTTGCGGCAATACCAGCACTCAATCTAGTACATATGCCTTACATTTCCTATGTTCGTTCGACCCTGAATGGGGCAGCGAGTTCTGTCTGTCGGGCCACTCGGCGGAAGCGGGCTAGTGCGCGGGCTGGATCGCCGTCACCGTGAGGGTGCCGTTGATGTCCTCGGCGTGGAATTTCACCTTGTCGCCCACCTTGGTACCACTCAGCAACTCAGGCGGCTGCACCCGGAACACCATGGTCATGGGGGGCATGTCGAGATTGGCGATGGGGCCGTGACGCAGGGTGATCTTGGCGTTCGCTGCGTCGATCTTGCGCACCACGCCTTCGCTCATCACGGGGGCCTGGGCGGTGGGCGGGGGCACAGTCACAGGCTGGGCGTAAAGCGGGCTGGCGATCGCCAGCGCGGCCAGCAGGGGAATCCATTTTTTCATTTTGCGTCTCCTTGTTTGGGGGTGACGGTGATCGTGCCGCGCATGCCGGCCTCGTAATGACCGGCAATCAGGCAGGCGAATTCGAAGCTGCCGGCGCGGTTGAAGGTCCAGACGATTTCGCCGGTCTTGCCGGGATCGACGTGCACCATGTAGGGCGCGTCGTGTTCCATGCTGGGAAACCTGGCCATCATGGCGGCGTGCTTCGCCAGTTCTTCGGGCGTACCGATGACCATTTCGTGCAGCATGCGGCCCCGGTTCCTGACGACGAAGCGCACGGTTTCGCCTTCCTGCACGGTGAGGGCGTCAGGGGTGAAGCGCATGGCGTCGGTCATGTCGATAGTGATCGTGCGCTTGGCCTCGGCCCGCTTGCCGGTGATGCCCCATACGGTCTGTTCGGAGACGTCCTCCGCAGCCGAGGCGTGCTTCTTATCGCCATGGGCGTGCGCAAACGGCGCGCCGATGAGCAGCGGGGCAGCCAGCAGGGCCGTCAGCAACAGGGCGGATTTCATCGATTGTCCTTTCATTTCTTTCAGTGCCCAGCGTGGCCGGTCGGTTTGCGTACCGTGACTTCAATATCGCGCGGGTTGCCCTGGGGCGAGGCGGCCTGCGGCGCGCGCTCCGGTTCGGCGAGCGCGCCGGTGACCTCGCGCGCCTCCGTGCCGGGCGGATGCTTGTACCAACCGGGATCGGAATAGTCGCCGCGTTTCTGGTCGCGCCGCACCTTCATCAGGGTGAACATGCCGCCCATTTCGATCGGGCCGAACGGCCCCTGGCCCGTCATCATCGGCAGGGTGTTGTCGGGCAGCGGCATTTCCATTTCGGCCATGTCGGCCATGCCGCGCTCGCCCATCACCATGTAGTCGGGCACCACCCGGGTGATTTTTCGTGCCAGCCCGGTGTGGTCGACGCCGATCATGGTCGGCACGCCGTGTCCCATCGCGTTCATGGTGTGGTGGCTCTTGTGGCAGTGGAAGGCCCAGTCGCCCTCCTCGTCGGCGCGGAATTCGATTTGCCGCATCTGTCCGACCGCGATGTCGGTGGTGACTTCCGGCCAGCGCGAGCCCCTGGGCGTGGGGCCGCCGTCGGTGCCGGTCACCTCGAACTCCACGCCGTGCAGATGCATCGGATGGTTGGTCATGGTGAGGTTGCCGATGCGGATGCGCACGCGGTCGCCCAACCGCACGTTGAGCGTGTCGATGCCCGGGAAGGCGCGACTGTTCCAGGTCCACAGGTTGAAGTCGAGCATGGTGTTGACCTGAGGCGTCGCGCTGCCGGGCTCGATGTCGTAGGCGTTGAGCAAAAAGCAGAAGTCGCGGTCGACCGGATCGATCAGCGGATGTCTGCCCTTGGGGTGCGTCACCCAGAAGCCCATCATGCCCATCGCCATCTGCGTCATTTCGTCGGCGTGCGGGTGGTACATGAAGGTGCCGGGACGGCGCGCGACGAATTCATAGACGAAGGTCTTGCCCGGCTTGATCTGCGGCTGGGTGAGCCCGCCGATGCCGTCCATGCCGTTGGGCACGCGCTGGCCGTGCCAGTGGATGGTGGTGTGCTCGGGCAGGCGGTTGGTGACGTAGATGCGCACGCGGTCGCCCTCCACCACCTCGATGGTGGGGCCGGGCGACTGCCCGTTGTAGCCCCACAGATGCGCCTTCATGCCGGGGGCGATCTCGCGCACCACCGGCTCGGCGACCAGATGAAACTCCTTCACCCCGTCCTTCATCCGCCACGGCAGGGTCCAGCCGTTGAGCGTCACCACCGGGTTGTAGGGACGTCCGCTCGGCGGCAGCAGCAGAGGCGGCTGGGTGGAGTGCGTATCCATGCTGACAATCTCGGGGAGCCGCGCCATCGCCACCGGGCTCACGCTGGTCGCAGCGGCCGCGCCCGCCAGCTTGAAAAAATCACGTCTTGAAGTCATGGAAAATCCTTTCAATGTCCGCCTGCAGCTTCGGCAGGGGCGGACGAAACAGAGGTGACGGCCATCTTGCCGGGCGTGCCGGCCAGCGCCATCGACAGGTCGGCGTCGGCCAGCCAGAAGTCGCGCTGCGCCTCGATGGCGGCGTTGACCGAGGCGATCTGCGAACGCGCGTCGGCCAGCAGTTCGAACACGCCGATCAGCATGCCGTTGTAGCGAAGCACGTTCTCTTCCGAGATGCGCTGCTTCAGCGGCACCACCTCGTCGCGCAAATGGCGCGCGATGGCGTACTGGCCCTGCTGCATGGCGTAGGCCTCGCGCACTTCGGAGCGCGCGTTCACCGCGGCTTCGCGGGCCTGTTCCAGCGCCTGGCGGTAGCGCGCTTCGGCGGCCGCCACCCGGCTCTCGCCCCAGTCGAACAGCGGCAACTCGAAAACGATTTCGTAGCCGCGCTGCTGCGGTTCCTCGTTCGAGCCGTTGTTGATGATGCCGAGTTCCAGCACGTTGATGAGCCGCGTGCTGCGCGTCAGCCCGAGATGCTTCGCCAGCGTTTCGGCCTGCTGTTTCACGACCTGCAGATCGATGCGGGAATCCATCGCCTGCTGCTCGACATCCGGCAACGCCGGCACCGACGCTGGCAGATCAGGCAGGCGATCGGGAAGTTGCACCCGATCGGCGCGCGCCAGCCCCATCAGGCGAACCAGGCGCTCGCGCGCCGCAAGCTTCGCCTGGCCGGCGCGCGCCACCGCCAGGGCCGCGTCAGCATAGAAGGACTGCTCGCGCGCCTGCTTCAGGCG
>Ga0209705_10000614_pt1 | contig 18594 bp, 9 predicted proteins | sample PPLLaktember2015_5_FD_187262 | JGI IMG/M metagenome (GOLD analysis project Ga0209705, IMG submission 187262) | Freshwater sediment microbial communities from Prairie Pothole Lake near Jamestown, North Dakota, USA - PPLs Lake P8 Core (1) Depth... | ecosystem: Environmental > Aquatic > Freshwater... | reverse complement strand
CCATCGATGCGAAGGCCACCGACCGCCCGTCCGCACTGAGCGATCCGAGGCTCCAGCTGTAACGGTTACCTTGTGCGCCCCCGGAGCCGACGCTCACCCGCGTCACGACGGCCGTCTGCCGGTCGTACACGAACACGTCCTCGACGCCGTTGGTGTCACCTGCCACCAGGTTGTCAGCCCGCGACGTGAAGGACACCCAGTTGCCATCGGCGCTGATCGCCGGGAACGCACCGCTCCCGGCGATACCGCCGGGACCTACACTCACCTGTATCGTCGTTCCCGTCTCACGGTCGTGCAGGAACACCTGGGTCGTGCCCAGCGGGGACCCCGACTGGAACGCCACCCAGCGGCCATCGGCACTGATCGCTGGAAAGTCGCTGGGAATGTCCATCTGGCCGCCTCCGGGGGTCAGGCTCACCCGCGTCGTCGTGCCCGTCTGGCGGTCGTGCAGGAAGACGTCCCACTGGAAGTTCGTGTCACCCGGCACCAGGTTGTCGGCCGCGGACGTGAATGCCACCCAGCGGCCGTCGGCGCTGACGACGGCGCGACCGCTGTAGTTGTTCCCCTGTGTGCCGTCGGTCGCCACGCTCACGCGCGTCGTCGTGGGCTGTGCCCCCGCGAGTGCCGGCACGAGCAAACCGAGCGAGACGGCAAGCAGCCAGCGGGCTACCAAGGAATGCATGAAGACCTCCGCACGCCATCAAGGGCGTCCGGAGTACGGTGTGCAAGAAGCAGCCCAAGACACGCAGCCAAAACAAGGGCCTGTTCCGCGATATGTCGAGGGGACAGAAAGGCTTGCCTGGCGAAGTTCCGCCGATACAAGCGCGCCACCGCTGAGGCGGCCCACTTTGAACCTTGAACGTTCGAACTCTCGAACTTACCGGATCGCGCCGCCGCGGATCCGATACAGGCTCCTGTCGGCCACCGCCGCCATCTTCTCCACGTCCAGCCGCCCCCCGACGAAGGCACTGATGCGGGCGGCCTCGGCGCGCGGCTCGGCCACGACGTGCGCGTACGGCACGTTCAGCGTGGAAAAGCACGACCGGTTCTTCATGAACCGCTCCACCTGCGCCAGATGCTCCTCGTACAACGCGCGCATCCGCGTGTCATCCGCGCCGCCGGCCTCGCCGCGGCTCGCAAGCATCGTGTTCTGCGAGGCCAGCACCTCGTCCAGGTCGCGCTGCATGAAGATGACCTGGTAGTCATACGACTCGGGCAGGTGTGTGAGCAGGAACGAGATGATCTTCACGGCCTTGCCCCGCGCGTCGGCCAGCCAGGCGTGGTCTCCGGACTTGTCCAGGTCCTTCACGCGCTCGAACTCGTAATAGCCCTTCGGGTTGCTGGCGTCGGCGGCTCGCAGGCCATCGGTGACGATGGCAAGGCCCCCGGCCTCGAGCATGCCCATGGCCATCGACGTACCCGACCGTGGCAGCCCCGAGACGACGACGATGGGCTGCCCGCGCCGCAGGCGGCGCCAGAACGACTGAGCCATCCCGCGATTGTAGCCTCCGGTGGCGGGCCTTCTCGTCAACCTGCTAGAGTGATCCGAAGGTTCCTGCTCCCTTGCACCGCCCTAATCTCTGGCTCGCGCCCGCGCTGTCGGCGCTGCTGCTCGTCGCCACGGCAGCCCCAGCCCAGGCCTACATCGGCCCCGGCGCCGGCTTCGCGCTCGTGTCGTCGGCCTTCGTCCTGGTCACGACGCTGCTCGTCGTGGGCTTCACGCTGCTCGCGTGGCCGTTCCGCGCCGCGTGGCGGGCCATCACGCAACCCAGGCCTCCCAAAGCGTCCATCACACGCCTCATCGTCGTCGGCCTGGACGGGCAGGACCCGAAGCTCACCGACCAGTTCATGCGCGAGGGCCTCCTGCCCAACTTCACGGCGCTGGCGGCCGAGGGCAGCTACCGCCGGTTGAAGACGACGTTCCCGTCGCTGTCACCGGTGGCGTGGTCGTCGTTCAGCACGGGCGCGAACCCGGCGCGGCACAACATCTACGACTTCCTCGACCGCGACCGACGCACCTACCTGCCGATGCTCTCGTCCACGCGCATCGGCAAGGTGGAGCGGTTCCTGAAGATCGGCCGCTACCGCATCCCGCTGCAGAAGCCCCAGCTCAGCCTGCTGCGCCGCTCGAAGCCGTTCTGGACCATCCTCGGCGAGCACCGCATCTGGAGCACCGTCCTGCGCGTGCCCATCACGTTTCCGCCCGACAATTTCTATGGCGCCGAGCTGAGCGCCATGTGCACGCCGGATCTGCTGGGCACGCAGGGCACCTTCCTCCTCTACACCACGCGGCCTTCCGGGGAGAAGTTCAAGGAGGGTGGGCTGCGCTTCCACGTGTCGGTGGAAGGCGACCAGGTGGACACCACCCTGCAGGGTCCGGAGAACACGTTCCTCGAAGGCGCGCCACCACTCACGCTGCCGCTCGGCGTGCGACTGGATCGCCAGGCGAAGAGCGCCGAGGTATCCATCGGGGACGCGAAGGTGACGCTGGCATCGGGCGAGCTGAGCGACTGGGTGTCGCTGTCCTTCTCCGCCGCGCCCGGCGTGTCCGTGAAGGGCATCACGCGCCTGCTCGTCACCGAGATGGGGGACCACTTCTCGCTCTACATCGCGCCCATCAACCTGGATCCCGAGTCGCCGGCGATGCCCATCTCGCATCCGCCGTACTACGCCACCTACCTCGCGAAGAAGATTGGCGCGTACTCCACGCTCGGCCTCGCGGAAGACACCTGGGGGCTCAACGAGGGCGTCACCGACGATGGGACGTTCCTGAAGCAGGCGTACGACATCGATCGCGAGCGCGAGGCGATGTTCTTCGCATCGCTGGATCGCCTGCGCAAGGGCACGCTGGTGTGCGTGTTCGACGCGACCGACCGCATCCAGCACATGTTCTGGCGCGACATCGATCCGGGCCACCCGGCGGGACGCGGACGCGAGCGCGCCGAGCACAGGGACGCCATTCGTGAGCTCTACCAGCACAACGACGCGCTGGTGGGCCGCGTGCGCGCGCAGCTGAAGGATGGCGACGTGCTGATGGTCATCTCGGACCACGGCTTCAGCTCGTTCCGGCGCGGCGTCAACCTGAACCAGTGGCTGCTCGGCGAGGGCTACCTGAAGCTGAAGCCGGGCGCGGACGGCACGGCCGAGTGGCTGCGCGACGTGGACTGGTCGGGCACGCGCGCCTACGCGCTGGGTCTGACGGGCATGTTCCTGAACCTGAAGGGGCGCGAGGCCGAGGGCATCGTCGAACCGGGCGAGCCAGCCGCCGCCCTGAAGGCCGAGATCGCGCGCAAGCTCCGCGGGCTTCGGGACGAGGAGAAGAAGGCCGTGGGCGTCAACGAGGCCTTCGACACCGCGGAGATCTACGACGGCCCGTACCTGGAGAGCGCGCCCGACTTCGTCATCGGCTACAACGCGGGCTACCGCACGTCGTGGGACTGCGCCACGGGCGTCGTCGCCGGCCCGGTGTTCGAGGACAACGTGAAGGCGTGGAGCGGCGATCACTGCATCGATCCGCGCCTGGTCCCCGGCGTCTTCTTCTGCAACCGAAAGACGGCGACCGAGGAGCCCTCGCTCATCGACATCGCGCCGACGGCGCTGCGGCTGTTCGGCATCGAGCCGCCGGCCCACATGGACGGCCGGCCGCTGGCGGGTCTCGCGTGAGGGCCCACAAGCCGGGCTCCGAGGGAGTATGACGCGTAAGGTTCTGCTGCTCGCCAGCGCGGTGGCCGTGGCCAGCCTGGTTGCGTCCGTCGGCTGCCAGTCGTCACCGACGTTCGGCGGCAAGGTCATCGTCCTCGGCTTCGACGGACTGGACCACGAGCTCACGCGCCAGATGATCGACACCGGCCGGCTGCCGGGTCTGGCGCGCCTCGCGCAGACCGGCGGCTTCGCGCCGCTCGGCACCAGCATCCCGCCGCAGAGCCCCGTGGCCTGGTCGTCGTTCATCACGGGCCTGGACCCGGGCGGTCACGGCATCTTCGACTTCATCCACCGCGACCCGAAGACGATGCTGCCGTATTTGTCCACGTCGAAGACGGAGAGTGGAAGGGCCATCGGCCTCGGCCGCTGGCAGTTGCCGCTCTCGAGCGGGAAAGTGGAACTGCTCCGGCGCGGCATGCCGTTCTGGGAGGTGCTCGAGTCGCGCGGCGTGCCGACGACCATCATCCGCATGCCCGCCAACTTCCCACCCTCGGGTGTGGCCACGCGAGAGTTGAGTGGCATGGGTACGCCAGATCTCCTGGGCACGTACGGCACCTTTGCCCTGTACACGTCGGAGCCCTTTGCCTTCGCGGGCCAGACAGTCTCGGGCGGCGTGATCCACCAGGTGAAGCCGCGCGACGGGGTGGTGCGCGCCTCGCTCGACGGCCCCGACAACCCATTCCTCAATCAGCCTGAGAAGGTGCGCGCCGAGTTCACGGCGCACCTGGACCAGGCGAACCATCACGTGAAGCTCACCGTCGGCAGCGAGGAGCGCCTGCTGGCCGTCGGCGAGTGGACCGACTGGGTGCCGGTCAGCTTTCCGCTGGCGCCCACGCAATCGCTGCCGGGCGAGGTGCGCTTCTACCTGAAGGCGCTGGACCCGTTCTTCGAGCTCTACGCGAGCCCCATCAACATCGATCCGCTGGCGCCCGCGATGCCGGTCTCTCACCCGGACGACTTCGCCACCGAGCTGGCCGAGGCCACCGGCCGCTTCTACACGCAGGGCATGCCCGAGGACACGAACGGGCTGAAGATGGGCGTGCTCACCGACAGGGAGTTCCTGGCGCAGGCCAGGCTGGCGGGTGAAGAGAACCTGCGGCAGTACAAGTACGTGCTGGACCGCTTCACCGGCGGCCTGCTGTTCTACTACTTCGGCAACGTGGACCAGGTGTCGCACATGATGTGGCGCGCGCGGGATCCCGGGCACCCCGCATACGACGCGGCGAAGGACGGCCCCAACCAGGCGGTGATCGAAGAGCTCTACCGCGGCCTCGATGCCATTGTCACCGAGACGCTGGCCACCCTCGGGCCCGACGACCTGCTGGTGGTGATGTCGGATCACGGTTTCACGACCTGGCGCCGCGCGTTCCACTTGAACAGCTGGCTGCGCGACAACGGCTACCTGGCGCTCCTGGATCCGAATCGGGCCGACGACCCAGGGCTGTTCGGCAACGTGGACTGGTCGCGCACGCGCGCCTACGCGCTCGGGTTGAACGGCCTCTACATCAACGTCAAGGGCCGCGAGAAGGATGGCATCGTGGAGCCGGGCGCGCGCGAGACCCTGGCGAGCGAGATTGCGGCGAAGCTGCTGGCGGCCATCGATCCGGCCACGGGGCTGCCGGCCATCACGAAGGTGTACCGCCGCGAGCAGGCCTATCACCTGGCCGGCAACGAGGACACGGCGCCCGACCTGGTGGTGGGCTACGCCAAGGGCACGCGTGGATCGGACGAATCGGCTCTGGGCGGGCTGCCGCGGGAGGTGTTCGCCGACAACACCAGCGAGTGGAGCGGCGACCACTGCATGGATCACGAGACCGTGCCAGGCATCCTGCTGTCCAACCGCGCGCTCAAGCGGCCGGCGCCGTCCATCCAGGACCTGGCGGCCTCCATTCTCGCGGAGTTCGGCGTGGACGGCTTCCCGCACGGCTTCGAGGAGCACTGACATGTTCGGACCCCGCATCAAGCTGGACAAGGCGCTGTTGGCCAAGGCCAAGCGCTATGCCGACCTCGCCGGCTACTCGTCGGTGGACGAGTTCGTGGCGCACGTCCTCGAGAAGGAGCTCGCGAAGTTCGAGGGCTCCGACTCGGAGGAAGAGATCAAGAAGAAGCTGAAGGGGCTGGGCTACATCTCCTGATCGTTGCGCGCCGCCCGCGCCGCATGTAGAGTCGTCCGCGCGGGAGGCAGGCGCGATGACGATGGCTTCGGCGGTCCGCACCACTGGCGGCAGGCGCGTTGGTACGGCTCTGGCAACAACCCTGGTGGTCCTCACGCTGCCGGGCGTGGGCGCGGAGCGGCCCCGGACAGGCACCGAGCGACCGCAAGCTGCGGCCGCACCCGTCACGGAGTGGACCCACTACGGCGGCAACGCCGGCAGCCAGAAGTACTCGCCCCTCGATCAGATCACCCCTGACAGCGTGAGCCGCCTGGCGGTGGCCTGGCGCTGGACCTCTCCAGACAACGCAGTCGTCGCGGCCAACCCGATGGCGCGGCCCGGGATGTACCACGACACCCCATTGATGGTGAAGGGCGTGCTCTACACGGTCACGTCGCTGGGCCAGGTGGCGGCCATCGATCCCGCCAGCGGCCAGACGAAGTGGGTGTTCGATCCCGAAAGCTGGAAGACCGGCCGCCCCGGCAACCTGGGATTCGTGCACCGCGGCATCGCCCACTGGAGCGACGGCAAGCGCCAGCGCCTGCTGCTCGGGACCGGCGATGCCTATCTCCTGTCCATCGATGCGTCTACTGGCCGGCTCGATCCCGAGTTCGGCGAGAACGGCCGCGTGGACCTGATGAATGGCGTGGCGCACGCCACGCGGGCCGCCAACTACGCGGTGTCCGCGGCGCCCATCGTCTGCCGGGGGGTGGTGGTGGTGGGCTCGAGCATCCACGACGGGCCGACGCAGAAGGAGTGGCCACGCGGCGACGTCTCGGGCTTCGACGTGCGGACGGGCCGCAGGCTGTGGACGATGAGGTCGATTCCACGGGACGGCGAGTTCGGCAGCGACACGTGGGACGGCGACGCCGCCACCTACACGGGCAGCACCAACGTGTGGACCAACATGTCGGCGGACGAGGACCTCGGGCTGGTCTACCTGCCGTTCGGCACGCCGACCAACGACTTCTACGGCGGCCACCGCCCCGGCGCGAACCTCTTCGCCGAGAGCCTGGTGGCCCTGGACGCGCGCACCGGACGGCGCGCGTGGCACTTCCAGATGGTCCACCACGGCGTGTGGGACTACGACCTGCCCGCCGCGCCCACGCTGCTGGACATCCGCGTGGACGGACGCGCCATCAAGGCCATCGCCCAGGTGAGCAAGCAGGGCTTCGCCTACGTGTTCGATCGGCAGAACGGCCGGCCCGTGTGGCCGATCGAGGAGCGAGCCGTGCCGCAGTCAACCGTTCCCGGCGAGCGCACGTCTGCGACGCAGCCCTTCCCCAGCAAGCCGCCAGCCTTCGAACGCCAGGGGATGGGAGACGAGAACCTCATCGACTTCACGCCCGAGATGCGGAAGCAGGCCATCGAGATCGTGTCGAAGTTCGACCGCGGCCCGCTCTTCACGCCGCCGTCCGAGCGGGGCACGGCGGCCCTGCCGGGATGGGTGGGTGGAGCCAACTGGGGCGGCGCCGCGGCCGATCCAGACACCGCCACGCTCTACGTGCCTTCGATTACCCTCACCAGCGTCCTGCAGCTGGTGAAGCCCGACCCGCAGAAGAGCAACCTGCTGTTCCGGCGCGGCGGCGCCATGCTGCTGCCGACCCTGGACGGGTTGCCGCTGGTGAAGCCGCCCTACAGCCGCGTGACGGCCATCGACCTGAACCGGGGCGACATCCGCTGGACCTCGGCGCTCGGCAACGGGCCGCGCGAACATGCACGCGTGAAACATCTCAATCTCCCGCCCCTCGGCTGGGGCCGGCGCGGCGCGCCGCTGCTGACGAAGACGCTGCTCTTCATCGCCGAGGGACAGTTCGGGCTGGGCGCGACCGAGGCCGTGCCCCTGGGCAACGAGCCGCTGAGCCCGCCCGTCGCGCCCGACCCGCCACAGCTGATGGCGTTCGACAAGGCCACCGGCGCCCTCGTGTGGCAGCACAGCCCGTCCGCGCGCCCGCTGGCCTCGCCCATGACCTACAGCCACAACGGCGTGCAGTACCTCGTCGTGGCCAGCGGGATCGGGCCCACGGCGGAGCTCGTGGCCTACGCTCTGCCACAATAGGGGGGCTTGGCTACCCTTCCCCAACGAGCGCTGGCGGGGATCAACGCGGCGCTCACCTGGCTCTTCGACGCGGCGTTCGTCCTGCTCGGCGCGCTGCCCCCGCTGGCGGGACTGCTGCTCGTCTCGCTCGTCACTTCGGCGGTGATGCTGCTCGTCGTGGCACGCACGTCGAACCAGCCGCGCATGGCCGCCACCAAGCGCGCGATGCACGCGGGCCTGTTCGAGATCCGCCTCTTCAACGACGACCTGGTGGCCATTCTGCGAGCGCTCGGCGAGGTCCTGAAGCAGAACGGCCGCTATCTGTTGCTGTCGCTGGTGCCACTGCTGTGGATGATCGTGCCGCTGGTGCTGGTCATCGCGCAGCTGCAGGCGTTCTATGGGTATGCGGGGCTGGAGGTCGGGCAACCGGTGCTGGTGAAGGCGGAACGGCGACCGGGGGCGGGCGGCGCCGTGACCGGTCGCGGAGGTTCGGGCGCCGGCCCCGCCCTGGAAGCGCCGCCGGAGATCCGCGTCGAGACGGCCGCGGTGCAGCTCGTGGGCTCGAACGAGGTGCTGTGGCGCATCGTCCCCACGGCCCCGGGCGCCTTCACGCTGACGCTGCGCGATGGGGCCCGAACGGCCACGAAGGCGGTGCTCGTGTCCGATGTCGTCGCGAGACGATCGCCCCTGCGCGTGTCACCGGGCCTGGTCGATCAGCTCCTCTACCCCTCCGAGCCGCTGCTCGACGACGAGAGCCCCGTCACCTCAATCATCGTCGCCTATCCCGAGCCCGGCATCGACGTGCTCGGCGTTGCCGTGCACTGGATGATTCTCTTCTTCGTCGTCTCGATGGCAGGAGCGTTCGTGCTGGCAAAGCGGTTCGGCGTGACGCTCTAGGAAACGCGTTTCTGGCGAGTGCCGTCAGCGCACGACGACGACCGCTTCGCTGGTGCGCCCGCGCGTGTCGCGCGCCTCGATGCGATGCGTGCCGGGTGCGAGCGGCCACTCGAGCCCGGCGTCGGCTGGCGCCGAACCCACGAGAAGTCCCGACACGCGCCACTCAATCGGTCCGCCGCTCGTGGACGTGGCGCGCAGCGGCAGCGTCTGGAACTCGCGCCGCAGGGTGGGGTCGATGAGGTAGGTGGCGCCGTCGGGCGGGCTCACGATCGCGAGCGGGGTTGACGACGCGGCCGCCCGCGACGGCGCGCCCCAGCGACCGCCGTCGGCAAGGACCCGAACCGCGGCAGCCGTCCGTCCGGTCCGCCCGGCCCGATCCAGGCCGTGCTCGCGCGCCCACTGTCGGTAGGCGGCCGGCCAGATCGTGAGCAGGCCCTCGTCGGCCTGGTGGTGCCAGCTGCACGGCACGTCGGGCGATTCGGCGGCCACCGACTCGTGCCGGCGAATCGGGCACCACGCGTTGGCGGTCTGGCCGGAGAGCGCACAGATCTCGCGCCGCACGGCCGTTGAAGGAGCGGTCGCGATCGGTTCGGACGAGAACCCGGCAGCCGATCCGCCCAGGCGGCGCTCTGCCGCCAGCATCACGGCATGAAAGATGGGCCCGGCGCCGGTGACGCCGCTCGAGTTGCGCAGCGGCGTGCGATCGAAGTTGCCCACCCACACCCCCACCGTGACCCGGCGGGAATAGCCGACGGTCCAATTGTCGTGGAACGCCTGCGACGTGCCGGTCTTCACCGCGACGGGAAACGGCAGCTCCAGGCTGCCGCCGCGGCCGAAGACGAACTCGCGCGCCTCGGGGTCGGCGAGGATGTCGGTGATCCAGAAGGCGCTGCGGGGCGACACGAGCCGCGCGGTGACTGGCGCGACACCCGCCTCACGCGGCACGAAGGTAGGCGCGATCCACTCACCCGCGCGCGCAAACGCCGCATAGGCGGTCACCAGCTCGTCGAGGCGCACCTCGGCGTTGCCCAGGGTGACGCCGAGACCGTAGTGCGCGGCGGTCTGGTCCAGCGTGCTGAAGCCCGCGCCCGTGAGGAAGCGCAGGAGTTTCGGCACGCCCAGCTCGGAGGCCAGCACCACGGCGGGCACGTTCTCCGAGCCCGCCAGCGCGAACCGCGCGAGCATCGGGCCGCGATACACCCCGTCGTAGTTACGAGGCGTGTACACCACGCCGGGTTCGGCGGTGGGAAAGCTGGAGGGCACGTCGGCGAGCACGCTGGCCGGATCGAAGCCCTCGTCGAACGCCAGCGCGTAGGTGAACGGCTTCAGTGCCGAGCCGGGTTGGCGGGCGCTCAGCGGGCCATTGATCGTGCCGCCATGCTCGGCATCGAAGTAATCGCCAGACCCCTCCCACGCCAGCCATTCGCCGCGCGCGTTGTCGAGCACCACGACGGCGACGTTGCGCGCCCCGTGACGACGCAACACGTCGCGCTGGCTCTCGAGCACGCCGGCCACGTCGGCCTGCAGGCCCGCGTCGAGCGTGGTGGTGATTTGCTCCGGGCGGCGCGTGCCCGCCGCCGCGAGCACCATCTCCACGAAGTGGGGCGCCAGCAGGTGCGACCGCTGCGGGGTGAACGCCAGATCGTCGTCCAGGGCCTGGCGCGACTCTTCTTCGGTCAGCAGGCCTTCCGCCTGCATGCGGCGCAGCACCACGCGCTGGCGCGCAAGGGCGGCGTCCGTCCTTCGATACGGGTTGAAGCCCGATGGCCGCTGCGGCAAGCCGGCGAGAAACGCTGCCTGCGCGGGCGTGAGCATGGCCGCGGGCACGCCGAAGTAGGCGCGGCTCGCGCGCTCGGCTCCCGCAATCTGGTTGCCGTAGGGCGCCAGGTTCAGGTAGAGCGCCAGCAACTCGCGCTTGCTGAAGCGATGCTCGAGACGCACGGCCACGAGCGCCTCTCGCAGCTTCTCGACCACGCCGCGGGTGCGGGTGGACTCGCGCCGATTCAGCAGGTGCTTGGCCACCTGCTGCGAGAGCGTGGACCCGCCCTCCACCACGCGCCCTTCCGCCAGGTTCACGCGCGCCGCGCGAAGAATCGCCACGGGGTCGAGGCCCGGGTGTCGCCAGAACCGGCGGTCCTCCACCGCCACGGTGGCGGCGACCAGCATCGGCGGCAGCGTGTCGGCCGTGAGCCGCCTGCTGCGCGTGGCGTCGCCAGACAGGGCCTCGTAGAGCGGCTCGCCGCGCCGGTCCACGACGAGCGTCGATGTCCCGGCGGTCTCGTCCAGCAGGCCGTCGGGCAGCGGCCCCAACCTGACCCATGCGAGCAGCACGACGGCGCCCGCGGCGGCGCCGAGCACGGACGGGCGGCGCGCCGCACGCGCGAGCCGCGCGAGGCCGCTCGTCACCGCTTCACCTCGATGGTGGTCGTGGCCGTGCGTCCGAACACCTCGGGCTCGTACATCTCCTCGGCCCTCGCGGGGGCCGTGCGGAACGTGCCCGCGGTCGTCGCGCGCGCGATGTAACTGAACCGGTGCTCGCCCTCGCCGAGACGCGTCGCGAACAGCTGGATGCGATCGTCGTGGCGCTCCACGCGATCGAACCCGCTGTGGCGCCACCAGTTGAGCCAGCTCGTGGCCTCGTCTCCCTCGTTCGACTGCCGGTCCTGCTGCGCCGCCAGGTCGGACGCGGTGGTCGCGAACCACGACTCCACCGCCTCGAATCCCGCGGGCAGCGGATCGGTGACGGCCACGAACCGCCGCTCCTTGGTGAGGCGGAACGTGAGCGTCACGCGCACGAGGTCGCCGGCGGCGTACGACGTGGCGGCGGGGCTGGTGCCACCCTCGACGAACGGCTCGTAGCGCCGCTCGACGTTGAAGCCGGCATCGAGGCCGTCCTGGTGCAGCGTGTCGGCCGCATACCGAAGCCGGGTGGCATAGAAGAGCGTGCCCGCGCCGTCGCGCGTGAACGTGAGGGGCGTGGTGGCGCCGGAGGGCCCGGCCGCCAGCACCTGCGCCATCGGCACGCGGGTGGTGCTGGCCTCGCTGGTGCGCCCGCGGAACTCGTCGCGCGCCAGCTCGCGCGCGCCGAGCCTCACGGTGGCGCGGAAGTCCGGCACGGTCGCCTCGTACTTCCGGTAGTACGACACGAGCGCCTCCATGGCGTAGGCATTCTCCTGCGTGTTGCCCCAGCGGCCGTTCCTGCGGCTGGCCATCATCCAGCGCACCATCTCCCGCATCGGCGCCTCGGTCACGCTGGCCCTCACGAACGAGTTGAGCACGATGGCCGTCGAGCGCACGTTCGAGTTCCAGAACCAGAGCAGGTACGGATCGGCCAGCTCGCCCACATGGGCACTGCCGCCCTCGGGCAGGATCGCATTCGACATCCGCCGCCGCACGTCACCCGCCCGATCGCTGGCAGGCTCACCTCTGGCGAGCATCGCGTCGTGCAGATACGCCAGCGCGAACACCGGCATCCGCTCGCGATAGCCGTAGAGGCGCGTGAGGTGCGCGTCCACCGGACGACCACCCTCGGCCAGCACCTTCACCGCAAACGCCTGCCACGCGGTGTAGGACGGCCACCACTCCTCGTTGCCAGCCGGTTCCTTCGCCGCCATCTCGCGCTGCAGGTAGTCGTAGGCCCGATCGCGCACGCCCGGCATGACGGTGTACTTCAGGTCGGTGGCCGTCTTGAGCACGTGCAGCACGTAGGCCGTCAGGTAGGGCGAGACGGTGTGGCACGCACCGGGCCAGTACGCGAAGCCGCCACTGTCGCACTGGAACGTCTCGATCTCCTTCAGCGTCCGTTGCGCCACCGGGCGCATCTCGGCCGGCGTCATGCCGGGCAGCGCGAACGCATCGCCGAGGTCGGCCGCCAGCACCAGCGCCAGTGACGACGAGGCCTTCTGCTCCACGCAGCCGTAGGGGTACTCGACGAGGTAGCGGGCGCCCTCGCCGAGGCCCACCATCGCCGTGGACGAGAGCTCCACGTCGAGCCCGCCGAAGCCCGGCACGACGCCCGCGGGTATCGTGACGGTCTCGCGCGCGGTGGCGGTCGCATCGGCGGCCTCGCCATAGGCCGCCACGGTGTCCGGTGACGCGAGCACCTCGACGGGCAGCACGTCCTCGAAAGCGTCGGTCTCACTGCCCAGGCGCGCGGTCATCCGGAGGCGCGCGCGTCCCACGCTCCTGGCGGCGCCCGAGAAGCGCACCTCCACGGTGCTGCCAGCGCCTACGGTCACGCTCTGCTCCGCTGGCCCCTGCAGCGTGAACACCTCGGGGTCGAGCGACGTCATCGTGACCACGGCCGAGCCGCTCGCCGGCAGCTGGCTGCCCACCACGGCGCCGAAGTGCGCGGTGTCCCCGACCGCCAGGAAGCGGGGGAACGCGGACGTGAGGGTGAGAGGCTTGTTGGTGCGCACCTCGGCGCTGCCCGATCCGAAGCGCGAGCGCCGGTCGCCGGCCACCGCCATGATGCGGTAGGTCGTGAGCGACTCGGGTAACGTGATGTCCACGCTCGCGCGCCCGTCGGCGCCGGTCACGACCGAGCCCACCCAGAACGCCAGGACGCGGAAGTCCGTGCGCAGCGTGCCCGCCCCCGCGTCGCCGCCGCCACCGCCGCCGTCGGTGCCGCCCTTCGGCGTCAGCACGCGCCTGGACACGATCCGCTGGCGGCTGTCGGCAGTGAACACCTGCAGCGACTTGTGGACGTACACCGATCCCGACACGTCGGGCGGCTGGTAGCCGGTGAGCGAGAGCACGCCGTAGTCCACCGCCCAGAGCGTCACTTCGCTCGCCGCGCCGACGCCGGCCATGTCCTTCACGTCCACCCGCACGGTGGCCTTCGAGGCGGGCCGATATTCCTGCCGATCGGCGGTCACCGACACCGTGAGGCGCTTGGCCCGATCCTCCACCTTCAGCTCCACGTAACCCAGCCGGAAGGACGGCTTGCCCGGATCGCTCGTGTCGGCGTTGGCGGCGGTCGCCGACGCGTTGGTGGGCGCGGCGTTGGTGCGGCCCTTCACGAGCAGCACCGACACGAACGCGTTGGGGATGTCGTCTTCGGTGATGGGCACCGAGATCGACTGCTGGGTGGAGGTGAGGGCGAACTGCCGGTGGCTGCGCACGCCCTCGCGCTCGGTGGTGACGAGCGCGGTGGCCTGTTCCCACGGCGACTGGATCATGATGCGCGCCGTGTCGCCGGGCCGGTAGGTCTGCCGCTCGGGCACGAGGTCGATGCGGTTGTGGTCGAAGCGCTGCCAGGCGGTATAGCCCTCGCCCAGCACGTAGAACGACGTCCGCGTCATGGCGAAGCGCCCATCGTCCCCGCGGCCGCGCGCCTCGAGGATGAAGTAGCCGCCGGTCGTGAACGGAATGGCGAGCGGCACGGGCTCGGCCCCGGTCGTCACGCTCCACGAGCCGGCCGGCACCTCTCGGCGCTGGGTGTCCCAGGTGTAGAACCCGTTGCCTTCGGCGCGACGCACGCTCGTCCACTGCACCTGCGTGAGCGTGACGTCCACGGGCACGCCGGCGACGGGCGCGCCGGCGAGCCCCACCGCCACGATCTCGGTCGCGAGGCCGGTCTTCTGCTCGAGGAAGTACGACGGCCGTCGCACGCCCACGTACCACGGCGCCGGATGCACGGTGAGGCTGGCGCGATTGGCGATGTGCTGGCGCGACACGTCCTCCACGTCGCCTTCGAGCGAGTAGACGTACGGGATGCCCGCCTCGCGCTCGGTGTCGAGCGTGAGCGGAAGGTCGCCGGTGGCAGTCAGCGTACCTTCTTCGCGTCGAAGCTCGACGCGGCGGAGGTATCCGCCTTCGCGCGACGTCTGTCCCACGAACACCCAGCGATCGTTCCCGTACTTGTCGGCGATGGCGTCCGGCGCGCCCTGGCCCGGCGTCTTCGTGTAGCCCCATGTCACGGGCCTGGCGCCCATGGGCGCGCCGAAGAGATAGCGCGCCGTCACGACGCCGCGCAGGGGCTCGCCCGCGATCGGACCCGTGCCCGTGAGCGTGACATCCACGCGGAAGTCGGGCCGGCGATAGGCCGCCACGAGGAACGACCCGTGGACGGCGCGCTCGTAGCGCACGTAGTCGTCGTTCTCGGGGCTGGGCTCCGCGCCGGGCCTGCGCTGGTCCGGCGTGGGAGGCCGCGGCCGATCGGACTCGAGAATCGCGCGGATCGAGTAGGTGCCGAGCGTGCCCCCGGCCGGCAGCGTGAGGGTCCACTCGGCGCTGCTCCACGCCGTGAGCGGCACGGTGCGCTCGTCCACCAGGCGGTTCTGTCCGTCGCGCACGCTGATGAGCACCGGCGTACCTTCGGGCAGCAACCGGACGCCGGCCGGGGTGTTCTGCCTGAGGATGGTCTTGAACTGCACCGCTTCGCCCAGGCGGTACACGCCGCGATCGGTGAAGACGCTGCCGCGCAGCAGCGGATCGCGCTCGCGCAGGTTGACGCCGGTGCCGAAATCCCACGGCAGGATGCCCTCGTTCCAGTCGCTCCCCACGTACGAGATGTCGCCGTCCTTCTCGGCCGTGACGATGAAGGCGAACTCGTACCAGTCGTCCGGCTCCCGAAGCGGCGTGTCGGGCGCCAGCGCGACGCCGTCGGGTCCGGTGGTGCCGCGCCAGAAGGTGGTGTTGTCGAGGCGCACGATCGACACGGCGGCGCCCGCCACCGGCGCGCCCGTGTCGAGCCGCGTGACGAACACGAGGGTGTTCTGCGGGCTGTCCTTCACCGTGATGCCCAGGTTGGTCACCTGGACGATGGACGCGCGCGTCGTCGGGCTGTCGGTGCGCAGGCGCGTCCGCGTGAGCAGGTCGCCGTGGCGAACGGCGGCCCACACCAGGCCGGTGCCGCCCGGCGCAATCGCGCCGGACACGTCGAGCCCATGCGACTGCACGCGATCGGCCGTCACCGTGAGGCGCCGCGCCGTGCCGGTGACCGGCGGGGCCAGGGTGAAGCGGTTCGCGAGCTGCGCCCGCAGCGTGGGCATCAGCTCGGCCGGGTCGAGCCTGGACACCCACTGCGTGAGGGTGCGCAGGTTGCGAGCGTAGAACGGCAGTTGCGGCCCGGAGTCCTTCTCCCAGACGCCGTGGCCGTCGCCGAAGCTCGTGAAGGCCGTGGCGTGCCAGTTGTCCACGATGCCCACCCACGGGTACCCGAGCATCTGGCCATCGGCCGACCTGAGCGTGGCCGGCGCCGAGACCGCGTACTTGCGATTGGGGGGCTGCGCGGCAAAGCCCGCGTCCTCGAGCGTCAGATGGCGGTCCGCGTCCTCCAGGTAGTCGCCCCGCGAGGGCGGCGTGGCGGGCTTGCGTACGGGTTGCGGCGCCGCCGTGATGTCCGTCACGCGAAGCGCCGCCGCGAAATCGGTCACCTTGATGTCGCTCCGGCTCCGGACCGGGTTGCGGTCGTCGCCGTTGCACGCGGCGCGGCACTCGAAGCCGTCCAGGAAGAAGGCCGGCTCGGCCTCGATGGTGTACTCCTGCGCCGTACCGGGAGTGGCCGGGCCCGCGGGCGAGGGCACGCGCGGTCCCACCGCCACTTTCACCCAGCTCTCCGGCTGCACCGGCGACGTCGTTTCGAACACCACCAGGTCGGGCGACGGAGGAAACCGCACCTGATCCCACGTGGTGGCGAGGCGCAGGGCCACGGGCCCGGTGCCGGACGCCACCTGCTGCACGGCCGCGACCTTGGCGGCAAACGCCGTGAGGGCGTCGGGATTCTGAGCGGTGAGCCGCGCCTCTTCGTCGGTGGTGAACGACGGCGGCGTGAACGCGTGCGGCTCCAGCGCGGCGGTCACATGCGCGGCGATGTCACTCCGGCGCACCGGCTGGTTGAAGCGCAACAGCACCACCATGGGGCTCGTCACCGTGCCGCCCGGGCGGTACCAGTTGGTCCGCAGCAGCTTCACCGTGGGCGTGGTGAAGCGAAACGTCACCGCGAGCGCGAGCCGGCGCGCGCTCACGGCCGTGGCCGTGGTATCGACCGTGACCTCGTAGGTCGTGGCGTAGGGCAACGGCTGCTTCGGGTCTGGCGTGAAGATGAGGATCGTGGTGCCCGACCAGCGGAACGTCCCGGGGATGGCCGGGCTGATGCGCACGAAGGGCGCGGTGACCGGCGAGGGGATGCGGCCCAGCGTGACCATCGGCTCCGAGAACACGATGCGGATTTCGTTCGCCTCGGCCCGGGAGGCCAGCTCGCCGTCCGGGCCGGTGCTGACGACAGTGAGCGCCGGGGGCTGCGCGGCGGCGGACGCCGCGAGCACGAGCGATGCGCAGAGGGCAGGCAACCACGACCGGACATGCGTCATGAAGACCATTTAATACGATCTCGGTTCGGGCCGACTCGCGCGCCAACCGTCCCGCCCGCCAACAGGCGTAATATGGCGGGCGCAATCGCCACCGGACGTCCGTCCAACCGAAACGGGGGGAGTCGCCATGACATCGCATGGGACCTGGTCGCTCGCGGTGTTCGTCCTGTCGGTCGCCATCGCCGGCCTGGCTCACGGACAGGGTGGACCCGCCCGCTCCACGCCTGGCGGCACCGTCACCGAGAACGAGATCGTCGAGGCCTTCACGGCGCTCCAGGACGCGGACGGGTACAACAGCATCGTGCAGGCGGTCACTCAGCACGAGCGCGTCATCGCCAGCGAGCAGATGCTCGCCCTGGTCAACGATCGGCTGGAGAACGCTGCCCTCGACGAGAACACGCGCGGCCTGGTGCTCCTCGTGCGCCAGCTCTCGCTGGACTGCCGCAAGAGCGGCTCGCAATCGGCCGCCCGCCTCATGGCCGTCCGACTGGTCGCGAGCTACGCCCTGTCCGCGGACACACCGCAACAGTTCGCGACCATCCTGGAACAGTTCTCGCCGCTCGAGGAGGAGATGAGTCCAACGGTGGTGCGGGACGCGCTGGACACGCCCGGCAACACCTGGCCGGCCGGGCTCCTGCCCCTGATGCAGCAACTCGCCACCGACTGGCCGCAGAAGGGCGCCCTTGCCGCCGCCACGGCCATGGCCGGCGGTGCCAGGAGCGGCGGCACAGCGGGCGGCGGGAACACGGGTGGCGGCAGCGCGGGCGGGACCATCGGCCCGGTAGAGCGGCGCGCTGACCAGCCGCTCGTCGGCCACTGGCGCAGCACCCGCATCGTCTTCGAGATGGCCAAGGACGAACACCTGGTGCTCCACGCCGATGGTCGGGCCGAAACCTGGATCGTCACGGCGTTCGAACGCTCCGGCGCCAGGACCGGGCGCTGGACCGGCCCGGGCTCGTCCCTCCGCGTCACGTGGTCGGACGGAGACGAGTGGTCGTGGCCTTACACGTTCTTCGAGGCACAACTCGTCTTCCCGAACGTTCCGAATCAGCGGCAGTTCTGGGAGCGGATCGACTGAAGCCCGCGGGCGGGGTGCGATCTATTGGAAAGGCACCGCGTGTCGATGGCGATGGACAACGAGAAGCCGGCGCCCGCGGACCCGGCGCTCCCCCAGGGGACAGCGACGAGGAAATACGCCTTCGAGGACTACGCTTTCCAGTTCACCACCATCACGGGCGGCGTCTTGATCGCGCTGCTCATCAACGGGCTCGTACAGTGGGATAGCGACCGGCGCCTGGTTCTCCAAGCGCGCGCCACGATTGCGCAAGAGCTGGCCAACAACATGAACGAAGTCAGGCTCGTCCTCGGCGGCAACGCAAGCCGGATGGCGAATCTCGACAACGCGCTGAAGCTCGCAGACGAGCTGCTGGCCGCCGAGCCCTCCGGCGAGCGGTCTGTCAACCTGGCCTTCAACATTGCCGACCTCAGC
>Ga0209705_10000609_pt1 | contig 18708 bp, 20 predicted proteins | sample PPLLaktember2015_5_FD_187262 | JGI IMG/M metagenome (GOLD analysis project Ga0209705, IMG submission 187262) | Freshwater sediment microbial communities from Prairie Pothole Lake near Jamestown, North Dakota, USA - PPLs Lake P8 Core (1) Depth... | ecosystem: Environmental > Aquatic > Freshwater... | reverse complement strand
CGGGAGTAATCGACGCCGGACTGCCTGTAGTCGAGAGGGTTCATCGTCTGTGAACTGGGAGTGCAGCCGGTAAACTGCGTGATTCCGCGCTCCGAACGTCGGATCTGCATTGTAGTTTGCCGCCTGCTGCTCCGATTTCAGCGCGGCCGGCACGAATCCGCTCTCTGATGACTCTCCCCCACCAGCTGACGCTCGACCTGGTCCAGCCGCTCAGGCCATCGCTCGACAACTTTGTCGTCGGCCGCAATGCCGAGGCCGTCGCGGCCCTGCGCGCCTCGATCGAGGGCCGCGGTGAGCGCTTCATTTACCTGTGGGGCGACATCGGCGCCGGGCGCTCGCATCTGCTGCAGGCAGTCGCGTTGCAGGCCGGCGACGGCCTCGAAATTGCGGATGTTCCGTGTTTCGACCCCGCTGTTCTCTTCTACATCGCGGACGATGTCGATCGCTACGACGAATCGCGGCAGAAACGGCTGTTCGTGCTGTTGAACGAGATCAGGGCTCATCGCGCCGCCCGTTTGGTTGCGGCGGGCAACGCGCCACCGGGCCAGCTCGCATTGCGTGAAGACATCCGGACCCGGCTCGCGTGGGGTCTCGTCTACCAGATCCACTCACTGAGCGACGAGGAAAAGTCGGAGGCGCTGATCGCACATGGCGCATCGCGCGGCCTCAGCCTGACGCCCGATGTGCTCGCTTACCTGCTGACCCACATGCCGCGCGACATGCGGACCCTGGTCGCAATCCTCGACGCGCTCGATGCCTATGCGCTGTCCCGCAAGCGCGCGATCACCGTGCCGCTGGTCCGGGAATGGGCCCAGGAGGCGGGCGGCCCCGCCGCGTAAGATCCGCGCGATGCGCCTGGCGCTCTTCGACCTCGACCACACGCTGCTTCCGATCGACAGCGCCGACACCTGGTCGCACTTCATCGTGCGCCGCGGCGGGCTGGACCCGGTCGCCTATGGCGCGCGCATCGAGCGTTTCGCACGCGACTATCACGCGGGCAGCTTCGATATCGAAGGCTACGTCCGGTTCCAGATGGAACTGCTGGCGCGTTTCCCGCGCGTCACGCTCGACGCCTGGCATGCCGAGTTCATGGACCGGTACGTGCGGCCGAACATCCGGAGCGAGGCCCTCGCGCTGGTCGACGCCCATCGCAGGTGCGGCGACGAACTCGCGATCGTGACCGGCACGAATGCCTACGTCGTGACGCCGATCGCACACGCATTCGGCATCGTCTCGGTACTCGCGGTCGAGCCTGAAGCCAAGGGCGGCGAATTCACCGGCGGCCGTGTCGGTACCCACACCTACCAGGCCGGCAAGGTGCGCAAGGTCGAGGAATGGCTTGAGCTGCGGGGCCGCGGCTGGACCGACACGGCAACCGTTTTCTACAGCGACTCGATCAACGACCTGCCCCTGCTCGAGCGCGTGACGCGTCCGGTCGTCACCAATGGCGACCCGCGCCTGCTCGCGATTGCGCGCGAGCGCGGCTGGGAGACGCTGCAGCTCTTCGAGCGTGCCGCCGCATGATCAAGAGGGTCATCGAAAGGGTCCAGACGCTGTTCGCGCGCAAACCGAAACGGCTGTCGCGGGAACCCAAGCGGATTCCCGCCAGCGAACACAGGATCAACCGCGAACTCGTCGCGCGCCAGGCGCTGCGTGTCTGCGAGACATTGCAGAAAGCGGGCCACCGCGCGTACCTCGTCGGCGGCGCCGTGCGCGACCTGCTGCTCGACATCGCGCCGAAGGACTTCGACGTCGCGACCGATGCCACGCCGGAGCAGATCAAATCGCACTTCCGCCGCGCGATCATCATCGGCCGCCGCTTCAAGCTGGTGCACGTGATGTTCGGCCAGGAGACGATCGAGGTCTCGACCTTCCGCGCGCTGGTCAACGAGGAGCGGCAGACCGACGCGCATGGCCGCGTCCTCGCCGACAACGTGTTCGGGGAGCAGCACGAGGATTCGGCGCGGCGGGACTTCACGATCAACGCGCTGTACTACGACCCGACGACCAACGAGGTCCTCGACTACCACGACGGCTACAAGGATCTCCGCCAGCGACGGCTGCGCATGATCGGCGATCCGGCGGCGCGCTATCGCGAGGACCCGGTGCGCATGCTGCGCGCAGTGCGCTTTGCCGCGAAGCTCGGCTTCCAGATCGACGACGCGACGCGCGAGCCGATCCATCGGATGTCGGAACTGATCGAGAACGTCCCGGCGGCTCGCCTCTTCGACGAGATGCTGAAACTGCTCACCAGCGGGCACGCGGTCGCCTGCATCACCCGACTGCGCGTCGAAGGCCTGCACCACGGGCTGCTGCCGCTGCTCGACGTCATCCTCGAACAGCCGGCCGGGGAGCGCTTCGTGATGCTTGCGCTGTCGCGCACCGATGAGCGGGTGCGGGCCGGCAAGTCGATCTCGCCCGGCTTCCTGTTCGCGACGCTGCTGTGGCACGACGTCCTGGTCAAGTGGAACGCGCGCGTCGCAAAGGGCGAGCACCGGATTCCGGCACTCGACAAGGCAATCGACGAGACCGTCGATGCGCAGACCGAGAAGCTCGCGATCCAGCGTCGCTTCGTCTCCGACATGCGCGAGATCTGGGGCCTGCAGCCCCGTTTCGAGCGGCGTCACGGCAAGGCGCCGTTCCGGCTGCTGGAACACCTGCGGTTTCGCGCCGGTTATGATTTCCTGATGCTGCGCGCCGCAGCCGACGAGATACCGGCGGAGTTCAGTGACTGGTGGACCCGCTTCTCGCATGCCAGTAACGAGGAACGCGAGCTCCTGGTTCAGCAAGCGGCCCTCCAGGGCGGACCGGCGCCGGCGGCGACCGGACGGCGGCGCCGGAGACGGCGCGGCCGCGGCGACAGCGCGGCGACTCCGGCCTGATGGGTCACATCGAAATCTCGGACAATAGGAACGTGAAGCGGACTGCTTACATCGGGCTCGGAGCGAACCAGGGCGACGTGCTGGAGTCGCTGAAGGCGGCGCTCGACTCGCTGCGCTCGGTCGAGCAATCGAGCCTCGTTGCGGTGTCGCCGTTCTACAAGTCGGCGCCGATCGACGCCCCGGGGCCCGACTACCTGAATGCAGTGGCCCAGCTCGAAACATCACTCGAGCCGTATGCGCTGCTGCTGCACCTGCTCGACATCGAACTGATGCTCGGCCGCAAGCGACGTGGCGGCAAGAAGAATGCCCCGCGCAATGTCGACCTCGACCTGCTGCTGGTCGACGACCTGATCATCCAGAGCACGCCACTGACGCTGCCTCATCCGCGACTGCACGTGCGTGCCTTCGTGCTGAGGCCACTGCTCGACCTCGCGCCCGACATCGGAATTGCAGGCCAGGGGCCGGCCCAGGGGTTCCTCGAGTCGGTGGCAGACCAGCGCATCGAGCTGATGGAAGTACCGGCCGAGCAGTAAGAACCGGGCAGCCCGATGCCGTTGAAACGTTCGGCCTAGGGCCCTGACCGATGATGGCCGGCAAATACCGCTACATCGTCATCGAGGGCCCGATCGGGGCTGGCAAGACGTCGCTCGCGCGCAGGATCGCGCAGCGCCTGTCGGCGCACGAACTGCTCGAGCAGCCGGACGCCAATCCGTTCCTGGAGCGCTTCTACCGCGACCGCGCCCGCTATGCACTGCAGACCCAGCTTTTCTTCCTGTTCCAGCGTGTGCATCAGCTGGCCGACCTGCGGCAGCTCGACCTGTTCCACAGTGTCGTCGTTGCCGACTTCCTGCTGGAAAAAGACCCGCTGTTCGCTCGGCTGACGCTCGCCGACGACGAGTTGAAACTGTACGAGCAGATCCTCGCGCAGCTCCGGCCGCAGACGCCGGCCCCCGATCTCGTCGTCTATCTGCAGGCACCGGCGGAGCGGCTGATCGAACGCGTGGCCCGCCGCGGCAACCCGATCGAGTCCGGCATCTCCGAGTCCTACCTGCAGGCGCTGGCCGACAGCTACACGCGATTCTTTCATCAGTACGACGAAGCGCCGGTGTTGATCGTCAATACCGAACACCTCAATCCGATCGAGCGTGACGCCGATTTCGAGCTGCTGCTCTCGCGCATCGAGAAGATGCGCGGCCGGCGCGAGTACTTTAACCTCGCCGCATGAGCGTTCATCCGACAGCCCCGACCCCCACCGACCGCAAGCCGGTCACGCTGCCACGCCTGCATGAAATGCGCGCCGCCGGCGAACCGATCGCGATGCTCACCTGCTACGACGCGAGCTTTGCGCGCGTGCTCGACGACAGCGGAGTCGATTGCGTGCTGGTCGGTGATTCGCTCGGGATGGTCGTGCAGGGGCTCGAATCGACGCTTCCAGTGGGACTCGAGGAAGTGGCGTACCACACCCGCTGCGTCGCGCGCGGCGTGCGCACGGCCTGGCTGATGGCCGACATGCCGTTCGGCAGCTACCAGGGCGATCCTTCACAGGCGTTCAAGAATGCAGTCGTCCTGATGCAGAACGGCGCGCAGATGGTCAAGGTCGAAGGCGGGGCCTGGCTGGCGCCTACGATCGCCTTCCTCGTCGAGCGCGGCATTCCGGTGTGCGGACACCTCGGGCTGACACCGCAGTCGGTCCACGCGCTCGGCGGCTACCGCGTTCAGGGGCGCAGCGAAGCGTCGGCAGACCGGTTGCTGCAGGACGCACTTGTATTGCAGGCCGCCGGAGCGGCGATGCTGGTCCTCGAACTTATCCCGGCGGCCCTGGCCGAGCGGGTCACGCAGGCGCTCACGATCCCGACGATCGGTATCGGTGCCGGCGCGGGCTGCTCCGGCCAGGTCCTCGTGCTGCACGACATGCTCGACGTCTACCCCGGTCGCAAGCCGCGCTTTGTGCGCAACTTCATGCAGGGCGCCGACAGCATTGCGGGCGCCATCCGCGCCTACGTCGCCGCGGTCAAGTCGCGCGACTTCCCGGCCGCCGAGCACGCTTACTAAAGCCCGGCTCTACAATCCGCCGCGCTCGTTCCAACCGACGCGCGAACCCGTGGCAACCGAGGCGGCCGTCCGATGAAAGTCGTCCACACGATCGAAGATCTGCGCGACCAGCTGCGGGGCCAGAACCGCATCTCGTTCGTGCCGACGATGGGCAACCTGCATGCAGCTCACCTGTCGCTGATGAAAATGGCGCGCCAGCATGGCGACCCGGTCGTGGCGTCGATCTTCGTCAATCGCTTGCAGTTCGGTCCGAACGAGGACTTCGACAAGTACCCGCGCACGCTGCAGGACGACGTCGACAAGCTGCAGAAGGAAAATGACGTCTATGTGCTGTTCGCGCCGAACGAGAGCGAGATGTACCCGGAGCCGCAGAACTACCGGGTGAGTCCGCCGGCCGACCTTGGCGACATCCTCGAAGGCGAATTCCGGCCCGGTTTTTTCGTCGGCGTCACGACGGTCGTGCTCAAGCTCTTCTCGTGCGTGCAGCCGCGCGTCGCGGTGTTCGGCAAGAAGGACTACCAGCAGCTGATGATCGTTCGAAATATGTGCCGGCAATTCGCGCTGCCGACCGAGATCATCCCGCACGAAACCGTGCGCGACGCCGACGGACTGGCGCTTTCCTCACGCAATCGTTTCCTGTCGGCAGATGAACGCAAGGAAGCGCCGCGCCTCTTCAAGGCGCTGAACGAGGTGCGCGACCGCGTGCTCGCAGGCGAAACCGACCTGGCTCGCGTCGAGCACGACGCACAGCGCGAGCTGGCAGCCAATGGCTGGAAAGTCGATTACCTGGCCGTCCGACGCCGCCGCGACCTCAAGGCGCCGACCGCCGCGGAGGTCGCCGCAAAGGAACCGCTGCTCACTCTCGCAGCAGCGAAGCTCGGAATCACACGACTGATCGACAATCTCGAAATCTGAACGCCGCCGGCGCATCCGTCGACGTTTGGCACCGGTGACTTGAACGTCACATTCGGGTAATCACGCATCTCGGCCACTCTCTTGTAGGTTTTGCATTGCAGCGAGCCAGGGCGGGCAAGCAAGGTGCGTCAGATCAGTTCGCCGACTCGGCCAGTTTTGAGGGATCATCCGCCTACGCGTCGCGGGCCCTTCCCGGCGGCGAGAAAAATCCGACAAGGAGGAGACATGAAGAGGATGCCAAGTTGGGTCGCCGCGGCCTCGGTCGCCGCGCTGATGGCCATGCCGGCCTCGGCCCAGGAAATCAAGATCTCTCACCAGTTCAAGGCCAACGCCGATGGGCGCGACCTCGCCACGCGCGTATTCGTGAAGGAAGTCAACGCGCGTGACCCGAGCCTCAAGTTCCGCATCTATCCGGCCCAGTCGCTCGGCATCAAGCCGGTCGCCCAGCTCGACGCGCTGCAAAACGGCACGCTCGAGATGGCGGTGTTTCCGATGTCCTACGCAGTCGGCAAGGCGTCGGAATTCTCGATCATCATCATGCCGGGCACGGTACCGACGCTCGAACACGCGATGAAATTGCGCGGAACACCGTTCCAGAAGAAGCTGCAGGACCTCGCGCACGCCAACGGCGTCCACATCGTCTCCTGGTGGTGGACACCGGGCGCGTTTGCCACCAAGGATCGCGAGATCACCGGGCCCAAGAGCGTGGCGGGCCTGAAGCTGCGGGCGGCCGACCCGACCTTCGAGTCGATGCTGAAAGCGGCCGGCGCGTCGGTTGTCAGCATCCCGTCGACGGAGATCTACCCTTCGCTGCAATCGGGCGTGCTCAACGGCACGCTGACTTCGGCAGAGACCTTCGTCAGCATGCGCCTGTACGAGCAGACGAAGATGGCGACCCTGCCCGGAAAATACTCGCTCTGGATGCTGTTGCAGCCGCTGGTGATGTCGAAGCAGCACTGGGACAAGTTGACACCGGCGCAACAGAAGATCTTCGAGGAAGCGGCGGCGAAGTCGGACGAGTTTTTCCTCGGCCTGCAGCGCCAGGCGGTCAGCGACATGGAGAAGGAGTACAAGAAAGCTGGCGCGAAAGTGCGCGAGATGACCCAGGCCGAATACGACCAATGGGTCGCACTGGCCAAAGACACGGCGTGGAAGGAATTCGCCGCCAAATCGGCCACCGGGAAGGACCTTCTCGACGCGCTGCTCGCCGTGAAGTGACCGCAACCGCCTGATACGACACGGGCCGCAAAGCGGCCCGTCGTTCGTTTGCAACGGGGGACCGAGGAGTCATGCTGCCTGCGTTCGTGCGTGCCGTATACAGACTCAGCACCGCGTGTGCTGTCGTCGCCGCGCTGATGCTGCTCATTGCCGCGCTGGTGATCACCTGGAGCATCTTCTACCGCGCGATGGGCGCGTCGACCTACTGGGAGATCGAGTTCTCGGTTTTCATGATGGTCGGGTCGCTGTTCCTCGCGTCGCCCTATTGCCTGGCCACCCGCGGCCATGTCGGCGTCGACCTGCTGTCGCACTACCTGCCAAAGCGCTTTGCACGGCCGGTGGGCATCGTGGTCGCCGTCGTGGGGCTGGCGGTGTGCGTTTACCTTGCGTGGGCCGGCGCAGAGATGACGCTGCATGCGTTTGCCCGCGACGAGACCACCGAAAGCGCCTGGGCGGCGCCGAAGTGGCCGCTGTACCTCGCGATGCCGGTCGGGCTCGGACTGACCGCGCTGCAATACGTCGCCGAACTGCTCCGCGACACCCTGGCCCTGGCAGGTGAGAAGTGAGCGAACTGCAGATCGGCGGTCTCATCCTCACGGTCACGCTGGTCGTGCTGTTCTCGGGTCTGCCGATCGCCTGGGGGCTGACCGCTGTTGCCGTCGGCTTCCTGCTGCTGTTCAAGGGCCCGGCGGCTCTCGCCAACGTGCCGATCCTGATGATGGACGAGTTGGCTTCGTTCGCGCTGCTCACCATTCCGCTGTTCGTCCTGCTGGGCGCGGCAATCGGTTCCTCAGCCGCAGGCAAGGACATCTACGAATCACTGCACCGGTGGCTCGACCGGGTCCCGGGTGGACTGGTGATCGCCAACATACTTGCCTGCGGAATGTTCTCGGCAATCTGCGGCTCGAGTCCCGCCACCGCCGCGGCGATCGGCAAGGCCGGCGTGCCGGAGATGATGAAGCGCGGTGTCTCGCCCGCGATGGCCACCGGCTCGATCTGCGCGGGCGGCACGCTCGGTATCCTGATCCCGCCTTCGATCACGATGATCCTCTACGGGCTGGTGACTGAAACGTCGATCGGCCGGCTCTTTCTTGCTGGCGTCGTGCCGGGCGTGCTGCTGGTGGTGCTTTTCTCTGCCTACGCCTGGTTTTCCACCTTGCGCGCCCAGCGCGCGGCGCCGCCGGTCGAGACGCATCGCTACACGTTCAAGGAAAGGATCGAAGGCTTGGGGCGGGTCTCGCCCTTCCTCGGCATCGTCATCGCGATTGGCTACGCAATGTACGGCGGCCTGGCCACCCCGTCCGAAGTGGCCGCGTTGTCTGCCGTGCTGGCCCTCGTTCTGGTGATGGTCATCTACCGCCAGTGGCGCCTCGCCGACCAGTGGCGGATCTTCCGCGAGACGGTGCGCGAGTCGACGATGATCCTGATGATCATCGGCGCGGCCGCGGTGTTCTCCTACATGCTGTCGCTGCTGTACGTGACGCAGTCCGCGGCGCAATGGATGGTCGACCTCGACCTGAACCGCTGGGTGCTGATGCTCGCGATCAATGTGTTCCTGCTGGTGGCCGGCTGCTTCCTGCCGCCGGTGGCGATCATCCTGATGGTGATGCCGATCCTCACTCCGGTGCTGGAGGCGGCCAACTTCGACCTGATCTGGTTCGCGGTGATTCTGACCATCAACATGGAGGTCGGCCTGATCACGCCGCCGGTCGGGCTCAATCTGTACGTGTTGAAAGGCGTGGCGCCCGACGTGTCACTGCCGACAGTACTGAAGGGGTCGCTGCCGTTCGTGCTGCTGATGTTCCTCGCGATGGTGCTGATTGCGATTTTTCCCGAGATAGCGCTGTGGCTGCCCGGCAAGATGATGAATTGAACTGACGCTGCCTGCGTTTGGCGCTGCGGCGTCATTCGCGGATAATCGCGTCCCCTGCCGGGATGGCGGAACTGGTAGACGCACGGGACTCAAAATCCCGCGGTAGCAATACCGTGCGAGTTCGATTCTCGCTCCCGGCACCATTGTGCGATCCTCGTGTACGCGACGGCTTTTCCGTCGCACGTGCACTCGGATCGACTCGTCAGGTGCGCGCCCTTCGGGCGGCCGGGCGGGCGCGCACAGGACAACTGCAACGTGGCCGGTACAGCCATGCAGACAGACACCGAGCTCAGCCTTTCGGATTTCGACTACGAACTGCCGCCGGAATTGATCGCACAGCATCCGTTGCCCGATCGTTCGGCGAGCCGGCTGCTGCATGTGACACCGAGCGGGCTCGAGGATCGGCGCTTCGCCGACATCGCGCAGCTGCTCGCGCCGGGCGATCTGCTGGTGTTCAACGACACGCGCGTGATCAAGGCCCGGCTGCTGGGCCGCAAACCCAGCGGCGGCAAGGTCGAAGCGCTGGTCGAGCGCGTGCTCGAGCCCACCCTCGCGCTCGCACTGGTGCGTACCAGCCATCGACCTGCTCCCGGAACGACGTTCGACTTCGATGGCGTTCGGGCGACTGTCGAGGGACGGCGCGACGATTTCTTCCTGCTTCGGTTCGACCGCGACGTGCTGGAGGCGCTTGACGCGCACGGGCATGTGCCGCTGCCGCCATACATCGAACATGCGGACGATGCCGGCGATGTTCGCCGCTACCAGACTGTCTACGCGGCACAGCCGGGTGCGGTTGCGGCGCCGACCGCGGGACTGCACTTCACCGAGGCCCTGCTCGGACGCCTGCGAGCAAAAGGCGTCGAGTCCGCGCCGCTGACGCTGCACGTCGGCGCCGGCACCTTCCAGCCGGTGCGCACCGAACGGCTGTCCGACCATCGGATGCACAGCGAGCGGTTCGAAGTGCCTGCCACGACGGCGCAGGCGGTCAATGCCGCGCGTGCGGCCGGCCGTCGCATCGTCGCAGTCGGCACGACGAGCCTGCGGGCGCTGGAGTCCGCCGCGCTTGCGAGCGACGGACACCGTGTCGCGGCAGGCAAGAGCGAGACTTCGCTCTTCATCACTCCCGGATTCCGCTTCAGCGTCGTCGATTGCCTGCTCACCAACTTCCACCTGCCGAAGTCGACGCTGCTGATGCTGGTGTCCGCCTTCGCCGGAGTCGAGCGCATCCGCAGCGCGTATGCGCACGCGATCGCGGAACGCTACCGGTTCTTCAGCTACGGCGACGCGATGCTGCTGGGGCGCGCGCGATGAGCCTCGGCTTCAAGGTCGTTGCGACCGATGGGGCGGCCCGGCGCGGTCGGCTCGATCTGCGTCATGGAACCGTGGAGACGCCGGTGTTCATGCCGGTCGGCACCTATGGCACGGTGAAGGCGATGGCACCCGACGAACTCGAGACGATGGGTGCGCAGATCGTGCTCGGCAACACCTTCCATCTGTGGCTGCGACCCGGGCTGGAGGTGATCGGCGCGCACGGTGGACTGCATCGCTTCATGGGCTGGCAGCGACCGATCCTGACCGACTCCGGCGGCTTCCAGGTGTTTTCGCTGGGTGCATTGCGCAAGATCAGCGAAGAGGGCGTCCGCTTCGCTTCGCCGGTCAACGGCGATCGACTGTTCCTCACGCCCGAGGAATCGATGCGGATCCAGCATGGGCTCGATTCGGACATCGCGATGGTGTTCGATGAGTGCACGCCGTACGAGATCGACGGCCGGCCGGCGACGCTCGACGAAGCGGCAGAGTCGATGCGCCTGTCGCTGCGCTGGGCGCAACGCAGCCGCGCCTCCTTCGACGCGCTGGCGGGCGATGACGCGCAGCGCAATGCGCTCTTCGGCATCGTGCAGGGAGGAATGTTCGAGCCTTTGCGCGACGAGTCGCTGGCCGGACTGACCGACGTCCGCTTCGATGGCTACGCGATCGGCGGCCTGTCGGTCGGCGAGCCGAAGCCGGAAATGATGCGCATCCTCGCGCATACCGCACCGCGAATGCCGGCGGACCGCCCGCGATACCTGATGGGAGTCGGCACTCCGGAAGACCTGCTCGACGGTATCGCCGCGGGCATCGACATGTTCGACTGCGTGATGCCCACCCGCAATGCGCGCAACGGCTGGCTCTTCACGCGCTTCGGCGACATCAAACTGCGCAACACCCGCTATCGGGTCGACCCGGGGCCGCTCGACGAAACCTGTGCCTGCGCGACCTGTCGAACGTTCAGCCGTGCCTACCTGCACCACCTGCAGCGGGTCAACGAGATCCTCGGCGCCCGGCTGAATACCGTGCACAACCTTCACTTCTATCTCGACCTGATGCGCCAGGCGCGCGCCGCGATCGCGGAGGGGCGATTCACCGAATTCCGGCGTGGCTTCGCCCGGGACCGGGCGCGCGGCGTCTGAAGCGGCCTCGAGAGTGCGCGCCGCTATAATCCGTCGCTTCGCCCGGAACGGACCGGGCTCACGGCAGCGTCAATCGCCAATTCATTCACCAACCAAGTGGCCCATCCGGCCCCGGGGGTACCGATGTTCCTGATCTCGAACGCATATGCGCAGGCCGCACCCGCCGCGCAAGGGGGTGCGGAGTCTTCGCTGATGTCGATCGGCTTCATGGTGCTGATCTTCGTCGTCTTCTACTTCCTGCTGATCCGCCCGCAGGTCAAGCGCCAGAAGGAGCACAAGGCCTTGATCGATGCCCTGAAGAAGGGCGACGAAGTGCTGACCGCCGGCGGCATCGTCGGCAAGATCACAGAGATCAACGACCAGTACGTGACGGTGCAGGTCGCCGCGGTCAACGGCCAGCCGGTGCAGATGTCGATGCAGCGCGCCGCGGTGCAGACGATCCTGCCGAAGGACACATTCAAGGCACCTTGATCGTTCGGCCCACCGACCAGTTCCGGCCCGCAGAGTGCCTTACACACCGACCGCGTCGCCTGCGTCCCGCGGTGACCCGAGCCGACCAGGCCCGATGCCTGCACGCAGCACTTCCGCCGCGTCAATGAAGACCCGATGAATCGCTACGCCCTCTGGAAGTACATCGTCATCGCGGTCGCGCTGCTGCTGGGCGCGATCTACACGCTGCCCAACTTCTACGGCGAGTCGCCGGCGGTCCAGGTGTCCTCCGGCAAGTCGACGGTCAAGATCGATCCGGCGCTGATCACGCGCGTCGAGTCGGTGCTCAAGGACGCGCAGGTTCCGCACGAAGGCCTGTTCTTCGACACGCTCGGCCTGAATTCCACGCTGCGCGTCCGTTTCAAGGACGCCGATACGCAGCTCAAGGCCAAGGACATCATCCAGAGGGCGCTCGACCCCAACCCCGAGGACCCGGCTTACGTCGTCGCGCTCAACCTGATATCGAACACGCCGCGCTGGCTGGTCGCGCTGCGGGCGCTGCCGATGTATCTCGGCCTCGACCTGCGGGGCGGTGTCCACTTCCTGATGCAGGTCGACATGCGCGCCGCGGTCGACAAACGACTCGACACCCTTGCCTCGGACATCCGCACGCTGCTGCGCGAGAAGAACATCCGCCATGCCGGCATCAACAAGACCGCGACCGCGATCGAGATCAGGTTCCGCGACGAGCCCACGCGCGCGCGCGCCGAGGACGAGATCCGGTCGCGCGTGAGCGAACTCGCTCTGCGCGAGGAAGGCAGCGGCGAGGATCTCTCGATCATCGCCACGCTGACGCCGGCGGCCCAGAAGGAGATCCAGGATAGCGCGCTGAAGCAGAACGTGACGACGCTGCACAACCGAGTGAACGAACTCGGCGTGGCCGAACCGGTGATCCAGCAGCAGGGCGCGGACCGCATTGTCGTTCAGCTGCCGGGCGTGCAGGACGTGGCGCGCGCGAAGCAGATCCTCGGACGCACCGCGACGCTCGAGATCCGCATGGTCGACCAGGAGGCGATGGCGGCGGGCACGCCGGGCGCGCTGACGGTTCCCGAGCGCAAGCCCGACGGCACGGTGACGCAGGTCCCGTTGAAGCGCGAGGTCATCGTCACCGGCAACCAGTTGAACGGCGCCTCGGCCACGCTCGACCAGAACCAGCAGCCGGCGACGTCGGTCCGGCTCGACGAGGCCGGCGGCCGCGCGATGCGCGCGATCACGCGCGACAACATCGGCAAGCTGATGGCGATCGTGCTCTACGAGAAGGGCAAGGGCGAGGCGATCTCGGTCGCACGCATCCAGGGCGAATTCGGCAACCAGTTCCAGATCACCGGGCGCTTCACGGTGCAGGAGACGACCGACCTCGCGCTGCTGATCCGCTCCGGTTCGCTCGCGGCACCGATGGAGATCATCGAGGAGCGCACGATCGGCCCCAGCCTCGGCCGCGAGAACATCGAGCGCGGATTCCGCTCGACGCTGTACGGCTTCGCGGCGATTTCGATCTTCATGATCCTGTACTACCGCGTGTTCGGGTTGATCTCGGTGGTCGCGCTGACCGTCAACGTCATGCTGCTGATCGCGCTGCTGTCCCTGCTGCAGGCGACGCTGACGCTGCCCGGCATCGCTGCCGTCGCGCTCGCGCTCGGCATGGCGATCGACTCCAACGTGCTGATCAACGAGCGGGTGCGCGAAGAACTGCGCAACGGCAAGTCACCGCAGCAGGCGATCTCGGAGGGCTACGAAAAGGCCTTCTCGACGATCCTCGACTCGAATGTGACGACGCTGATCGCGGGCGTCGCGCTGCTGACCTTTGGTTCCGGCCCGGTCCGCGGCTTCGCGGTCGTGCACTGCCTTGGCATCCTGACCTCGATTTTCTCGGCCGTGTTCGTATCGCGCGCGATCGTCAATCTCGTCTACGGCTCGCGCAAGAAGCTGGCCTCGCTCTCGGTCGGCCAGATCTGGAAACCAGGCAAGTGATCGCGAGAACCGGCGAGGAGCGATAGCAGATGGAATTCTTCAGAATCCGCCGCACGATTCCCTTCATGCGGTATTCGCTGATCCTGAACGCGATCTCGGTGATCACGTTCATCATCGCAGTGGGCTTCCTCGTGGTTCGCGGTCTCCACCTTTCGATCGAGTTCACCGGCGGCACCGTGATCGAGGTGTCTTATGCGCAGCCGGCGAACATCGAGCAGATCCGGGGCGCCATCGAGAAGCTCGGCGGCGGCGAATTCCAGGTACAGACCTTCGGTACCTCGCGCGACGTTCTGATCCGCCTGCCGCTCACGAAGGGTGCGACTTCCGGCCAGCAGGCCGATCACGTGATGCAGTCATTGAAGGCCCTCGACTCTTCGGTCCAGCTGAAGCGGGTCGAGTTCGTCGGCCCGCAGGTGGGCGAGGAACTCGCGCACGATGGCCTGCTTGCGCTGCTGATGGTCGTCATCGGCATCATGATCTATCTCTCGTTCCGCTTCGAGTGGAAGTTCTCGGTTGCGGCGATCGTCGCTAACCTGCATGACGTGATCCTCGTGATCGGGATGTTCTCGATCTTCGGGTGGGAGTTCTCGCTGCCCGTGCTCGCCGCCGTCCTTGCGGTGCTCGGCTACTCGGTCAACGAGTCGGTGATCATCTTCGACCGGGTGCGCGAACATTTCCGCAAGATGCGCAAGGCCCCGGTCGTTGAGGTGATCGATTCGGCGATCACGGCGACGATCTCGCGAACGATGATCACGCACGGCTCGACGCTCTGCATGACACTGTCGATGTATTTCTTCGGCGGTCCGGCCCTTCACTACTTCGCGCTGGCGCTGACGATCGGCATTCTGTTCGGGATTTATTCTTCCGTGTTCGTCGCCGCGGCGATTGCGATGTACCTCGGCGTCAAGCGCGAGGACCTGGTCAAGCCGGTGAAGAAGGAAGAGGAACAGCAGTTCGTGCCATAGCGACGGCCGCGCGATGCAAAGGCCGCCTGCCAGCGTTCGCGTCTGGGACCTGCCGACACGGCTCTTTCACTGGCTGCTGGCAACGCTGGTCGTCTTCTCGTTCGCAAGCGCCAAGATCGGCGGTGCATGGACCGAGTGGCACTTCCGTTCCGGCTACACGATCCTGGTCCTGCTGCTGTTCCGCCTGCTCTGGGGCTGCGCTGGCAACCGCCACGCGCGTTTTTCGAGCTTCCTGCGCGGGCCGCGCGCCGTCGCTTCCTGCCTGGCCGGACGCGGCTCGCCCGGCGACGGCCACAGCCCGATCGGTGGCTGGTCGGTGATCGCAATGCTGGCCGCGCTGCTGGTGCAGGCAGGCACGGGGCTCTTCGCCAACGACGCGATCTTCAACGAGGGCCCGCTGGCGCGGTTCGTCAGCAGTGCGGTCAGCGACCGACTGTCGACGATTCACCGGTGGGGTGAAAAGACGCTGATCGCGCTCGTGACCCTGCATGTCGGCGCCGTCGGTTATTACCTGATCGTGCGCCGGCGCAACCTGATCGCGCCGATGGTCAGCGGCGACCGACCCGGTGCGGGAGCCCCGGCGCGGGACGACCCGATCCTGCGGCTGCGGGCCTTGCTGCTCGCCGCGCTCGCGGCCGGGCTCGTTGCCTACGTCGTGACGCTGTGATCCGTCACGGCCGCCATCAATCGCGCCGGAAGTCGTCGTGACAGGCCTTGCAGGCCTGGGCGACGGAGGAGAACGCGGAACGGGTCGCCGCCGGATCGCCGCTCTTCGTGGCCGCCGAGAGGCGCACCACTTCGGCGTTCAGCTTGTCGGCGTATTGCTTGAATTTGGCCGGCTGCGTCCAGATCTCCGGCTTTGCGCGCGAAGATGCGACCATGTCCGAGCCGTCCGGGAACGCCGCAAAGAAAAGCTTGTTCAGCGTGTCGAGCAGCGCGACATTGTCCGCGATCACCTGCATTTTCGGCGAGCCGGACTTCAGCTGCGCATTGATACGCCCCATGTGTGCACCCTGCAGGGTCATGACGGCCGCGCGGTACTTGTAGGCGTCCTCGGGCTTCGCGAACTGGGCGTGGGACGGCGCGGCGAACAGCACGGTGGCGGCGACGATCAGGGCTTTATTCAACACGGCAATGTCTCCTTGGGTCCGAAAGCTGCGATGCGAGGTCAACCGTCGATCAACGCCTCGACCGGGAAGCGCAGTTTCACTTCATGGCCGAGGAGAGCCGGTGCGAACTTGGTCATTCCAAATTCGGCGCGATTGAGCGTACCGGTGACGACACCCCCGCAGGCCCTGCGCTTGGCCATCGGGTGCGTTGCGCAGCGCATCGATTCGACGCGCAGCGTCAGTGGCCGCGTCACGCCGAGCAGCGTCAGATCGCCATCGACGCTTACCAGCCGGTCGCCGTCGAACACCAGCTTGCGCGACTTGAATGTCATCGTCGGGAATTTCTCGACATTGAAGAAACTGGCGGACCGGAGTTCATCCTCGAGCGCCTTCAGACCGGTGTCGATGCTCGCGGTGTTGACCGTCACTTCGACCGACCCGGTCTTTGCCGCTGCGTCCAGGACGATCTGGCCACGCGTCTCGTTGAAGCGACCGATCTGCGTCGACAGTCCAAGATGCTCGATTTCGAAGGTCGGGAACGTGTGCTGCGAGTCGATCTTGTAGGTCTCGGCCTGCGCCAATGCCGCGCCGGCGGCGAGCGATGTAAAAGCCATCAGGACCTTCATTGTTCTGCGCACAGGAATTCCTTTCACGGGACGCTGCGGTGTGAACAGTCTGCACACGTTTTTATTCCGCGCATCGAAGACGGTCAAGGTCCGGCCGTGACGAGCCGCACCCTGACTTCGACATCGTTTGAGAGCGTTCCCGTGTCCGCCCAGGCCCCCTCGCCAATCCGGAAATCGAGTCGCTTCAACGTGAACGCCGCTTCGAAAATGCGAGTGTCCGTCTCGGTCCTGACCGTGAACGGGACCACTATGTGGCGGGCGACGCCCTTGATTCCCAGTCTGCCTGCGACTTCGTGGCGGCCCTCACCCAACGCCCGGACCGACGACGAACGGAACGAGGCCTGCGGGAAAACCACAGCATTGAAAAAGCTCCGACCCCGGGCCTCGTCACTGAAATCGGCTGCGCCGAGATCGACACTGCCGATGTCGACTTCGAAGGCCGCCTGCGATTCCTCGGGGCGTGTCGGGTTCCACCGGATCTCGCCGCCGAACCTCCGGAACTCCCCTTCGACCGGCACGTTCATCTGCCGCGTCGTGAAGCGGATCGAGCTCCGCGCGGAGTCGATTGCCTGCGCTCCGGCCGCCGCCGGCAGCAGCAGGACGAGCGCGGCAAGCCACGTCAATCGGCTCACTGTCCCACCTCTCGCGTCTTTCGCGCGGGCCACATGCGGACGAGCAGGCGATCGCGATCGACGAACTGATGCTTCAGCGCCGCCAGCACGTGCAACAGCACCAGCGTTGCAAGCGCAACGTTGAGCGACTTGTGCAGCAGTCTCAGTGCTGCGGCGAGTTCCTTGTCACGCGCGACCAGGTCGGGCAGCTGCCACCACCCAAGATAGACAGTCGGTACCCCCGTTGCCGAGCTGTAGAGCCAGCCCGACAGCGGTACTGCAAGCAGCAGCCCGTACAGCGCGCGATGCACGATCCGGGACATCTGCGCCTGCCACGCCGGTATCGGCGGCAGGGCCGGGGGCCGATGGGTCGTGCGCCAGGCGAGCCGCACGCAGGCGAGCGCAAACACCGTGACGCCGATCCACTTGTGATAGGAATAGAGCCTGAGCTTCGTCGGTGACAGTGCGAGTTCCGTCATCACGAGACCCAGCGGAACAGTCGCAAGGATGAGCAGCGCGATCAGCCAGTGCAGCGCGATCGCCGGTGCCGAATAGCGGTCGTCCCATGTGGCCGCTGCCATACGCCACTCGATCCCGGCGTTGCACTCACGCGCGGCGCGCGAGTTCACCCGCCTTGCCAACATAGTCGGCCGGTGTCAGCGCCAGCAGCGCGTCACGCGCCTCGGCCGGGATCGCGAGACCGCGCACGAACTCGTGCAGTGCCTCTCGCGTGATGCCCTTGCCGCGTGTCAGCGCCTTCAATTGTTCGTACGGATTCGGCACGCCGTAGCGGCGCATGACCGTCTGCACCGGCTCGGCGAGCACTTCCCACGCTTCGTCGAGATCGGCCCGGAGCTTCGCCTCGTTGACTTCGAGCTTGCGCAATCCCCGCAGGCAGGCCTCGTAGCCGACCAGCGAGTAGCCGAAGGCGACGCCGAGGTTGCGCAGGACCGTCGAGTCAGTCAAGTCGCGCTGCCAGCGTGACACCGGCAGCTTCTCGGCCAGATGCCTCAGGACGGCGGTCGCGAGACCGAGATTGCCTTCCGAATTCTCGAAGTCGATCGGGTTGACCTTGTGCGGCATCGTCGAGGACCCGACTTCGCCCGTGCGCAGCTTCTGCCCGAAATAGCCGAGCGCGATGTAGCCCCACAGGTCGCGGTTGAGGTCGACCAGGATCGTGTTCGCGCGCGCGATCGCGTCGAAGAGTTCCGCCATGTAGTCGTGCGGCTCGATCTGTATCGTGTGCGCGTTGAATCCCAGGCCCATATCCTCGACCACGCCACGGGCAAAGCCCTCCCAGTCGACCTGCGGATAGGCGGCAAGGTGCGCATTGAAGTTGCCGACCGCGCCGTTCATCTTCGCAAGCAGCATGACGCGAGCAATGGCGTCGATCGCATTTCCTAGCCGCACGGTGAAATTGGCGAACTCCTTGCCGACCGTCGTCGGAGACGCGGGTTGGCCGTGCGTGCGCGACAGCATCGGCAGATCGGCGTAGCCGTGTGCATACTCGCGCAACTGCGCATGGATGGCGCGCAGCCGGCCCTGCA
>Ga0209705_10000608_pt1 | contig 18715 bp, 20 predicted proteins | sample PPLLaktember2015_5_FD_187262 | JGI IMG/M metagenome (GOLD analysis project Ga0209705, IMG submission 187262) | Freshwater sediment microbial communities from Prairie Pothole Lake near Jamestown, North Dakota, USA - PPLs Lake P8 Core (1) Depth... | ecosystem: Environmental > Aquatic > Freshwater... | reverse complement strand
GTTTAATAATCAATAGCTTAATCAAGACAAAAGAGGCGATTCAGTTCCTCACCTGGCGCCTCGGCACGCATGAACGCCTCTCCTACCAGGAACGCCCGCACGCCTGCGTCCCAGAGCCGTGCGACGCTCCGTTTCTCCGCCACGCCGCTCTCGGTGACGACGATGCGCGGCGCAGGAACGCGCGGCACGAGTTCCAGCGTGGTCTCCAATCGCGTTTCGAAGCTGCGCAGGTCGCGATTGTTGATGCCGACCAGCGGCGTGCCCAACTGCAACGCCTGCTCCATCTCCGCGCCGTCGTGGACTTCGACCAGCACCGCCATGCCAAGCGCAACAGCAATATTCTCGAGCGCGCGCATCGCGGAAAGCTCGAGCACCGCCGCGATGAGCAGGATGCAATCCGCGCCCATCGCGCGCGACTCGAACACCTGGTAGGGATCGACGACGAAGTCCTTGCGCAGCACGGGCAGCGCGCACGCGTCGCGCGCCGCCGCGAGGTGCTCGGGCGCGCCCTGGAAGTACTCGCGATCCGTGAGCACCGAAAGGCACGCGGCGCCGCCGCGCTCGTAGCTTCGCGCGATGGCCACCGGATCGAAGTTTTCGCGCAGCAACCCCTTGGACGGGCTCGCCCGCTTCACTTCCGCAATGACCGCCGGCCGGCCGGCGGCGATTCTCCCGCGCAATGCACCCACGAAGTCGCGCGCGGGCGGCGCCTCGCGTGCGCGCCGCTCCATTTGCGCGAGCGGCACCGCCGCGCGCGCGGCGCGGATCTCGCCCCGCTTGGTCTCGACGATGCGCTGCAGGATGTCGGCCATGCGCTCAGGCCTTGGCGACCGCCAGCGTGAACGCCACGAATTCGTCCAGCTTCTTGCGCGCCTCCCCTTTGGCGATGGCGCGCCGCGCGCGGTCGATGCCCGCCTGCAGCGATGTGGCGACGCCCGCGACGTAGATCGCGGCGCCCGCGTTGAGCAGCACGATGTTCTGCGCCGGCCCGGGCTGGCCTTCGAGCACGGCGAGGATCATCTGCTTGGACTCTTCCACCGTGTTCACCTGGATGGCGCGCCGGTCGTAGAGCTCGATGCCGAACTGCTGCGGATGGATGGTGTACTCGTTGATCTCGCCGTTCACCAGCTCGCCCACCATGGTCTCGCCCGAGATCGAGATCTCGTCCAGGCCCTCCAGGCCGTAGACCACCATCACGTGCTTCGAGCCCAGGCGCTGCAGCACGCGTACCTGGATGCCGACGAGGTCGATGTGAAACACGCCCAACACCTGGTTCGCCGCGCCCGCCGGATTGGTGAGCGGGCCCAGGATGTTGAAAATCGTGCGCACGCCCAATTCCTTTCTCACCGGGGCTGCGTGCTTCATGGCCGCGTGGTGCGAGGGCGCGAACATGAACCCCAGGCCGAGCTTGTCGATCGCCTGCCCGGTCTGCTCCGGCGTGAGCGAGATGCGAGCGCCGAGCGCCTCGAGCACCTCCGCGCTGCCCGAGGCCGAGGAGACGGAACGTCCCATGTGCTTCGCGACCCGGGCGCCCGCGGCGGCGGCGACGATGGCCGAGGCCGTGGATACGTTGAAGGTGTGCGCCGCGTCGCCGCCGGTACCGCAGGTATCCACGAGGTGCTGCGCGTCCGCCACCTTCACCGGCGTGGCGAACTCGCGCATCACCTGCGCCGCCGCGGCGATCTCGCCGATGGTCTCCTTCTTCACACGCAGACCTACGATGAAGCCGCCGATCTGCGCCGGCGTCAGCTCGCCGCGCATGATCTGGCGCATGATGTGCAGCATTTCATCGTGGAACACCTCCCGGTGCTCCACCGTTCTCTGGATCGCCTCCGCGACCGTGATCTGCTTCATGGCTTTTCTCCCCTGAGGAAATTCTCCAGCATCTGGTGGCCGTGCTCGGTGAGCAGCGCTTCCGGATGGAACTGCACGCCCTCGACGGCGAGCTGCCGGTGACGCAGTCCCATGATCTCGCCGTCCTCCGATTCTGCCGTCACTTCGAGCGCCGCGGGCAGGCTCGAGCGCTCCACCACCAGCGAGTGGTAGCGGGTGGCGATGAAATCCTCGGGCACGCCGGCGAACACCCCTCGGCCGTCGTGGCGGATGCGCGACACCTTGCCGTGCATCACCTGCCCCGCGCGCACCACCTTGCCGCCGAACGCCTGGCCGATCGCCTGGTGTCCGAGGCACACGCCGAGGATCGGCACGGCGCCGGCGAAGCGCCCGATCAGCCCGAGCGTGACGCCCGCAGTGTCCGGCGTGCCGGGCCCGGGCGAGATGACGAGGCGCTCGGGGCGCATTTGCGCAATCTCCTCCAGGCCGACCTGGTCGTTACGCGCAACGCGCACCTCGGCACCGAGTTCGCCCAGGTACTGCACCAGGTTGTAGGTGAACGAATCGTAGTTGTCGAGCACCAGGATCATGGCGCGCCTTCCGCCGCGGCCAGTTCCGCCGCCTTCAAAATGGCGCGTGCCTTGTGCTGGGTCTCCTGCCACTCGGATTGCGGATCGGAATCGGCCACCACCCCGGCGGCCGCCTGTACATGCAGCTGCGCCTCCTTCACCACCGCGGTGCGAATGGCGATCGCCACGTCCATGTCGCCGTTGAAACCCAGATAGCCGACCGCCCCGCTGTAGATGCCGCGCTTCACCGGCTCCATCTCGTCGATGATCTGCATGGCGCGGACCTTGGGCGCGCCGGTGACCGTGCCGGCGGGAAAGCTCGCCTTGAACACGTCGATCGCGTCCAGACCCGGCGCGAGACGCCCTTCCACGTTGGACACGATGTGCATGACGTGCGAGTAGCGCTCGACCACCATCTGCTCGGTCACCCGCACGCTTCCCGTCGCTGCCACGCGGCCGACGTCGTTGCGGCCGAGGTCGATCAGCATCACGTGCTCGGCACGCTCCTTGGGATCCGCGAGCAACTCCCCGGCGATGCGCGCGTCGTCCTCGGGTGTCGGCCCGCGCGGCCGCGTGCCGGCGATCGGGCGCAGCGTGACCCGGTCGCCGGCGACCCGCACCATGATCTCGGGCGAAGCCCCGACCACGTGGTGATCGCCAAAATCGAAATAGAACATGTAGGGCGAGGGATTCAGGCCGCGCAGGGCGCGGTACAGGGTGATCGGCGGCGCGCGGAATGCGCGGCTGGTGCGCTGCGACACCTGCACCTGCATGCAGTCCCCGGCGTAGACGTATTCCTTGCAGCGACGCACGGCGGCGAGGAAGTCCGCTTCCGTGAACGAGCAGCTCAGCGGCGTCGGCGGGTCGCCTTCGCGCGGCTGCGCCAGGATCAGGCTCTCCGGCAGCGGCGCCGCGAGGCGTGCGCGCAGCTGCCCCAGCCGCTCGCGCGCCGCGGCCAGTGCGCCCGCCTGCCGCGGATCGGCGTACACGACGAGGTGAAGCTTGCCCCGCACGTTGTCCACCACTGCCAGCTCGTCGGACACGAGCAGCAGCATGTCCGGGTTGCCCAATGCGTCGGGCTTGGGCGCACCGAGCGCGTGCGGCTCCACGTGCCGCACCAGTTCGTAGCCGAAGTAGCCCGCGAGCCCGCCGGGAAACTTGAGCTCGCCCGGGGCCGGCGCCACGCGATGGCGCGCAAGATAGCCGCGCACATACTCGAGCGGATCGCCTTGCGCCTCCTCCAGGCACACGTCGGCGCCGCGCGCGTCCCGCAGCAGGCGTCGAACCCTGTCGCCGCGCGCCTCGATGCGCTCGGCGCAGGGCAGGCCGATGAAGGAATAGCGGCCGAAGCGCTCGCCGCCCACCACCGACTCAAGCAGGTAGCTGTAGGGCCCGCCGGCGAGCTTGAGGTACACCGCGAGCGGCGTGTACAGATCCGCGCGCGCCTCGGCGAGGACCGGGACGCGGGTATAACCCTGTTGCGCGAGCCGCTGGAATTCGAGCTCGGTCATGAATCACTCCACTGCAAAGATGCCTGGGGAACTGCCGTGCGGCCTTGGAAGGACGCGCCGCCGAGCCGCACGGAGGCGCGTGGGGATCTAGCGGCGCCAGGGGCGCCAGCAGTGCCAGCGGAAGGAGGAGAGATTCACGGCGAGGCGACTATACCACCAGCTGCGAGCGCATGTCCCGGAGGGTGGCCGCGTAGTCCTGGGTGCCGAAGATCGCCGAGCCGGCGACGAACGTGTCGGCCCCCGCCTTTGCGATCTCGCCGATGTTGTCCACCTTCACGCCGCCATCCACCTCCAGCCAGATGTCGCGCCCGAGCTTGTCGATGCGGCGTCGCACCTCGGCGATCTTCGGCAGGACCGCGCGGATGAACTGCTGGCCGCCGAAACCGGGGTTGACCGACATGAGCAGCACCAGGTCGAGCTTGTCCAGCGTGTAGTCCAGGCAATCGAGCGGCGTCGCCGGGTTGAGCGCGAGGCCGGCCTTGCAGCCCTGTTCCTTGATCAGGGCAATCGTCCGGTCCACGTGCTCGCTCGCCTCGGGATGGAAGCTGATGATGCTCGCGCCCGCCTTGGCGAACTCCGGGATGATGCGGTCGACGGGTTTCACCATCAGGTGCACGTCGATCGGCATGCGCACCAGGGGCTTGAGCGCCGCGCACACCAGCGGGCCCACGGTGAGGTTGGGCACGTAATGGTTGTCCATGACGTCGAAGTGCAGCAGATCCGCGCCGGCGCTTTCCACCGCGCGCACCTCTTCGCCGAGCCGGGCGAAATCCGCCGACAGAATACTGGGAGCGATGCGGTAAGCCATGGCGGCGCGAGTTTACAATGCGCGCATGGCCCAGGAGAAGCGCTACGACATCGCGGTGAGTGCCGCTACCCGATACCTCGCCGACCAGTCCGACGAAACCACGGGCCGTTATGTGTTCGCCTATACCATCACCCTGCGCAATGCGGGCAGCGCGTCGGCGCAGCTCATCAGCCGGCACTGGGTCATCACCGACGCGCAGGGCCTGGTGCAGGAGGTGCGCGGCCTGGGCGTGGTCGGCGCGCAGCCGATGCTGAAGCCGGGCGAGAGCTTCGAGTACACGAGCGGCACCTCCATCGCCACCCCCGTGGGCACCATGCGAGGGACTTACCAGATGGTGGCCGAGGACGGCACGCAGTTCGACGCGCCAATTCCCGAGTTCACCCTGTCGGTCCCGAGGGTGCTGCACTGAGCGTCATTCGCCGTCCTTGGGTTTTTTGGGCCACGTCCACCAGACGATGAGCACGAGCAACGCCAGGGCTGCCAGCATTTCGAGGATCACGACCCACATGCTGGGGACGATTCTACTTGCCGGCTGCGCACAGGTTCCGCCGCCCTGCCCTTGTCCGCCGCCGGCAAAGCCCCCGGCCGTAGCGAGCTATACGCCGGTCGAGTTCGCGGCGATCCCCGGGTGGAGCGCGGCCCCGATCGCCGCGAGCGTGCGCGCGTTCGTCGCGGGCTGCGTGCGTGCGACCGCGGGCCACGCCATGGAGGCGGCCTGCGCCGCCGCGCGCGCGCTCCCCGCTGGCGACGAGTCTGCGGCGCGCGCCTTTTTCGAGAGCCAGTTCGTCCCCTACGCCCTCCAGGGGCCGGACGGCGCCACCGAAGGCCTGGTCACCGGCTATTACGAGCCCGTGCTCATGGCGAGCCGCGAGCGCAGCGCGACCTTTTCCCAGCCGGTCTATGGCGTGCCGGACGATCTGCTCGTGGTAGACCTTGCGGACCAGTACCCGGAACTGCGCGGCATGCGCCTGCGGGGCCGCGTGGAGGGTCGCCGCCTGCGACCGTACTATTCGCGCGGCGAAATCGATACGAGAAACGGCGCGTTCGGCGCCCCGGTGATCGCCTGGGTGGCGGACCCGGTGGAGCTGTTCTTCCTCCAGATCCAGGGCTCCGGCCAGCTGCAGCTCGATTCGGGCGAGCGCATCCGCGTCGGCTTCGCCGAGCAAAACGGCCATCCCTATCGCTCGCTCGGCCGGCATCTCATCGAGCGCGGCGAGATGACGCTGGACCAGGCCTCCATGCAGGGCATCAAGACCTGGGCCGCGGCCAATCCGCAACGCCTGCAGGATGCGCTGAATCACAACGCCAGCTACGTGTTCTTCCGCGAGCTGCCGGCCGTGGACGGGCCCATCGGCGCATTCAGTGTGCCGCTCGAAGCGGGCTACAGCATCGCCGTCGATGCGCGCTTCGTGCCGCTCGGCGCGCCGGTGTTTCTCGCCACCACCTATCCGCTGTCGGCACAGCCGCTGCAGCGCCTGGTGATGGCACAGGATACGGGCGGCGCAATCCGCGGCGCGCACCGGGCCGATTTCTTCTGGGGCTCGGGCGCCGAGGCCGGCGCGCTGGCCGGGCGAATGCGACAGACCGGGACGCAGTGGGTGTTGTGGCCCCGCGGCGCGACGCTGCCGCGGCCGTTGCCGTAAGCGGCTACCTGCGCTTGGGCTCGCGCGCCGCCTGGTCGAGGACCGCGACCAGGTCCGGGCCCTGCATGCCGCCGCGGATGCGCTCGCCGGTGGCGAGGAACAAGGTCGGCGTCGAGCTGACACCGAGCGACCTCCCGAGCTCGACGATGCGCTCGATCGGCGTATCGCAGGCTGCGCTGCCCGTCGGCGGTTGCGCCTTGGGACGCGCGGCGAGCGCGAGCCAGGCCTTGGCGCGATCGGGCGAGCACCAGACGGCCTTGGAGTGCGCGACGAGCTCCGGCCGGATGACCGGGTACATGAAGTAGTAGATCGTGATGTCGTCGATCTGCGCCAGCGTCTGCTCGAACTGGCGGCACGCGGGACAGTAGGGATCGGAGAAAATCGCCAGCACGCGCCGGCCGTTGCCGCGCCGCACCTTGACCGCCAGGTCGATCGGCAGCGCGGCGAAATCGATCGCCATCAGCTTGTTCAGGCGCTCTTCGGTCAGGTTGCGGCGCGCGCGCGTGTCGTACAACTGCCCCTGGAAGATGTAATTCGCCTCGGCGTCCGTGTAGACGATCTGCGGCCCGCCGCGCGACTCGAAGTGCACCTCGAAAAAGCCCTGCAGCGGCGCCGGTTTCACGCTTTCGACGCGCGCGCCGCCGAGCGCTGCCTCGACCACGCGGCGGATCGTTGCCTCGTCCGCGAACGCGCTTGCCGCAGCGAGCATCGCCGCCGCACCTGCCAATAGGAACTTGATCACGCCATCGCCTGCCGAATAAGAAGGTTCTTTAGGACCGGCAAATGCCCGACGAGGTTCAATCCGGCGTTGCGCACGCGTTCGACGCTTCTCGCCTTCGCCCCGAACAGCCGGTACAAGCCGTGCACGGTTGCGTCCATGGCAAGCACGTCCCCGGCACGCGCGCGCTCGTAGCGCCGCAGCAGGCGCAGGTCCCCGGGATCGCGCCCCGGTTCCCGGCCCTCGAGCACCCCGGTCAGCACCCGCGCGTCCTGCAGGCCGAGGTTGGCACCTTGCCCGGCCAGCGGGTGGATCACATGCGCCGCATCGCCCACCAGCGCCACGCGCGGCGCCACCATGCGCCGCGCCGAAATGCGCCGCAGCGGAAATGCCCGCGCCAACGTCACCAGACTGAATTCGCCGAAGACGTGGCCGCTGGCCGCCGCCACCTCGCGGCACAGTGCCGCCGGCTCGAGCGACAGCAGGCGCTCGGCTGCGTCAACATGCGTCGACCAGACCATCGACACATGGTTGCCGGGCAGCGGCAGCAGCGCGAGCACCGGGCCGCCCTGGAACCACTGGAGTGCCACTTCGCGATGCGGTGTCTCACAGGCGAAGTTCGCGACGACGGCGCGCTGCGGATAGTCGTCCTGCGTCGCCGCGATGCCCGCCGCGGCACGCACGAAGGATTGCGCGCCATCGGCACCCGCTACGAGGCGGGCCTGGACGGCAGTGCCGTCTTCAAGCTCCAGGCGCGCGAGATCGGGCTCGATACTCATGTGCTGTACGCGCCCGGGTACGATCCTCTCGAGCGAAGCGTGCAGTGCGCCCTGCAGGGCGCGGTCTTCCACGATCCAGGCCAGCTCGGCGACACCCGCGCGGTACGCGTCGAACTCGAGCACCGAGCGGCCGTCGTCGCCGAAGACGCGCATCGCGCGCACCGGGGTCGCCTCGCGCGGCCAAGCGCCGAGCGAGCCGAGGAAGGCCGCGTTGCCCGGCGTAATCGAATAGACGCGGGAATCGAAGCCCTGCGGCGCCGTTCCGGGCGCGGCGGGCTCGTCCGCCACAAGCGCCACGCTCAAGCCGCGCACGGCGCGCGCCAGGGCCGCGCCCGCAAGCCCCGCACCGACGATGGCTACATCGACGTCCATGCGCGCATTCTAGTCGTCGCGGGCGTGGCGCCGGGCACCGGGCTGGATTAAAATCCGCATGCGTGGCGAATTAGCTCAGCTGGTTAGAGCAGCGGAATCATAATCCGTTTGTCCGGGGTTCGAGTCCCTGATTCGCCACCAATAACTTCTTAAGGGCACTGCCGCTTTGCTTGCCCTGTGCCACTCCATCTGATTCAAGCAGGACCATTGTTGGGTGGACCTTTTCCGGCTCGCAGTCAGATTGCGCCACGAATCCTTAGGCCTACTGTGCACTTAGAACATTGCGCAATGCCGGCTCGATAGGTTCAGTAGCGGTTCAAGGACCCACGAAATCATATGCAATCGAGGCGCCCGTGGCTTCGCGAGGGCTAGAGAGGGTGAATGCTAGAATTCATCCGATACCCCTTCGCACGACATCGGCAACGTCAACCCCTCAATTTTTCAAGCAACGACGAGGTCATCTTGAGCGTTGGTTCGTCGGTTTCCTGCCTGCCCAAGCGATGAGGTGTTGGTTGGCGGCCATCTTGCTCGCCCTGCCAGCCGCTCTGGCCATGGCCCAGTTGCGCACGCTTCCTGCGCACGCCGCACACGGCAAGATCCGCCACCTGCAGGACATGGTGGTGCAGATCGACGGCAAGCAGGCGCGCCTGGCGCGCGGGGCGCAGGTGCGCGACGCGCACAACCGCATCCTGGTGCCGACCGCGATACCCGCGGGCAGCATCGTGCGCTACACGATCAATCCTCAGGGCGAGATCGCCGCGGTCTGGTTGCTCACGGCGCACGAAGCGGCCCAACTGCCCGCGCCCGCGAAATGAGCGGCAAGCTCTACCTGCGCACCTACGGCTGCCAGATGAACGAGGTCGACTCGGCCCTCATCGCCGACGTGCTCGCCGCGGCCGAGGCGCTCGCGCCGGCCGCGCGCCCCGAGGACGCGGACGTGATCGTGTTCAACACCTGCTCGGTGAGAGAAAAGGCGCAGGACAAGGTGTTCGCCGACCTCGGGCGCGTGAAGCACCTCAAGCGCGCCAACCCGCGCCTCATGATCGCGGTCGGCGGCTGCGTCGCCAGCCAGGAGGGCGCCGGCATCGTGGCGCGCGCGCCCTACGTCGACGTGGTGTTCGGCCCGCAGACGCTGCACCGGCTGCCCGAGCTGCTGGCGAAGCGCCGCGACACCGGGACGCCCCAGGTCGATGTGAGCTTCCCCGAGATCGAGAAATTCGACCGCCTGCCCGAGCCGCGCACCGTGGGCGCCAGCGCCTTCGTCTCGATCATGGAAGGCTGCAGCAAGTACTGCAGCTTCTGCGTCGTGCCCTACACGCGCGGCGAGGAAGTCTCGCGGCCGTTCGAGGACGTGGTGCGCGAGATCGCCGCACTCGCCGCGCGCGGCGCCAAGGAAGTGACGCTGCTCGGCCAGAACGTGAATGCCTGGCGCGGCGCGATCGGCGGCGAGGCGGCGGATCTCGCGGAGCTGCTGCGCTACGTCGCCGAGATCGACGGCCTCGAGCGCATCCGCTACACCACCTCGCACCCGCGCGAGTTCACGCAGCGCCTGATCGACGCGCACGCGGAGCTGCCGAGCCTCGCGCCGCACGTGCACCTGCCGGTGCAATCGGGCGCCGACCGCGTGCTCGCCGCGATGAAGCGCGGCTACACCGCGCTCGAATACCGCTCGATCGCGCGTCGCCTGCGCAAGGCGCGGCCCGGGCTGAGCCTGTCGTCGGATTTCATCGTCGGCTTTCCGGGCGAAACCGAAGCCGATTTCGAGGCGACGCTCGCGCTGGCGCGGGAGCTGCAGTTCGACGGCTCGTTCTCCTTCCTCTACAGCCCGCGCCCGGGAACGCCGGCGGCGGCGCTTGCCGACGCGACGCCGCAAACCGTGAAGCGCGAGCGCCTGCAGCGGCTGCAGGCGCTGCTCGAAGCGCAGGCGTATGCCATCAGCGAATCCATGGTGGGCGGCCTCGAGCGCGTCCTGGTCGAAGGACCGGCGAGAAAAGGCCACGGTGAACTGGCGGGGCGCACCGCCAACAACCGCGTGGTGAACTTCCCGGGCGACGCGGCGCACGTCGGGCGCTTTGCCGACGTGCGCGTCACCGCGGCGCTGTCGCATTCGCTGCGCGGCGAGCGCCTGGATGCCTAGCAAGGCGCTGGAAGTCCAGCTGGATCCCGTGGACAACCGGCGCCTGGCGCGGCTGTGCGGCGCGCTGGATGCCAACCTGCGCCAGATCGAGACGGCGCTCGACGTGTCCATCGCGCGCCGCGGCGCGCGCTTCACCGTGCGCGGCCGCCCGCAGCAGGCCGAGCGCGCCGCGCAGGCGCTCGCGCACTTCTACGACAAGGCCTCCGACGAGCTCAGCCTCGATGACGTGCAACTCGGCCTGACGGAACTATCGCAGGGCAAGCCGCCGCAGCCTGACGCGACGGGTCCCGCGCTGCTCACGCGGCGCGCCGACCTGCACGGTCGCACGCCGCGCCAGGTGCAGTACCTCGAGCAGATCCTCGCGCACGACATCACCTTTGGGGTCGGCCCCGCCGGCACCGGCAAGACCTATCTCGCGGTGGCCTGCGCGGTGGATGCGCTGGAGCGCGACAAGGTCAGGCGCATCGTGCTGGTGCGCCCGGCGGTCGAAGCCGGCGAGCGCCTGGGATTCCTCCCGGGAGACCTGGCGCAGAAAGTGGACCCCTACCTGCGCCCGCTGTACGACGCGCTCTACGACCTGATGGGCTTCGACAAGGTGGCCAAGCTCCTCGAGCGCGGCGCGATCGAGCTCGCGCCGCTCGCCTACATGCGCGGGCGCACGCTCAACCACGCCTTCGTCATCCTCGACGAAGCGCAGAACACCACGCCCGAGCAGATGAAGATGTTCCTCACGCGCATCGGCTTTGGCGCCAAGGCGGTGGTGAACGGGGATGTCACGCAGATCGACCTCGGGCGCGGCCAGAAGAGCGGCCTGATCGAGGCGCGGCGCATCCTCGACGAGGTGCGCGGCATCGCCTTCACCGACTTCACCGCCGCCGACGTCGTGCGCCACCCGCTGGTCGCGCGCATCATCGATGCGTACGAGAAGCACGCCGAAGCGCCGCCGACGAAGTAGCGTCGCGGTACAGCGCGCGGTGCTCGGTGCGCCTGCCGCCGCGCGCCTGCGCGCCTGGGCGCTGGCGGCGGCCCGGCCCGGCGCCGAAGTCACGCTGCGCGTGGTCGGCGTGGCAGAAGCCCGGCGCCTCAATCGCGCCTTCCGCAAGCGCGACTATGCGCCCAACGTGCTGTCGTTCTCCTACGGCCCCGGGCAGGGCGACCTGGTCCTGTGCCACCCGGTCATCGCGCGCGAGGCGCGCCAGTGGGGCAAAGACCTCTCGGCGCACTACGCGCACCTCGTGGTGCACGGCATGCTGCACCTGCGCGGACTGGCGCATGCGCGTGCGGCCGACGCGCGACGCATGGAACGCGCGGAAATCGCGCTGCTCGGCCGACTCGGGTTCGGCGATCCGTACACGGTAGAATGAGCCGTCGCGCATGAACGACTCCTCCCGACCCAGCTTGTTCGAGCGCCTGTCCTCGCTGATCCTGCGCGAGCCCGAGGACCGCGCACAGCTGCTCGGACTGCTGCGCTCGGCCTACCAGCGCAACCTGCTGGACGCCGACGCGCTCACCATGATCGAGGGCGCGCTCACCGTCTCCGAGATGCCGGTGCGCGACATCATGATCCCGCGCGCGCAGATGGACGTGATCGACATCCACCAGCGCGTGGAGGACTTCATCCCGCAGGTCATTTCCACCGCGCACTCGCGCTTTCCGGTGATCGACCAGAACCGCGACGACGTCATCGGTATCCTGCTCGCCAAGGACCTGCTGCGCCATTACGCCGGCGAGGAGGAGTTCAACGTGCGCGAGATGCTGCGCCCGGCGATCTTCGTGCCCGAATCCAAGCGCCTCAACGTGCTGCTGCGGGAGTTTCGCGCCAGCCGCAACCACATGGCGATCGTGGTGGACGAGTACGGCGGCGTGGCCGGCCTGATCACCATCGAGGACGTGCTCGAGCAGATCGTCGGCGACATCGAGGACGAATACGATTTCGACGAAGCGAGCGACAACATCCTGCTCGAGCCCGGCGGCCGCCACCGCGTCAAGGCGCTGACGCAGATCGCCGACTTCAACGCCGCCTTCGGCACCGACTTCTCCGACCAGGAGCACGACACCGTGGCCGGACTGGTGATCGCCCACCTCGGCCGCGTGCCGCGGCGCAGCGAGACGCTGGTGATCGACGGCTTGCGCTTCCAGGTCCTGCGCGCCGACAGCCGGCGCGTTTACACGCTGCTGGTCGACAAGCCCAAATAGGGACTGTCCCCATTCTGCGCGCCGCCCTGGTCGCATTCGTCGCCGGCGCGGCAATGACGCTCGCGTTCGCGCCCTTCGAGCTGTTTCCCGTGGCGCTGGTCGCGTTGGCGGTGCTCACCCACTTGTGGGTCACGGCGCGCTCCGCGCGCGAGGCGGCGGGACTGGGCTTGGTCTTCGGCCTGGGCATGTTCCTCGCGGGCGTGTCGTGGGTCTACGTGAGCCTGCACCGCTTCGGCGGCATGCCCGGCGCGCTCGCCGCGATCGCGACGCTCGGCTTTTGCGCCCTGCTGGCGCTGCTGCCGGCGCTCGCCGGCTACGTGCAGTCGAAGCTGCGCTGCGCGCCCGCCATGCGCGCGGCGCTGGTGATACCAGCCTGCTGGACGCTCGCCGAAGCCTTGCGCGCGACGGTGCTCACGGGGTTTCCCTGGCTCACGCTCGGCACCGCCGTGATCGACACGCCGCTCGCGGGCTGGTCGCCCCTCGGCGGCGCCTATGGCGCCTCGCTCGCCGCCGCGCTCGGCGCGGGTCTGCTGTGGTGCGTCGCGCTCGGTCAGGCGCGCTGGGCCGCTGCCGCGGCCTTTGTCGCCATCGGCCTGGGTGGCGCGCTGCTGCGCGGCATCGAGTGGACTGCGCCCGCCGGTGCGCCGCTCGCAGCGAGCGTGCTGCAGGGAAACGTGCCCCAGGACGCGAAGTTCGACCCGCTGCGCTACGAGCGCACGCTGGTGACCTACGCGCGCCTGGCCGAGGGCAGCCGCGCTCGCCTCATCGTGTTGCCCGAGACGGCGGTGCCGCGCATGCTCGACAGCGTCGACCCCGCCTACCTGGCGCGCCTCGAAGCCGCCGCGAAGAGGAACGACGGCGACCTGCTGCTCGGCGTGCCGGTGCGCGCCGCGCCAGGGGAGTACTACAACGCGGTACTCTCGCTCGGCCAGGCGCCGCGGCAGCTCTACTACAAGTCGCACCTGGTGCCTTTCGGCGAATTCGTGCCGCCGGGCTTCGGCTGGGTGGTGCGCATGCTGTCCATCCCGCTGGGCGATTTCACGCGCGGCCCGGTGCCGCCGCGCCCGCTGCAGGTGGCCGGCCAGAAGGTGGCCGTGAACATCTGCTACGAGGATGCCTACGGCCGCGAGCTCATCCGCCAGTTGCCCGAGGCGACGCTGCTGGTGAACGTGTCGAACGTGGCCTGGTTCGGCGACTCGCTCGCCCCCGCGCAGCACCTGCAGATCGCGCGCGCGCGCGCGCTCGAGACCGGCCGCATGCACTTGGCGGCCACCAATACCGGCGTGACGGCGGCGATCGACCGCGACGGGCGCGTGCTGGCGCGCCTCGCGCCGTTCACCGAGGGACGCCTCGACGTCGAGGTGCAGGGCTACGCCGGCGCCACGCCTTACGTGCGCTTCGGCGACTGGCCCGCGCTCGCGCTGTGCGTCCTCGCACTGTTCGGCTGCGCGCGACGGCGGCGCAGCCGGTAAGATTCCGCCCGGCATGCTCACCTTCCAGCAGCTGATCCAGCGCCTCGCCAAGTTCTGGGACGACCAGGGCTGCGTGCTGCTGCAGCCCTACGACATGCAAGTCGGCGCCGGCACCTTCCACACCGCGACGTTCCTGCGCGCCATCGGCCCCGAGCCCTGGAACGCCGCGTACGTGCAGCCTTCGCGCCGGCCGAAGGATGGGCGCTACGGCGACAACCCGAACCGCCTGCAGCACTATTACCAGTACCAGGTGGTGATGAAGCCCTCGCCCGCGGACCTCCAGGAACGCTACCTCGACTCGCTCGCCGCCCTGGGCATCGACGCCACCGAGCACGACATCCGCTTCGTCGAAGACGACTGGGAATCGCCGACGCTGGGGGCCTGGGGGCTGGGATGGGAAGTGTGGCTCGACGGCATGGAAGTCACGCAGTTCACCTACTTCCAGGAAGTGGGGTCGCTGCCCTGCAAGCCGGTGCTGGGAGAGATCACCTACGGCCTGGAGCGCCTGGCGATGTACCTGCAGGGAAAGGAATCCATATACGACCTGGTGTGGACGCCGGGCGTCACCTATGGGGATGTCTACCACCAGAACGAAGTCGAGCAGTCGCGCTACAACTTCGAGCTTGCCGACACGGACCTGCTGTTCCGGCACTTCGGCGAGTACGAAGCGGACGCGAAACGCCTGGTCGAGGCGCAATGCACGCTGCCGGCCTACGAGCGGGTGCTGCAGTGCTCGCACACGTTCAACCTGCTCGACGCGCGCGGCGCCATCTCGGTGACGGAGCGCGCCGCGTACATCGCTCGCGTGCGGGCCCTCGCGCGCGCCGTGGCGCAGGCGTACTACGAGGCGCGCGAGAAGCTGGGTTTTCCCCTGGCCCTCGGGCGGCCCTAGGCGATGGCGAAGAAACCTGCCGTTGCGCCGCGAGCGGAAACGCTGCTGGTGGAGCTGCTCACCGAGGAACTGCCGCCGAAGGCGCTCGAGCGGCTGGCGGCCGCGTTTCGCGACAACCTCACCAACCTCCTGGAGAGCGCGGGCCTGCGTGCGACCGGCAGCACCACGCGGTTTTTCGCCACGCCGCGGCGCCTCGCGGTGTCGATCACCAACGTGCTGGCGCTGGCGCCCGACGCCCGCGAGCGCATCCAGGGACCGGCGCTCAAGGCGCCGGCGGAAGCCGTCGCGGGGTTCGCGCGCAAACACGGCCTGCAAACGGACGAGCTGACGCGCTTCGAGACCACCCGGGGCTTCGTGTATGCCGTGGAGCGCACGGTGCCCGGCGCGCGGCTCGCCGAGGTGCTGGCGCCGATGGTGGCTTCCGCGCTCGCGGCGCTGCCGGTGCCGAGGACCATGCGATGGGGCGAGGGCGATGCGCAGTTCGTGCGGCCGGCGCACGGCCTGGTGATGCTGCATGGCGCGAAGCTCGTGCCGGGCACGGTCCTCGGGCTCGCGGCCGGCAAGCGCACGCGCGGCCATCGCTTCCTCGCCAAGGGCTGGATCGCGCTGCGCGATGCCGATGCCTACGAGGCGCAACTGCGGGAGGAAGGCTCGGTGATCGCGGACTTCGACGCGCGGCGTTTGGAGATCGAGCGGCAGCTCGCAGCCGAGGCCGTGGCGCAGCGCGCGACCCTGGGCGAGTACCGCGACCTGCTGTCGGAGGTCACGGCGCTGGTCGAGCACCCCAGCGTGTACGTCGGCACGTTCGACAAGGCGTTCCTCGAGGTTCCGCAGGAGTGCCTGGTGCTCACCCTGCGCCAGAACCAGAAGGTCTTCCCGCTGTTCGATGCCGCGGGCGCCCTGCTGCCGAAGTTCCTGATCGTGTCCAACATGCGGGTCGCAGACCCGCGCCACATCGTCGGCGGCAACGAGCGCGTGGTGCGCCCGCGCCTGGAGGATGCGCGCTTTTTCTACCGCCAGGACCGCCGGCAGCGGCTCGAGGAGCGCGTGCCGCAGCTCGCCCGCGTGGTATTCCACCACAAGCTGGGCAGCCAGCTCGATCGCGTGCAGCGCATGAAGATCCTGGCCGGGATCGTGGCGCGCGCGCTCGGCGCCGACGACAAGCTGGCCGAGCGCGCCGCGGAGTTGTCCAAGGCCGACCTGCTGAGCGCGATGGTGGGCGAGTTCCCGGAGCTGCAGGGCGTGATGGGCCGCTACTACGCGCTGCACGACGGCGAGCGCTCCGAGGTCGCCGAGGCGATCGAGTCGCACTACCGGCCGCGCTACGCGGGCGACCGGCTGCCGCAAGGCCTCGTCGGTTGCGCCGTGGCGCTGGCCGACAAGCTCTACCTCCTGGCCGGATTCTTCGGCATTGGCCAGCAGCCCACCGGCGACAAGGACCCTTTCGGCCTGCGCCGCGCCGCGCTCGGCGTGATCCGCATCCTGGTCGAGCGCGCGCTGCCGGTGTCGCTGCACGAACTGATGAGCGCCGCCTATCGCGTGCTGCCCAAGGACATCGCCCAGGCGCACGACGCGGCCGAGGCTTTCGTGCTGGAGCGCATGCGCGGCTACCTGGCCGAGCGCGGCTATGCGGCGACGGAGGTGGAGGCCGTGCTCAGCCGCCTGTTCGTGCGCCTCGACCAGGTCCCCCGGCAGCTGGACGCGGTGCGCGCGTTCGCCGGGCTGCCCGAGGCGCCGAGTCTCGCCGCGGCCAACAAGCGGATCGCCAACATCCTCAAGCAGGCCGAAGGCGTTCCCGCAGAATTCGACGCCGCGCTGTTCACCCAGAAGGAGGAGCGCGAGCTGGCCGACGCCTATGGCGCCCTGCAGCCGGGCTTCGAAGCCGCGTTCAAGGCCGGCGACTACACCGGGGCCCTCCAGTCGCTCGCCGCGCTGAAGGACCCGGTCGACGCGTTCTTCGACAAGGTGCTGGTGATGGACCCGGACGAGCGCGTGCGCGCGAACCGCATCGGCTTCCTCGGCAAGCTGCACGCGACCATGAACCGCATCGCCGATCTGTCCAAGCTGGCCGCATGAAACTGGTCGTGCTCGATCGCGACGGCACCATCAATCACGACAGCGACCAATACATCAAGTCGCCCGCGGAGTGGAAGCCGATCAAGGGCAGCCTGGAGGCGATCGCGCGCCTGACGCAGGCCGGCTTTCGCGTGGTGGTGGCCACCAACCAGTCGGGCCTCGCGCGCGGGCTGTTCGACATGGCCGCGCTCAACGCGATCCACGACGTCCTGCAGCGCGCGGTGCACCAGGCCGGCGGGCGCATCGACGCGATCTTCTTTTGCCCGCACGCGGACGAATCGGGGTGCGAATGCCGCAAACCCAGGCCAGGCATGCTGCTCGAGATCGGCAAGCGCCTGAACGTGCCCATGGAAGGCGTGCCGATGGTGGGGGATTCGCTGCGCGACCTGCAGGCCGCCGCCGCCGCCGGCGCGCGCCCGGTGCTGGTGCTGACCGGCAAGGGCAAGAAGACGCGCGCGGCGGGCGGGCTGCCCGCGGGCACCGAGGTGTACGCGGACCTCGCCGCGGTCGCCGCGCAGCTCGCGCCATGACGGCGCTGCGCTCGGCGCTATTCGCCCTGGCGCTGGTCGTGGTCACCCCGCCCTACGCGCTCCTCGCGCTCGCCACGTTTGCGCTGCCGCGCAGGGCGCGCTACCAGATCATCTCGGGCTGGTCGCGCCTGGTGGTGCGGCTGGCGCGCGCGATCTGCGGCATCCGCTGGCAGGTGGAAGGCCGCGAGCACCTGCCGGCGCAGCCCGCGGTGATCCTGTCCAAGCACCAGTCGGCGTGGGAGACGCTTGCCTTCCAGGAGATCTTCCCGCCGCAGGTGCTGGTGTTGAAGCGCGAACTCCTGTGGATCCCGTTCTTCGGCTGGGGCCTCGCCCTGATGAGCCCGATCGCCATCGATCGCGCCAAGGGGCGCGCGGCGCTGCGCGACATCGCGCGCCGCGGCAAGGAGCGCCTGGCGCAGGGCTTCTGGGTGGTGATCTTCCCCGAAGGCACGCGCGTACGCGTGGGCGAGACGCGCCCCTACCAGCAGGGCGGCGCGTGGCTCGCGGCGCAGTGCGGCGTGCCGGTGGTGCCGGTGGCGCACAATGCCGGCCGGCTGTGGGCGCGCAACGCCTTCCTCAAGCGTCCCGGCACCGTGACCGTGCGCATCGGGCCCCCGATCGGCACGCAAGGGCGACCGGCACAGCAAATCAACGCCGAGGTCCAGGCCTGGATCGAAGGCGAGCAACGGACGCTGTAGACTCCCCGCCCATGAGACTTCTCCATACCATGCTGCGCGTCGGCGATATGGACCGCTCGGTCCGCTTCTACACGCAAGTGCTGGGGATGAAGGTGCTGCGCACCACCGACCGCCCCGACCAGAAGTACGCGCTCACCTTCGTCGGCTACGACACCGAGGATCGCGCCTCGGTCATCGAGCTCACCTACAACTACGGCGTGGACCGGTACGACCTCGGCTCCGCCTACGGCCACATCGCGCTCGAGGTCGAGGACGCGGCCAAGACCTGCGATGCGGTGCGCGCCAAGGGCGGCAAGGTGACGCGCGAAGCAGGCCCCGTGAAAGGCGGCACCACGGTGATCGCGTTCGTCGAGGATCCGGACGGCTACAAGATCGAGTTCATACAACGCCGGACGTGAAAAGGGCGCCGCGAGGCGCCCTTTGCCTATCGCCTGCCCGCGGGCAGTCAGTTCAGCTTGATCACCCCGCAGGCGAGGCGTGC